>Ga0310694_10002488_pt1 | contig 18880 bp, 16 predicted proteins | sample 174DNAGHGhighgp2_FD_203884 | JGI IMG/M metagenome (GOLD analysis project Ga0310694, IMG submission 203884) | Sheep rumen microbial communities from Palmerston North, Manawatu-Wanganui, New Zealand - 1742 DNA GHGhigh gp2 (v2) (version 2) | ecosystem: Host-associated > Mammals > Digestive system... | reverse complement strand
CAATCCTTTCTCATTTCAGTTCTGCTATTCAAATTACAGAGGCCAGGGATAGGACGACTTTATTTCAATGAGCCAGCGTTCCAATTCCAAGAAGTCCCTGTTTATCGCATCCCATACGAGTGAATAGTCCACCTTCATGTACTCATGAGCAACGAAATTACGCATGTCACACGCTTCACGCCATGGGACATTCGGATACTTGCTCTTTATTTCATCGGACAGTCTTGACGCCGCCTCCCCAACAATCATAATATATCTTTCCGCCGCAGCCTTCTTGTCGTCGTTTTCAAAGAAAGCCTCTTTCGTAAGCCCAGCCACAGATGTTCTGGCCTTGGCTATGGCGTCAATCATGTGCTCTATCCTGTCAAAATCCCGAATCATAATTCAACCATGTCCTTCCTTACTTCTGCGGCGAAACGGGAATCATCACCAATACAACCAGCTGAAATCACATCAACATCAAATCCAAGAAGATCAGCAACTTCCGTCTTCAGTCTGCTGGCGGTAAAAAGTGACGCACCTCCATAAAATTTAACTAACAGATCCACATCGCTGTCTGGGCGCTCTTCCTTGCGGGCACACGAACCAAAGACCCAAAGCTTCTCGGCCTTGTGCCTCCTCGCGATAGCGTATATCTCATCCCGCTTCGCGCGTATCTCGTCCAGCATGCACATTGCATCCTCCTTGGAGCGGGCTTTCAAGCCCAGTCCGCAGAACGCCGTTAGAATACCAAAATCCGCCCCACGGCGCAAGAGGGATTTTCAGGAAGTTGAAGTGCGTTAAGGGATAAGGACAGCAAGCGTACAACAACAAGAGAAGCGCGGCGGTGCAGTGTGACGTGGCGATCCGGCGAATCTCCTGTACCTTATATATAGGCAAATGGAGGCTCATGGAGGATTTTGACGTCAGGCGAGAGACAAACCACCCCCACCGTCGATAAGGGGTACGCCTTTCGCGCAAGTGGGGACGTGGATTTACCAGCCATGCCGCTTATTGAGGTATTTTTTAACGCAGAAGCGCAGAGACGCAGAGAAAGAGCCTTTTAAGTATCGCATAATTTTCAATAGATAGTCAGTTTCTGCTTTTCTGGAAGCCTCTGCTTCTCTGCGTCTCTGCGTTAAAATCCAAACGAGGATTTGAATCAACGTTGCCGGATCGTGCGGAGCGAAGCGAAGTGGTAACGGAGCCAGTTTTTCCGGCACTCGGAGTTACCCCCCATCACGAGGAGTGTGTATTCCACAGAAATGATTGTGCGCACGATAGATTTGCGCAAGGCCACGACAAATCGGGGAAACGTAACGAGAAATCTTGGAAACGTCCCGAAAAATCCCGAAAAGTCTCATATGACTTTTTAGAAAGTCTTACGAGACTTTAGAAAATTGCTCGTATAACTTTTTAGGAAAACCCCTAGACCTTTTACACGGGGCACGAGACTTTTCAAAAACGCTCGTATGGTTTTTGAGAAAGGCTCGTGTTCCTTTTCATAAAGTGTCGTATGAGATTTGGGAAACACAGGATGCCTTACCGTCAATTTTTCGGGACGTTGCGGTTGAACATCGCGAAGTTGGACTATCCACGCGGGTAATCTGTATGTTCCTTGGAACGGGTCTTCAAGCCCAATCCGCCGAAAACCGCTGAAATACCAAAATACGCCTCACGGCACAAGGCGGATTTTCGGGAAAGCGCAATTTCGGTGTTAAGCATTCTGCCGTAATGTATCTGGAGACAGTGGTCAAACCCGCTAATGACACCATAAATCGGGCTTGAAGTCCAAAGTTAATGCCCTTCAAGGTGGACGTATCTAAAGGGACATGTCCGTTGCGCCAGAAGGGACATGTCTGCTTGCTCCAAGGTGACATGTCCGCTTGCTCCAAGGTGACATGTCCGTTTGCGCCAAGGTGACATGTCTGTTTGCGCCAAAGTGACATGTCTGCTTACGCCAAGGTGACATGTCCGTTTAGGCCCATGTACCTTGGGGTATGAAGTAAAAGGACTTGGCCTTGGTCAAAACACAAGGGGAATGAGGTGGCAAAACAGGTTTTGCCACTCGTTCCTTTCAAGTTGGTTCTTTAGTTTACGGCTCGCCCCACCGTTCCTACCTCACTTCACGACCTCCCAATGGCCGGTCTGCTTGTTGCCCTCGCGGCGAATAAATCCCTTTTGCACAAGTGTACCTATCGCCGTGTTGATGGTATCTTTATTGAGCCCCAGTTTGGACACCATCCCACGATAGGAAAGAAACGCATCTTGTCTCAATGCTTCATAAACTAGTCGGCATGATGACGGCAAATCAGACCATGCAATTGGCCGGGTCTTGGCCGGGTCTTGGTCGGGTCTTGGGCCACCTTGGGGCACTTTTGGGGCACTTTCAATTGCCTCTTGGGGCACCTTGGGCTGATTAGTCGGGTCTTGGACGGAATCCGTGTATACGGTAATCTTGACCCGGTCAGGATCGAACTCTTCCGCGATGGCCGGTTCGGGAAGGTCGTACTTCTTCCAATGTCCGTAGAGATCGGCAAGGCCCGTGCCGGAGCGTTCGCCGATGTCGACGAGTGCAAAGATGTTGAAAATATGCGCATTGCGCGCGTCGCTGGTTCCGCCTTCCACGGCCACGGCCTTGTTCACTCGGAAAATGCCAGGATTGGAGAAGCTGATCGTCTGCGCCTGTTTCTCGATGACGATGCCGCGGCGTCCATGGTAATCGGCATGAATAAGCGCATTCGCCATTGCGCCGGAATGTTCCGCTGAACATGTCCTTGCCGATATAAACAGGACGATCCTGTCGATCCGCCCTGGGGACTTCTATCACGACGATATCACGCCCTCGGCATTTCACGGAATAGACATGACGGTCAAAGAGAATGTTGGCACTGACCTTCTCGCGGTTGTTGACGCCATCCCAAAACCGTTTGATCAATGTCGCCGCCTTCGGCACGCCCGCAATTGAGAACTTGCTGTCAACCTCCTTCACGCCAAGGAGGATCACGCCGCCGTCCGTATTGGCGAACGAACTGTACGACTCCCACAGGGAATCAGGCAACCCGCCGGGTGCGTCTTTGCATTCGGTGTGGACAACCTCTCCCTGCTTTACAAGCCGTTCAATCTGTCTCGCTGTCAATTTCATAATGTGCTGGATGTCTCGTGCGGACGTGACAAACATAACCCTACCGCACGGACAATCGTTATGTTCTTTGGAAATGGTTTTCAAGCCCAATCCTCAGAACACGATTAGAATACCAAGATCCGCCCCACGGCGCAAGGCGGATTTTCGTAAAAGCGCAATCCTAGCGTTATGTTTCTGGTATGGGAATATGAATGCGCCGCACGTCACTTATCGCGATATGTGCATAACGGGCATAAGGTACATCGCGATATTACGGCGCGGAACGATAATTATGGAAATAGGCTGCGCGAATAACGAAACCATCGGACTTCCATAACCTGGCCTATCACAACGTAGAAAATGACAAAGTTGCGAACGTTGATACGGTAATAGACATCTCCAGTAGCCTCATCATTGTAATACGGTGCAAAGGCAAACGGAGCATCAAGGCGATCCAGAACGGCACGTTCCGCATCATCTCTCAATCTCTGTGCAGCCTCAGGATTACGCAACTTAAACGTGATGTAGCGTATGGCATCCGAGATTTCTTCATAGAACTGCGGCGAATACTCAAGGGTAAACCTGTCGTCCAGCATCAACGATCTCCTGCAGACCGGAAAAGACTTCTTCGTGCGACATGCGCCTTGGATTCTCGCGACAGAATCGCGAACACGCCGATAACTGCTCCGACACGTCCTCTTCCGAGTCCGAATCGCCTAGCCCATATTTGAATTCCTTTCCAAGCATGGTCACGATATAACGCACAATACGAACTTTCTCGTCCGTAGTCATGGCATCAATCATTTCTTTCGCAACTACTGGCATCTTTTTCCTTCCTCTGCATGTAGAATCTGGTCTCGAAAAGCAACCCTTCCACACAAGCAAACCGTATGTTCCGAATGAAGGGTTTTCAAGCCCAATCCGCAGAACACGATTAGAATACCAAAATCCGCCCCACGGCGCAAGGCGGATTTTCGTAAAAGCGCAATTCAAGCGTTAACCCCATTCTATACCCACATCTGCACCCACATCTGCCGTCCGCGTCCGTCATATTACGGAATGATCCTTGCAAGTTCCTGATGCCCCCGCGGCTCGCCCGGAGGGCTCGCCCCACCATGCGGAAGACGCTAATCCAATACCCACAATCGGGTGGCATTTTTCCCTTGAAGAGAAATTCATGGATCACTTGGAGGGTCGTTCGCGACTCACTTGGAGAGTAATATCCCCGCTTCCCCTAGGGTTTGGGCTAGGCGCTTTCGCTGTCCGCACCGTAATATTACGATGCGGAACGGTATTACGCTCCTATGACATTGCCAACCGTTTATCCTCCATAATTGACAATTCATTATCTCAAATCAAAGCACCTTTTTTTAATTATAGCATGTGCATACGGCTCTTCGGCTGGGATGCAAACTCAACGTCCGTTACGTTGCGATAGGTTAAGGTGGGGGAGGAATGGTCCATTAGACTGGGGTGTACATGCCTCATGGTGGGGGTGTACGAGCCGTTTACACTAGGGTGTAAATGCGCCTTAGACCGGGTGTAGGAACGATCCAGACTGGGGTATAAGTGCCTCATGGTGGGGGTGTAGGATCGATCCTGACTGGGGTGTAGCAGCTTCGGCAACTAGGCCTGAAAGCGCAAAGGTGTGGATTTAACCGCCCGAGAATGGCTTCGTTGCCGTGGAGATGTACCATTGGACGCAACCCAATATAACAATTTTATCAATATCATGCGCATTATTGAAGTAAAAACCTAAACCCACCCTCTTTTTCACCCGGCTCGACAAAAAGGCGTCCCAACGGGCGTATTTGCCCATTACAAAGAGGCACTCAAACGACCAGCATTTGATCCGTTCCACACCGTAATATCGCGAGTTCGAACCGTAATATTACGTGTCCGAACCGTAATATCGCGTGACAATTCAATTCTCGGTAAATATAATTTACAGTCGATGTTATATTGCATTTGTTACTTATCGATTTATAAAGTATCGTATGAGATTTATAACAAAAAGGGAGCCTTGCCGTCGATTTTTATAGACGTTGCGGGTGAACGTCGCGGAGGTAACTATCGCCGAATAATGCGTCCAAAAACGATGACGACTTCTTATCATTGCGATGCCGCGGCATCTCTGCGCCCTTCGTCAAATCAACAAGATCGGCCAACACGTTGAGCGACTCGTCGAGCACCGCGTCCTTGCCACGTATCGGCATTCCGTCATCGCCAAACAAATCCTTGTCCTCAGCGACCGCCGCCTCGTACCCCGTGCCGATTCGATCCGCGCCGGATTTGCGGTCTTGCCGAATCCGCGCCTTCACCGTGGCGTAGTCGAGAGATGCTGACTTCCTGTTGCATGATTCCGCCACGGCGCGGACGTTCTCCATGTGTGCACGATATGCCGCACTGGACGCCTGGCGCGCAGACGAACGACGCGCGAGCTCCGGCACGTGGCTCGGCATGTTCCAATCCGTCTTGAACTTCGCCGCATCGACTTTCCGCCACGGCAGCGCGAACGGCATGTTGTCCTCGCCGAGACGGTCTATGCCGTTCATGATCGACGGCAGAAGGATATCCGACTTGACTCCCTTGAGCTGGGTGGAGGATCCCGTGATGCGGTAGAAGAGCCCCATCGTTATGAGTGCCTCGCCCCTGCGCCGCCCCAGCGGGATCACTCCCTGCATCGATCCCTTGCCGTGCGTCTGGCGGTCGCCGAGGATCACGGCGCGACCACGATCCTTAAGCAGGCCCGACACCAGCTCCGACGCACTCGCGCTCGAGCGGTCGATCAAGACGACCATAGGCTTACGGAACACGGAAAGCCCAATTCCCCCGTCGGTAGTTTCCATAACCTCTACCTTGTCGCCATCCTGTATCTGCGCAAGAGGTCCGCCGCCAACGAACAGCGAGGAAAGCATCAACGCCTCGCCAAGCATTCCACCTCCGTTGCCGCGCAAATCAAGCACAAGCCCCTGCACTCCGGCGCTGGTGAGCTTTCCGAGTTCATCAGATACGTCGTAAGTCGCGCTGCGTGCGGTCCCAAGGAAAAGTCCCAGTGAAATCGAGTCGGGACCGTAGAACGCCGGAAGTTTCAAGTAGCCAAGCTTGTACTTGCGCCCGTTCAGCGAAACTGACTCCACGCGGCTCTTCGCCGCCTCGCTCTTGAGCTTGATCTTGTCGCGCACTAGTTCGATCCGGCTGCGCTTCCCCGCTGCCGAAACGACCTCCAACACCACCTTCGTGCCCTTCTTACCCGAAATCCTGCGGATGGCCTTTTCCGACGGCATCCCCTTCACGCTTTTCATAGGACGTTCATCATCGCCAATTCCTACAATCCTGTCGCCGGGCTTCAGCCGCCCGTCCTTTGCCGCAGGACCACCATCCATCACTTCCAGCACGTACAGCCCGGATTTACGCATATCGACGCTCACGCCGATACCGCAGAACGTGAGCGACATTTCCGCCTTGAGCATCTTCTCCATCGCCGGGCTGAGGTAGAGAGTGTGCGGGTCGTTGACCATGCCGACAGTTGCGAGGAAACACTCGAAGGCGTCCTCCGGATCCGGCTCATCCAGCGTCGCAAGCTGCTGCTCGTAGTCGTCCGCAAGTTCGAGGACGATATCCTTGAACACGACCTTCTCCCCTTGCTCCTCCTCCGCATCGAGCTCCGCCTCGGCGAGCCGCTCAAGAATCTCGCAGCGAAGTTTGCGATGCCAGAGTTCTAGCATGTCCTTCTCCGTCTCCGGCCAATGACGCCCCTCTCCCTTGAATACATATTCCCCCTTCGCCTTCTTGCGGAAATCCGCCTCTGACGCGGGATCTGCATTTATCCGTGCTAGAAGGTTCGTCGCAAGGCCGGCCCCCGCACGAACACGCCTCACGTAAACGTCGTACACATCGAAGCCGAACGAGGCGTCGCGTGCGCGCAATGCGTCGTCCAACTTCTTGCGCATCGGCTCGAAGGAGCGGATGTCCTTCTGGTAGAAGAAGCAATGCTCCTCGTCGTATGACTCTATCAGGCGCTTCCACACCTTCTCCGACAGCGCGTCGTCCAGCTTCACGTGCGCCACGTGCTGTGTGGCGAGCATGCCGGTGAACCTGCCGATGATATCCGCCTGCAATGGCGTGGTACGGCCCTTTGACGACGCATCCGCCGCCAAAGCCAGCGCACCGGCAATCAAAATGAATGTGGCTGCTACTATCTTTTTCATGTTGTGGACTCCGTGTCAATACGGCAGTTATTATACGTGAAATCCTTGCAATCCTCAACCATTTTGAAATGGAAATCGGGTAGGATTTCCTTAAGCGGGATTGTGACGAACGACCTTTCGCGGGCACGGGGATGAGGGAGCGTAAGCTCCGGCTCGTTCAGTACGAGGTCGCCGAAGGCGATAAGGTCGAGGTCGATCGTGCGCGGCGCATTGCGCACTCCCGTGCGTACTCGCCCGTGCGCATCCTCTATCGCGTGCATACGCCGCGAGAAATCATGCACTTCAAGCGACGTCTCGAACGCGGCAACCTGATTCAGAAATCGCATGTGCGCATATTCCGGCGGAACATCCACGCCGGGATTGTCAAGCACAGAACTTGCCTTCACGAGGTACGTTCCCGGAAGCGCGGCAAGAGCGGCGAGCGCACGTTCAAGGCGTTCCGTGCGAGGCTCGATGTTGCTGCCAAGGGCAACTATGGCCAAGACCGTTCTGGAGGTTTCAGCTTCCATGTCATGTTCTCGGGCGAACGCGCCGCGTCGCGACGGCCGTGAACGGGTCTTCAGGCCAATAGTGTTTCGGATAGCGTCCGCGTAAATCCTTGCGTACGAGCGCGTATGACGTGCGCCAGAACGACGCGAGGTCTTTCGTGACCTGCACCGGACGTTGCGCTGGCGAAAGCAGTTTCATCACGATGGGCACCTGCCCGTTCGCGACCTTCGGCGTTTCCAGGAGGCCAAAGCATTCCTGTAATCTCACCTGCACGAACGGCTCCGTCTCCTCGTAGTGTATCGTCATCTGCGACCCGCTCGGCACTTCCATCTTCACAGGGGCCGCACGGTCGAGCGCACGGCGGTCGAGTCCACAAGAGGCAAGTGCCGCGTCGAGGACAGACGCAAGGTCGAGTTTCTCAAGGTACGCCCAACGGCTCATGCCGAGCGTGAACGCCGCGAACCATTCCTCAAGCCTATCCGCGAGAGCCGTATCGGAGACATCAGGCCACGGCTCCCCAAGTACGCGGTGCAGGAAACATATCCGCGCCTGGAGCTGGCGCGTTCCGGGAGTCCAGCCAAGCTGCGCAACGCCCTTCTGCCGTATGCCCTCGAAAAGGGCGCGCTGTACGGCGTCCGCGTCAGGACGCGACTGCCCTCCCTCATGCAACACCATGCGTCCGAGGCGACGGCGGTGTACGCTTTTCACGCACGCCTCGCGACGGTCCCAGAAGGTGTCGTCCACTTCTTCAATCTCATCGGCGAACAACCGTTCTATCGAGTCTTCGTCTATCGGGGCGGCAAGGTGTATCTTCGCGTCGCCGCCACGGTCATCGAGGTCGCACAAAACCAAATACTCGCTTGTCGCAAGAACCTCGGTGCGCTCCATGAACGCACCGCGCCCGCACGTCATCTGGAACGTGCTGTTGCCACGGTTACGAGCTATGCGGTCGGGAAACGCGAATGCGAGAGCCTCGCCAGCGTCGCATTCGCGCGACGTCCCCCACCGACGCGCAAGCTCCTTCATGCGCGGCGTAGGACGCACGTCGCGGATGTCCGTGACGCTGTGCGGCGCACCTTCCTCGATGATGGCCGCAAGTAGCGTATTGCCGGTGTGGATGATCATGTTCGCAAGCCGGGGATGTACAGCGAGACGCGCCATGCGGCGTCCGTGCTCGGTGATGCGTCCTGATTTATCTAGTGCGCCAAGCAGAGCTAGAAGCGACTTCGCGTTCTCCCAGCCTGCGGACGGCGGGGGCGTGAGCCATGGGAGGCCGTCTATGGCGGACGAGCCCCATTCCGCTGCGGAAAGAACGGTTGCCGCAAGGTCCGCATCTACGATCTCCGGCTTCATCGCGGGCACGAGCGTACGATCCTGCGCTTCGGTCCACAGCCGCAGACAAAGCCCCGGCGCTGTTCGCCCGGCGCGTCCGCGACGCTGGTCGGCGCGGTCGCGCGTGATGCGCAGCGTCTCAAGACGGCTCATGCCTGAACGCGGGGAGAACCTGCTAACGCGCATGAGCCCAGAATCTATCACCGTCGTCACGCCCTCGATGGTGAGGGACGTCTCCGCAATGGAAGTGGCCAGCACCACCTTGCGCCGGCCGTCATCAAGCGGACGCAACACGCGGTCCTGCTCTTCCTTCGGCATCGCCCCGTAGAGCGGCATCACGACGGCACCGTGGAGATCGCGCAGCTCTTCGGCGCAACGCCGTATCTCGCCCTCGCCCGGCAGAAAGCAAAGGACATCGCCGGAAGATTCCGGCAGAATACGCCTCACGGCTCCTGCCATCTGCGCGGAAATCGGCGCAACGCTTTCCATCAAAAGATTGCGCGTCTCAACGGGATACATCCGAGCCTCGGCGGTGTGGACATCCGCGTCGCCAAGATGCGCGGCGATCTCCTCGGTGGAGAGCGTGGCCGACATCACCAACAGCCTCAAATCAGGACGCAACGCGCGCCTCACGTCCACCGCCATCGCGTATCCGAGGTCACACGCAAGCGAACGCTCGTGGAACTCGTCGAAGACGATGAGCCCCACGTCCGCAAGTTCGGGATCATGCATGAGCCGCTGCGCGAGCAGGCCCTCGGTGACGATTTCAAGGCGCGTTCGCGGACCGATCCGTTTCTCAAGCCTCACTTGGAAACCAACGGTTTCCCCAACGGATTCGCCGAGTTTCCGCGCAATGTAGGATGCGCAGCTACGCGCCGCCAAGCGGCGCGGTTCGAGCATCAATATTTTCCTGCCCCGAAGGAACGCGCAGTCCAGCAACGCCGGAGGCACGCACGTGGTCTTTCCGCTGCCGGGCGGCGCACGCAGAACCACGTCGCGGTTTGCCTCCAGCGACGCGCGTATCTGCGGGATCACCGCCTCGACGGGAAAGGCCATCGCCGTGTTTTGTAAGGCTACTTTACTTCAATCGGCCGGTGTATGCCTTCTCGCCAGCAGTGTCAAGCGTCGCCTTGAAAAACGCGTTGGCGGCGTTTTCGCGAGCCTTGTCCCACGGACGCGGACCGCCGGTGAGCTGCACAACCCAGAGCTTGAGCTGCTTCTTGTGCCAGTTGACCATGCAGTTTGTGCCCCACGCGCCGCCGTGGCCGAACCACTCGTTCTCGCCGTCCTTAACCGGCGCGGAGAGTCCGAGCGAGTATCCGCCGAGACCATTCGGACGCGTCGATACGGCAAGGATCGACTTCACCGTCTCCTCCTTGAGGATGCGCGCGCCGTTCTCGCCGACGCCGAGGTTCATCAGCATCTTGTAGAACTTGAGCTGGTCGCGCGCCGTTGTCCAGAGGCCCGCACCGGCGGACGAGAACACACGGTCGTCAGAATACGGACGCTGCATCGACGGGTTGCAGCTCTGCCAGACGGCGGGCTTCCCCTTACGGCACTGGTAGAGGTGTACCTGATTCGCCAGCTGCTTCTCGGTGGGCCAGAAGCTGGAATCCTTCATGCCGAGCGGATCGAACACGCGCTCCTTGAGGAATTCCTCCCAGCGCTTGCCCGTGACGCGCTCCACCACGGCGGCGCCGATGTCGATGCCGACGTTGGAGTACTTCTGCCTCGTGCCGGGCTCAAAGAGGATCGGCTGCGAGGCTGCGACGAGCGCAACGCTCCTCAGCGGCATCCTGCGCGACCATCCGCCCATCGAGTGGAAGTTGGGCAGCTCGAACGGGAAGCCGCCGGTGTGGTTCATCACCATACGCACCGTAAGGGCGTTCTTCGCCTTCACGAGCGTGCGCACGCCGTCCTTGTTGGACTTCTCGATCCACAGCGTGCCGAACTCGGGGATGTACTTCGAGACGGGATCGTCGAGGCTGATCTTGCCCTCCTCCACGAGGATTGCAATCGTGACGCCGCAGAAGCCCTTGGTCTGGGAGCACTGCATATAGACGTCGTCCAGCGTGATCGGACGCTTCTTGCCCGCGTCGGCGTAGCCCACGCACGCCACTTCCTGTTTGCCGTCCTGGTAGAACACGCTGATCGCGCCGGGGAGCTGTCCGTTATCCACGAACGGTTTGAGCGCGTCGGCCGCGAAGTGCGTGCCGGAATCGACCGGTTCAGCCGCAAAACCCACGAACGCGAGCGCGGCAACGATGATCATCGACTTAAGTTTCATCTAGTTTTCCTTATATGCAGTTGCAGAACCACCTTTCGCGCCATTCGCGAGGCAAGTCACACGGCTTGACGGAACTCGCGGAAACGACACTGCGCGTCTGAAAGGTCCAACGCGCCTATTATCCCAAATTCGCGCTTTCAACGCAAGAAGAAACGACTTTTTCCTGAACATCGTAACACAATCGCCAAACCCATGTTCATCGAACATGAAGGCGGACGGTTGTCGCTCAGCAATTTTCCGCAATTTCCTCATTGACGGGGGGAATGGGTTTTGATACACTCTTATGCGTCCTTTCGGCGAGATAGCTCAATGGTAGAGCATCGGAATCATAATCCGCTGGTTGAGGGTTCGAGTCCCCCTCTCGCCACCATTAATAAGCGAAGAAACTCCCTGTGTTAGACATTGATAAAACAGGCGAAATGCCGTTGGAGGACGTATGTGCGCTCCTGCACGGCGGGAACCGCGTATTGTTGATGACGCGCCATGCCGAGCGTCCGCACATTGACCATGAAGATCCGTCGTTTGGCTGGAATCTGCCAATCACCGAGGAAGGACAATCCACCAGCCGCGCTTTCGGAAATAAGCTGCGTCAGTTCGCCGACGTTGTGCAGTTCGCGTCAAGTCCGCTTCGCCGCACGGTGATGACGGCCTCGTGCATCGCGGAGGGCATGGGCATCGAGCATCCCGAAATCCCCACTTACGAATGCCTCGGCAACGGGTCGTTCTACTTTGCCGACGCCCATGCGATCTGGGAGGAGTTCCGCGACGGCAGCTTCTTCGGAAAGTGCTTCGACTATTTCGCGACTGGATCGGGCCGTGGCTTCGCCGACCTTTACTCCGCGTCCGATTCTTTGGAGAAATGGTGCGTCGATCACTTCACCGCGCCGTTGGCGGTGTTCGCCACGCACGACCTCTACATCGCTGCGTTTCTCGCTGCACGTAGGGCGGTCGAGCGTTTCAACGAGGGAAACTGGCCGCGTTTCCTGGATTCGGCGGCCATCGTGATTGCGCCAGACGGCGGACGACGTTACGCGCTTGTGCGCGCCGGGCTTTCAAATCGCGCCACTGGCGTGTGAAACTTGCTTTAGAAAGGAATTGGATATGTCTCATTTCGAGGAACAGAGAGAGTCGATTCTCAAGGAATACTTTGAACTTCTGCGGTTCCCGACCGTAGGGGCGGAGCCTACGCGTCTGAAGAACTGCGTTGACTGCGCCGTATGGCTCAAGAAATGGCTCGCACCGCAGGGCTTTGCTGTGGAATTGATGCAGGCTCCGAAGATGCTCGGCACTCCGCCGATTCTCTTCGCAGAACGCAAGGGCGACGAAGGCGCACCGGTCATACTCTTCTATGGACACTACGACGTGCAGCCGGCGGATCCGCTCGACGCATGGGAGACGCCGCCGTTCGAGCCTACGCTCAAGGGCAACGGGCGCGTGTACTGCCGAGGTGCGCAGGACGACAAGGGGCAGTTCTTTTCCTCCCTGTGCGGAATGCGCAATTTCCTGAAGTCGCACACCAGGAACGTCCCCACGATCAAGATCGTTTTGGAAGGCCAGGAGGAAAGCGGAAGCACCGCGCTTACAGCGCTCGCGCCCACGATCAAGGACCGCCTTCGTGCGGACGTGTTGCTCGTGTGCGATACCGGCGCTGCGCCGACGATGCGTCCCGCGATCGTGGCCGGATTGCGCGGCGTCTCGCATTTCACGGTGCGCCTTGAGGCGGCGAGCTACGACCTCCACAGCGGCGAACACGGAGGAATCGCGCCCAATCCGGCGCAGGGCATTGCGGAGCTGATTGCGAGTCTGCATAATCCTGACGGATCGATTGCCGTGCGCGGGTTCTGCGACCGCGTCGTGCCGCCAACGGACGAAGAGCGCGAGGCGGCGGAGGCTGCTGCGGTGTCGCCGGAAGAGTACGAGAAGATCACGGGCGTACCTCCGGTTGGCGGGGAACAGGGGCTTACGCTCACGGAGCGCAACTCGTTCCGTCCCACAATCGAAGTGAACGGCATCCACACCGGTTACGGCGGGCCGGGATCAAAGACGGTGATTCCCGCCGAAGCGATTGCAAAGATATCAATGAGGCTTGTGCCGGACCAGAACCCTGACGAGGTAATGGCGGCGCTGGAGCGGCATCTTCGTCAGCACACGCCACGTGGGATGAAGCTGTTCATTGAAGACCTCACCGGAGGTGCCGCAGGGTTCCGCCTGCCGCTCGCGTCGCCCGTATTCCGCCTTGCTGCGTCAGTGTTGGGCGAAATAGACCCTCGCGGCGCGGTGTACCAATGGGATGGAGCGTCAATTCCCGTTGTCTCGACGCTCAAGGCGTGTTCCGGCGCGGCACCGCTGCTCGTCGGTTTCGGGCAACCTGAAGACCACATGCACTCACCGAACGAGTCGTACGGACTCAACCAGTTCGCACGTTCGATGGAGTGGGGCGAACGCATCCTTGAGGCACTTAGTTCGTAAGCTAATAGAACTAAGAAGGGATTATTAAACTGCGTTTTTTAGGTTGACTTATCTACGATGGCGGAACGACCGCAGCCGCGCAGCGAAAGTACGGCGGGCGAAGAGGAAATGGACGCCAAAATAGACGACCCCGCCCAGCACCACTAGCATCGCGAGTTGCGTCACGTTAGCCCACGTACCCGTCCAGCCACACGCGCCGAACCAGGAGCGCACCAGCCAAAGCGCCACGCCCATCACGGCGGACGCGGCGAGCGTACGTCCGACGGGACGCGCCAGCGACGCGAAGCCGAGTGCGCCGTTCTTGCGTCGTGCGAGCACGGCTAGCCATACGCAGGCGACGCCCGCGCAGAACACGGTCGAGGCCGCAAGGCCCACATGCCGCCACTCGACGGGCAGCAGCCACACCGCGAGGATGTTGAGCGTCGCGTTGAGGAACACCATCTTCACGGACACCGCAAGCGGCGTTTTCATGTCCTTCTGCGCCTGAAACCACGGTACGAGCGTCTTCTGCATGCCGAAGAAACCGAGGCCGACCGCGTAACACGCCACCGCGCGTCCAACGCGCATTGTGGCCGTCGCGTCGAACGCCTTGCCCTCGTAGATGACGCGGGTGAGATCAGGGGCGATCACGCCGAGTCCGACGGCGGCGGGGATCATCACAAAGAGGAGGTTGTCGGTGGAAGAGAGGAACGCCTCGCGCGCACCCGCCACGTCGCCCTTCGCGAAGCAGCCGGAGAACGTGGGTAGCAACACGGTGCCGAACGCGACTCCCACGATGCCGAGCGGCAGATCCATCAGGCGTTCCGCATAGCCGATCACGCCTGCGGCCCACGGGGACGCCGCCTGCGCGAGCACCTGGTCGAGCATATAGTTGATCTGCACCGCGCCCGCGCCGACCGCCGCCACGAGCATGTTGCGCCATACAAGGCGCGTGTTCGGATCGCCCCAGCCGACGCGCGAGGGACGCGGCGACACACCGCGCAGCTTCATGCAATAAAACATGAACGCCATCTGCAGGAACCCGGCGAAGAGAATCGCACCGCTCACCCACACGGCGCGCGACGCAAGCGACATCCCGGGGATGAAGCACAACACACCAAGCGCGGCGATCCATACCACATTCAAAAGACACGGCATCAACGCCGCCGCCGCGAACTTTCCGAGCGCATTCAGAACGCCCATGCCGAACGCCGACCCGCAGATGAACACCATGTACGGCACGAGGATGCGCGTGAGGCGCAGCGTGAGGGAGGTGCGTTCTGAGAACGCAGTGCCCCAGTTCAGCGCCACCGAAAGACCGACCACCGCGAGCACCGAGACCGCCGAGAGCATGAGGAGGCTCATCGTCATCACGGCGCGCGCGAGACGGCGGGCCGACTCCATCCGCTGCGCTTCCACTTCGCCCCTGAACACGGGCACGAACGCGGCCGTAAGCGCACCCTCGCCGAAGAGCTTGCGCATCATGTTCGGGATCGCGAACGCGAGCACGAACGCGCTCTGCTCCACGCCCGCGCCGATGAGGCGGCTCTGGAACATCTCGCGCACGAGCCCCAGCACGCGCGAGAGCGCCGTCATCGCGCCCACCACCGCCGTGTTCCGCAATATGCCATTCCCGCTTCCGCTCATGGTTTTAACTTTGTCTTTAACGTCCCAAGCTCTGCGTGAAGAGGTAGAATTCCTCCCTCAACGCATCACATTCTGAATGGGGGAGGAACTCCGTTCCTTTGAACGTCGTCCTGCACAAGCCGGACGCCACGCTTTTCAGTGATCCCCCTATCACGGCAAGGTGCCGTGGCCTGTAGCCGAACTGCAACATGGTCTTCAACATGAAATCCACAGCAGGCGTCCAGTCGAGTTCCCGTCCATCAGGTGGCGAGACGATTGTCGTTCCCATGGTGAAATGTGAAGACGCCTCGACGGCGATCATGAGGCGAGCCATTATTCCGCGACCGGAATCATTTCGTCCACACGGAATCGGCAGTGCGCCTATCTCCAGGTTGAACTTCTCGTTGACAGGCAACCCTGCCACCTTTTCAAGAAGTTCGGGAGAAATGCGCACTGCCACGGGAAACAGCGGCGAGAACTCGTCTTCCCCAAGCGTCCACTTCCCGTCAGGCGATTCACGCCACGTGCTGACAAGACTTCCGATGCCGTGGTAGATGGCTATGTCCTCAGCAGAATGCGATGCCATGAAGTCCAGAAATGTTTTGGCGTCTTCAATCGTCTCAGCCAGTTCCCGCCCCCCCATCATCACGGGTTCGTATCCCGGCATGTACGATTCAAGCGACGGATTGATCCCCCTCGGGAATTTGACACCGGATGCCTTGAACGCCGCACGGCCTCCCCTCGGCAATTGCGAAGCCTTCAGGAATGCGATCTGCCTCTGGTATATGGAAAAGAACGCATCTTTAACCCGCAGTTCATCGTCAGGCGGTATTGCCGCGATACGTTCATACGACGCGACGTCGGGATAAACGGTCAGGGCATGATGTTCGCCGTATTCCCCCAGCACTGAAATGACGCAGCGCCGTCCGTTCGCGTACTCCACGGCAAGCAGCTGGTTCTCGCCCATCGGCATGTCCCACGGCTGCAGCTGCCACAGGCGCAGAGCCATTTCATACGCCTCGTGCAGTTGCAGCTCGGTCGGCTTCGTATCGTCCAGCGACAACGGCTTCGGAATGTTTCCGTCATTCATTGTTGAATCTCCTTTTCATTGCTGATGACCGCAAATCATAACGACTTCCAGCATTTCACCACGCACCGCGGAGCTAAGGCAAAATCCTCATACTCTTGAAGCGTCTTGAAGTTCTGCTTATTTATGACATGTTGTGTAATCTGCTGAATCGTCATCATCGAATAGACTCCCTTCTTTGGGCGACCTCGCGATCAAGCTCAATCCAATATTGTACAGGGGGATTGCGGCGGTCGCGGTGCGACTGCCCTACCTTTCTTTGCGCTCTTTGCGTTCTCTGCGGCTAAAAATTCATCCTCCGAAAGCGGGTAGTTGTAGTATCCGGTCCAACGTTCGAGCTGCTTGCCCTTGTAGGTGCCGACGAGAACTACCTTCTCTTGCGGCGGTCTCATCGAAACCGCCCTACCCGGCGCGACCTTACGCGGTTTTCTCTTTAAAAATTTCTGTTCCATTTCAATTCTTCTAAGTCCTGCTTATTATATCATATCTTATCTCCTGCACATCGTATTCTACAGTTCTTTTTGAATCATTTCCCATGCGAGACCGAATTTGAGGAATCGGGGTTGCCGGACTTGAAAAGCCCCATGAGCTGGGCGGGCGAGAGCGCGGCGGATCCCGTACCCTCCAGCATATCCTCAGCGATCTGCTTTTTCTCCTTGTGCAGTTCAAGGACGCGCTCCTCCACGGTATCGGCCGCGATGAGCCTGTAAACCGTGACCGGGTTCCGCTGCCCAATGCGGTGCGCGCGGTCTGCGGCCTGATTCTCAACGGCGGGGTTCCACCAAGGATCAAGCAGAATCACGTAGTCCGCCGCCGTGAGGTTCAGGCCCGTACCGCCCGCCTTGAGGGAGATCACGAAGAAGTCGCCTTCGCCGGACTGGAACGCCTCCACAAGCCTCCCGCGCTCGGCGGTGGGCGTGGAGCCGTCAAGGTAAAGGTGCGTCCAGCCGCGCGCATCGAGAGCCTTTCGGACGATTGCGAGGTAGTCCGTGAACTGACTGAACACGAGCGCGCGGTGGCGGCTGTCGCGGAGATTCGAAAGCAGCTCCAGCAACGCCTCCATCTTCGCGGACGGCAACGCCTCGTTAGGCAGAACGAGCGACGGATGGCAGCAGAAACGCCTCAGACGGGTCAGCTCCGCGAGGATCGACATGCGGTTCGCCTCGCCGCCGCCCATTTCTGCGTCCTTCTCAAGTTGCTGGAGCGCATGGACCCTGCATCCCTCGTAGGCCGAACGTTCCGCCTTCCCGAGTTCGACCATCACAGTGCTCTCCGTCTTTTCCGGCAGGTCGTCGAGAACCTCGCCCTTGAGTCTCCGCAACACAAGCGGCTTCACAAGACGCTTCAGCGCACCCGTGGCCATTCCGTTGCTCGTGAAGCGCGACGCGAACGACGAGGCCGCGCCGAGCAGCCCGGGATTGAGAAAGTCGAAGATGCTCCACAGCTCGCCCAACCGGTTTTCCACCGGTGTACCCGTTGCGGCCACGCGGAACTTCGATGGCAGCCTCTTCACTGCCTTCGCGCGTTTCGAGGCATCATTCTTCACCGCCTGCGCCTCGTCGAGAACAACGCCGTTCCACTTCACCGACGCGAATTCCTCCTCGTGGAAAAGAAGGTAGCCGTAGCTCGCGATCACGACGTCCGACGGACCGAACTTTGCAAGCGCACCCTCGTTCTCGTATGCCATCTGCGGCCTGAGCGACGGCGCGAAGCGGCGAATCTCCGAACGCCAGTTCCCGCAGACGGACGACGGCGCCATGACGAGCGACGCACCGCCCTTCGCGCGTTCGAGGAGGAGCGCGATCACCTGCACGGTCTTGCCAAGGCCCATGTCGTCCGCCAGACACGATCCGAATCCGCAACCCGCCAAACGCGAGAGCCACCTGTAGCCCTCCAGCTGATAGGGACGCAACTCGGCGGAAAGCGCTCGCGGCACGGTCGGTTTGCGCGCAAACTCAGTGCGGATTTCCTCGGCCGTCTTCGCCATCGCGTCCGGCAGTTCCAGCGAATCCGCTCCCTCGCCAAACGCACCGTCAAGCATCGGGATGGCGGCCTTGGGTATCTCCACGCCATCACCCTTGCGCCGCCCCGCCGACGCCAGCGCGTCAATTTGCCGCGCCATCGTCTTCGTGAGCCGCACGTAGTCGCCGTCCGAAAGTTTCACGTAGTCGCCAACGCGAGACTTTGCCGCATCCAGGAACTTCGCCACGGAGAGGACGCGTCCGTCGTCCAGCGCAAACTCGCCATCGACGCGGAACCAGTCCTCAGCCGTACGCGCGGAACCGAGATGCACGCCG
>Ga0310694_10002485_pt1 | contig 18882 bp, 18 predicted proteins | sample 174DNAGHGhighgp2_FD_203884 | JGI IMG/M metagenome (GOLD analysis project Ga0310694, IMG submission 203884) | Sheep rumen microbial communities from Palmerston North, Manawatu-Wanganui, New Zealand - 1742 DNA GHGhigh gp2 (v2) (version 2) | ecosystem: Host-associated > Mammals > Digestive system... | reverse complement strand
GGCTTCCAGCCTCTTCCGACCAGCCGGCCAACAAGCCCAAGGGGACTATAAAGGGTGAGAGGCTTTTACGGCTATTTGCACAAACGTATGGCAGCAGAAACACACATTCCCACAGTCCTGTCCAAAGGTAGACGCAGGCCCCCGTCATCCAGAGCATGGTGGTAGGATAGTCGAGTACGCCAAAGAGCATACACAGCAAAACCCAGAGGAAAGCACCTTTATGATGGGCAGGCGACTCTATCTTACCAACAGCCAGCCAGTAAAGCACCAGCATGAGCAGCACAAAAACGGCGGTATTGGCCAGATCAAACCAGACCTTCCCCACCCAAGCGAAGAACTGGATGAATAGCATGGAGGGTGTGCGTCCGCCCCACGTGAAATAGTGCGACCATTGGGAAACAAGGATGTCGTACAGACTATTGATTCGCTCACGCGGACCAATATTGTCCATCAGGTTGCCCCAATGCTCTCCATCCCAGATGAAAGCGTATGAGAAATCGTCGCCCACCATCGGAAGGAGCAGGTTACGGATGAGAAAAGGCACAGCGAAGAGCAACAGAAGCACTTGCCAAGGCATACGCTCCCATAGTTTTCCGACTATCTGAAAAACAGATTGAATCATCGCTGGTAAAATGGTTTTGTCGTGCAAAGATACACAGAAGCGGGCGAAATGCCAAAAAAATTATAAAAAAGAACCTCTTTATCTGTTCTTTTTCCTGTTTTTGTGTACTTTTGCAGAAAGATACATTAAACTCCCGACTAAATTCTAGTACCCCGACCGAGAATCGGGGTAACTTCGTAATTAGGTGATATTTAATTTGTTACTCATTCAGTCGCTCTTAAAAAGTGTAGGAAAAGTGTAGAAAATGACATTTCTGCGCATTTATCACTGTATCGCTACATGCATTGCCAAGGATCGGGTTTGCCGATGGAGGCAAGAGCCCACTCGTACTGTTCGTTTTCTCGATTTTAGTCATAGCGGACTTCTTGGCGGCAAAGGTACGAAGAATTATCGATATATCAAAATTTACCTTCGATTTTTCAAGGATTGCCCTGAAAAGAATAGTCGTATGCTATAAAAACTCTCGTAAGACAAAGAACTCTCGTATTCAAAATAATACATCGTATTTCTCTTTTTAGGGTTTGTTTGCATTTCTGTTCCAGCATACATACCCACAATAGCCGATAGGGCGAAGCCAACCACCACCTCCCAGAGAGGGAAGCGGAGAGTACTGGTACTCTCCTATTCTCAACTCCTACAAGTAAAGAGTACCCTTATTGCGCGCGCGCGCGAAGCCAAAGCACGGCTACACGGGCATTTAAGAGTCGTTTTGAGATTGAGTTTTTACCCCTCCGTGGAGAAAAAATGGAGTTTTTACCCCTCCGTGGAGAAGAGTTTTTACCCCTCCGTGGAGAAAAAATGGAGTTTTTACCCCTCCGTGGAGAAAATCAAAAAATACGTTAATTGTTTGGTGGTTTCAAAATTTCTTCGTACTTTTGCCAACGGTTATAAGACGATGGTAAACCATCCGGTAGAGCGCACGTCAGACGCTCAGCATAATGCTTGGGCATTTTTTATGCCTATAGTGCATCCGTTTAACGGCTGCCATCTCGTAAGATAAACTGCTCTCCGGAGAAGTCATCGTCTTATAACCAACGGGATGTGCAGCCGTTTCTGTATCTCCGTACCAGCGGTTCTGGTTGGTTATAAGACGATGTGATATGAAAGAGTTAGATCAATTAAAGGAACAAGTGTTTTCCCTGAAGAATACAGGGGAAAATCTTAAGGAAATCTTATGTGTCGTGGGTGGCTTACCTACAATGGATGGTAATGGCAATAACACCTTCCCTGAGAAACTTCGTGTGATGGAAGTTATTTCTGAGGCTTCTCGGAAGATGAAGGAGGTTGCAGAACTCATACAGGTAGTCTCTCCAGAGATTCAGGATGTCGGTCGGACAGACTAAAGCATAACTATTGTTGCACAAACAAGGGGTTTTGTGCAAAAATTAGTCCATTTTTGGCGTTTTCGAGACTGAGTAAGTCGTGAAATTGTTAATATACGACTTTTTTTTTTGCAAGACCTATGCTTTAAGTGTAATGATGTACTTTTGTGGCAAAAAGAAACTAAAAGTAAGAGTTATGAGTAGTAGCAACATCAGTAAACAGAAGATCGAGTCTGCACCAGATTTTGGGCAGGCACTGGAACGTGCAGAGCAGATGCTTGACGGTAACAATGACGTGAAGGTTCTTCTCGCACAGCAATTGTATCAGCAGGAAGTTAACGAAGGGCGCATAAAGGCGTTGGAGAGTGTTTTCCTCTGCCAAAAGGAGATATTCAATCTCGATGAAGCGGCTATGTACATCGGTGTTTCCAAATCGAATCTTTATAAGATGACCGCTTCCCGAAAGATTCCTCATTATAAGCCTGCTGGCCGTTATATCTACTTCGAAAGATCCGAACTCGATAATTGGATTCGAGAAGGCGCGGTGAAGACGGAGGAACAGTTGAACGATCAGGCAAATGCCTATACAATGACGAATCCATTACGCGTATAATATATAAGGTATGGGAGCAATAAAAATACAACCAGGAGAATCCCTTCTATCTAAGGAATTGGTGCAAAGGTATCAAAACTCGACAGACCCGGGTGTTGACCTGTGCAGCACGTATCTTCTGGAACTCTTTTATAATAATTATGGAGGTCAGAAGGAAAAATTGCTCTCTATGAGGAACGCAAACAGGAATGAGGTAAACGATTTCCTTACTTGCGAGGTAACAGACATACAATTAGGCTTCACAGATAAAAGACACCCATCCAGGGTGTTCGACAGAACAGGCCAATATCTTGATAAGATAATCTCTTATCCTTATGTAATGTTTGGACAATCAAGTGATGGAAAAACAATCTGGGTAACCATGCCCCTGATAAAGAAACATCTTACCAGAGACGGCAAACACCTTATAGTGTTCAATGACTGTTTACTCGATCATATAGACCCAGATGAAGATCCAGTTTCAATATCTTTTTCACTACTAAAGGAAATAAAAAGTGAAAATGTAGTAGCCGGTATTCTATATGAAGAGGCGTGCCGTTATAAAAATTGGTATAATCACGGTTCTCCACCTTTCTTTAATTATACCGAAAAACAACTTCGTGAAAAACTGCTTTATGATAAGATAGAGGTTTCGGAAGACCAAAAAAGTTATATAACGATTCAAATCAAAAGTATGCGTATAGATAAAATACGCAAGAAAGTCTTAGAGCCGGCACTAAAGGTGCTTAAAGATTTTTTCGACCAAGACAAGACAGAGTTCTGGCTTGACATGAAGTTTTTCCTCACAGAAGCCAAGAAGGAAGGCCGACCTCCGAAGAAGAACTTCCATTTCACTATTCACAAAGAGAAGGATATAGAAAGATCGGCTTCTGCAGGCAAGGCAGAAGAGCAGGAACTTCAGTTTGACGATTACGAAGAGATAACTCCCCTATATTATATTAAAAGGGAGTTGAAGATTTTCGTCCGTAAGAAGGCTTTACGCGAGTTGATTATTCAACAAATAGAGGATGGCGAGCGCAGCGAACCAGAGTTTTCAAAAAAGGTTTTGCAAAAGATTATCGAAAAGAAAACAGCCTTGCCTTATGATGAATACAAGAAAGGTAATTACGTATTAGGAACTTTACGGAATGAGTTCGGTCTGGGTGAGGAATCCCAGAAGCAGCCTAAAGAAAAACTGGAAGATGTTCCACATTGGAAAGAGTTTTCTCTTGATGAAAAGATTCAATTCATGCAGGGAAATACTTTACTTTTGGATGCTTCAGCAACTATTGGACTATCGTCAGATCAAACAAAAGGAATACTCTCTGGGGAGTTCAGAGAATATTGTATAAAACATACTAAGCCTCTCGAAGATTGGGATGATGCTTACACCCTTTTCTTTAGATGGCTAAACAAAATCACTTTTAGCAATAAGAATAGTAGAAATTATGAAAACAACGGAGTTAACAATGCCGACAAAAGAAGTAAGTATGACCTTGTGGAAGAGGAGGCTTTACGCTACTACGACAATCGGTAGTCTAAAAGAACGCTGCCCTGATGAAAATTCCTTCTATAAAGAATTCTCATCGGACAAACAGATATCATATGTAAAAGATGTGTACGGATGTTTTCTGGGCGCATATCCAACTTTAGCACAGGTTAATGAGACATACGAAAAAGATGTTGCTCAGAAATGGTTGGTGAAACAGTTAAAAGATTTGTGTCATTATCTGGGATACGAAAAAACCTTAGACATAGCCCAAATGACAGAACTGCCGGATCATATTTATATGAGATTCCATTGGCTGAAAGTATCTGAGGTCATGCTTTTCTTATGGTTGTTCAAGGAAGAGGAATTCTGCGAACACTTTGGAAAAGTAGAACCGGCAAAAATAGTCAGTGCCCTTCAAGACTTTGTTGGTGAGGAAGGCTATCGCACCAAAAAGATAGAAGAGATCATGTCTGCTCTTGAAGAGAAGTATGAGAACTGGCATAGCCAGAATGTGGTTAATAGTCGTGATTTCCAGAATGAGTTCAAAGGACTGCTGGAAGCAAAAGCTGCCAAGGTTGAAAGCAAAGAGAGTAATACCAAAGGAGAAGGTAACGATGAAGTGTTAAACTCAGCATTGGCACTTGTCAACAATACACATAGATTCGAGTCATCTGTTCTTGAAGAGATGTGTAAAGCTTGGGCAAAAAGGTATAAATGTACGCCACAGGAATATGTTAGTAATCACAAAACCAAGGAGGAATGATTATGCCAGAAAATAAGAATGACAATAGAGCCAGGAACCAGCAGCCTGTTGGCAACACATATGCTCATGTTCAACCCCAAGCTGGTGATGTTGAAAAAGCCATCCTTGGCGCACTCATGATTGACTGCCGGGCATATGCCGTTGTCAACGACATACTTCGTCCCGATAGTTTCTACGACTCTCGTCACCAAAAGATATATGAAGCAGTTCGTGATTTGGCGGAAGCAGACAATCCCAAGCCTGTCGATATTTTAACTGTTGCTGAGCAACTGGCAAAAAACGGAACGCTTGAAGATGTTGGTGGCCCTGGTTATATTACCGAACTTTCTTCACGTGTAGCCTCTTCTGCCAACATTGAGCATCATGCGATGATTGTAGCTGAAAAAGCATTGGCTCGTGAACTGATAAAGTTTGCCGACGATGTACAGAAAAAGGCTTTTGACGAGACTACCGATGTAGATGGTTTATTGCAAGAGTCGGAGGAAAATCTATTTGAACTTAACAAATATATCCCAGACAATGTCATCAAGACGATCTATGATAGTACTGCGGATGCTAATAAGTTTCTCCAAGCAGCCGCTGCTTCCCCAGACGGCATCACAGGAATACCTACTTATGGAATTATAGATGAAGTGACAGCCGGTTTTCAGAAAAAAGATCTTGTTATTGTTGGTGCCCGTCCGGCGATGGGCAAAACGGCCTTTGCTCTATCTTTAGCAAAGAATATTGCAATAGACTATAATATACCTGTTGCATTTTTCTCTCTTGAAATGGATCATGTTCAACTCGCATTGCGCCTCATTTCGAATGTTTGTGAAATACCTGGTAAATCCCTGCAGACAGGACGACTCACACGCGACGAATGGGATCGTTATGAAAAGAGGCTGTCTTTGTTACTCGATGCACCTATGTTTATTGACGATACCCCAGGATTGAGTGTCGGTGCTTTTCGCTCGAAGGCGAGGAAACTTGTAAGAGAGAAAGGTGTTAAGATCATTTTTTTAGATTATCTGCAGTTGATGCACTATACAGGCAAGCGTTTTAACACCAGACAAGAAGAGGTTGGTGAGATATCCAGAAGTCTGAAAGGTATTGCCAAAGAACTTAATGTTCCCATAGTCGCACTTTCGCAGGTAAGCAGGGAATCATCAAAGCGTGAAGGACTGCTGGGCAAGCGTCCACAACTCAGTGATCTTCGTGAGTCTGGTGCCATTGAACAAGATGCCGATATAGTAATACTTCTCCATCGTCCAGAATATTATAACATCCTACAGGATGAAAAGGGTAATAGTCTTATTGGTGTGGCCGAAATCATCATTGCAAAGCATCGAAAGGGGGCTACCAAAACTGCGCCGCCTTTGAAGATGCTATACAGAAAAGAGTACACACGTTTTGATGATGAAGAACATCTTACCAATCACAATCAGAATCATCAGGACAGCAGTGATGATAGTAATAATAATGGCCCATTACCATTTTAAGTATTACCAAAAGACGATATAGAACATCGATAAACAGCGATGAGGTTCTGCACTGCCACATCTATTCATATATATAATGTACACAAATAAACATTTAAACATAAAGACGTTATGAACAACAAAATCATTCTCACAACAGCACTCAAAGGCGGCGTCGGTAAGAGTTGCCTCTGTGCGAACTTTGCTACATTCTTCGTGGAACAAGGCCAACCAGTCATGGTACTGGATGCTGACATTCAACAGTCAATCTCTCGCCATAGAAAGCGAGATCTGACTTCTCATCCTTCAGCACTAATTCCCTGGCAGGTTCTCTTCCTGAACACAACAGACTTGGAAGGCGTGAAGGCCATGATTAACCGTGTCAAGAAATTGCCTTGCACTGTTCTCATCGACTGTCCGGGTAATATTCAGGACCCGGCACTCCAAATTATCTACGAGGCTGCAGACGTTGCCATTATTCCCTATGAACTGAATTCAGACTGTGTGGATGCAACGGTAATGTTCGCCGAGTTGTTTAAGAAGAACTTTACCGCCAAGATGTTCTTTGTACCAAACAAAGTATCAACAATCTTTGAAAAAAGAGGCGAGGTTCGCAAGGCTCGCGAGGATTCAATAGAAGCACTAAACAGAAAGTTTGGCGAGATAACGCCTGACATCCGGCTAACCACTCATCTCAACGGCTACTCCACACTGGAGCTGTTTGATAGCGAAAAGCGCAAGGTGCTCAGAGACGCATTTGCGCCCATTTTCAAATACATAACCAAATAAAATTATCGACTATGGCAGAGGAACAGATTATTGATAACGGGCGAATGCCTGTTGAAAGATGGAAGGAAGCTGTAAAGGCAGGCTCTAACGATGCAAATTACAGACGTGAGAAAGGTCATACCATGACAAAGGACGATTTCTTTGTTGACGGGGTGCAATGGGCTGATGAACATCCAAGGAAAGGGCTGGTTGACTTGGATGTGCTTTGGCACGATGTCAGCGAGGAAGCCGACCTCTCAAAGCCGGTGCTGCTGTACGATGTCGATGGTGGCTGGATGAGTCCACCAAGTAAATTCATGCTCAAAGACATGTCAGGCTTTGTAAGTGCAATGAACAGGAAGTATGGTGCTAACTATACGAAATGGATTTATATGGAGGACATTATACCGAGTAAAAAGAACTAAGTATTATGGCAATGAAAAAGAAAATAGAGAATGCAGCAAACTCTCTTGCTGATGAGTTACTTGCTAATTCGGGTGCAGTACCCGCTACAGTGCCCCAAAATGGAGGTGGAAACAAGACTGAGGCCCAACAGTCATTTACCGATGCCAGTTGGACTCATTTCACTGTCATCTGCAGCAGTGAACTTGTTGAAAAGATCAAGGCCATTGCCCAGAAGGAAGGCTTTACTATCCGTGAGGTGGTAGAGAAGTTCTTCAGGAATGGCATCGGTAGTTATGAAGGTAAGCACGGGGTTGTCAAGGTTCGGAGTCGCAAGAAACAGAACATTGACGATGTGCTTTAGATAAGAATCGGTGCAATAACGATAAAAAAAGAATAGAATAAAAGCAAAGTCGATTATTTTTCGTATCTTTGCACCATTATTACATAAAAACCTCTAAATGGATGATATATGAGTAGACAGTTTGCAATAAAAGCTATATGCTTTGTTTCATTATTATTCTCTGCCTCATTCTCAATGGGGCAAGTTAAGAATACTCCAGCATTAAAATCCAAAAGTCACGAAATGAGGGTTGATTCTCTTTTGGCCAAGATTGATACCCTGTTGATTATCAACAACGAAATGTTGGAGCATCTGGATGTCAACATGTCCTTAAAAAACAGGTACAAGTTATATCAGACCGAGAATATCTATACATTCCTTCAGCTTGACACCAAGACAGGTATGATTAAGCAAGTTCAATGGAGTTTAGATTATGACAAAGAGGGTTCCATCATCATAAACGACGATGATCTAACGTTTGGTTTGGGGTATGGCTCTGGCAGTTTCGAACTATACCCCACAAAGAACATGTATCAGTTCATCCTATTGGATAAAACAGATGGCCGTAAATGGCATGTTCAATGGGGAATGGGTGACGGTAACCGCTGGATAAGACGGATATATTAAGCAAACATGAGTAATACAAGACAAGGACACAGCATCATTCCATCGGTATATGAGGAACTAACCGGCATCGGTAAAGACCTGCCACTGGAGCATGGTCTTTACCTTTTGGATATGCCAACAGGAAGCGGAAAGTCCTGGGCTTGTACTTCTGTTGCGAAAAAGTATCTCCAAGGCGAATATCCATTTAAGGGAAAGATCTGGTTAATCTCCAACCAGAACAAGAACCTTGAGGATTTTGTGAATGAACTGGTACCACTTGGAGCCTTACGCCTAAAGGACCAGGTGAGCACAGTGCAGGATTTCTTCAAGATTCATCCCGACTATATAGGTGATATTCGTTCGTGCCGTTGTCTGGCTGATCGCGAGAACGGCCCCTATCTTATAGACCTCCTTTCCAAGATGAAGGAAGGGGTAGACCAGTTTGTGCAGACAAATTCCAAGGACTTCAATCAGTATATCCGTGAAGAGGTTGTAGGTAAGAACCTTATGGCCGTCAAGAAGAAACTTGGTGCCATCATTAGTTCCAACATCAAGCGGAAGTTTTGGTCTCGTGCAAAGATTATGGAAACCTTAAAGGTTGAGATTCCTTGGAGTATTGACCTGTTTCCAGACTGCAAGATAGATGAGTCAAAGGTCATCATCTGTACATATAAGAAGTTTATCAAGGCACAGAAGAGTTTTCCCATAGGAAGCCAGTACCTTTGGGAACTGTGTAATGATGACATAATCATGATGGATGAGTTTGAGACGAGTAAGAATGATTTCCTTGACTACTCTATAGACATATCATTGAAGAATGGATATGATGTCGTTAAGAGTTTTGTCAACATCCGGCACAATCTTGTTACGAGGACGCAACCTGAAAGCATTTATGCCGGTGTCCTTTCCCATAGGGGTACAGAAAAGGCTAAAATCCTAAAAGATATAAAAGACCGATTTAACAAGATATATAATGAGTTCCAGTTACAAAAGAACCTCAAATCAATAGACGACCAGAAAGAGAAGGAGTTTAGCAATATCATCTTTTCCAACCAGTCAATTCAACTGGAGAGTCAGGTGTCTTTCCTGAAGTATGAGAAAGACAGAAACTATATTGTATACAAAGACCAGGGAACGGAAGATACCGTTGCCAGTCTTGTATATGAGGTATCGAGTGCCATCCACGACTTTGCCAAGACGATACAGTACGATTTCCTACCAGATTATCACGAAGTTGCTCAGAGTGAAATGACGGCATATTATGACGATTTAAAGTCACTTTATAACACCTTCGGGTTCGATGAAGAGTGTATGTCCTATCTGTTGATGCAGAATAAGATCATCGACTTAAAGCGTGAACTCGGCATCGGTAAGGATAAAGGGCTGGATAGCATCTACGACTCTTTTCCTGCGATGTCTTACCGTATCTTTGAGAATAACCCAGACAACAAGGAAATTACCGTTATTAGGGATTACAATGTTAGTTACTCACCGGAAAGTTGGATTGTGGCACTGGCCTATAAGAATATGGTTCTTGGGCTGTCAGCCACAAGTAAGGAAGATTCAGTTTTCATCAACTATGACTTAGGTTTCTTCAGGGATAAAGGAATCTTACGGGATATTCCATTTAACATTATCATGGCCTTGGAAAAGGAGTTTGATAAACGCTTCGACTACAATGACAACGGACTGTTGAATATTACTGTTGATGTCCTCGGTAAATCCTTTGAAGGTGTTGAGAATGAGTATTTCCTAAAGCAAGAGGCATTGAAGAAGGCATATGAAGGAATTCTTACCGATGCCGACATAGCAGATCCATGTATTAACAGCTTCATTATGGCAGACGGTGATGAATATCTCATGCGACAGTGGCACCGATTTATAACTGCCATTCATCGGTACTTGTTAAATGGCGGTTTTGCCATGCTTGCCTTGACGAACCGCAAGCACTTCAACGATGATAATAAGAAGGAAATTATTAGGAATATTGTTGGGCGAATGAAAGACCATCTGGGTATTACCGATGAGGTATGCGTAGAGTTCCTTTTCACCGACAACTTTGAAGAAAGTTTTTCCTCTATCAGAGAAAACAGGTTAAACAAAGGAATACGAACGATAGTCATGTCAAACATAGAGGCAGTGGCTCGTGGTGTGAACCTGACCTATACGGTTATCCAAGACCACCTTGACAGGACTGTGTTGATAGATCATTTGAATGAATACGACCTTACCGATGCCAGTAATTGGAAAACTTGTTTTGATTACCTGTATATCGAACACAAGACCTATGTAGGGCCTCAGTACGACCAGGCAGAGACCCCTGCAAAAACACAGAAGTCGTTTCTGTCCTTTGCATACGGTATTGCAACGATGTTCGATCATCGCGACGGTAGCGAGATAACTTTCAGGGAGGCAGAAGCCTATCTGCGCTGTTCCTTGAAGCTCGGCACTTCAATGGGTGATATCAGAAAGGGAACCTATAATATCTATTATAAAAAATGCATAAGTAATTCATCATCCTATGCAAGAGCCCTCTATATTTATCTGGCCCAGATAGTAGGACGTATCACACGTACTCCGCTTCGTACCAAACAGACCTATATCATATTGGATGATGAATGGACTAAGACGGATTTTGAGTATATTGACAAAGGCAACTGGGTAATACCTGAACTTCGGGTAATCAAAGATGCACTGGAAGGATATTCACCCATCAAGGCCACCTTACCACACTCTTATGCTACGGCTCAGCGAAATGCCATGAGGCTAAGTAGTGAATACAGAAGAATAAATTATGTTATCCGTTCTGAGGCCTCTCGCGCTGAAGAACACAAAAATCGTTTGTCAGAGCTCAACGAATACATCCTTTCGCATGTTACGGGTACTTTTACCGATGCCATGGTTGCAGATCCAAACGCCCAACTTACCTTGATGGAACTGCCTGTAGGATTGCGGGAGTACTATTTTGCAAAGAGCTGGCATAATGAGCACCGTCGGGTTGAGCGCTTTGATATTTACGACACACCTGCCTGCATCGGTAAGGATAGAGCTTGTTTCTGTTGCAGTCTGAGGTCTATGTCTGATAAACTGGAGTCTGTGCTTCGACTCCCCGGGCTACGTGCCAGATTCGAAAAGCAGGGCTGGCAGACAGTTTTACCGATGCCGCAAGATAATCAGGACACGAATACCTATATTCTCAATCCAGAAGCATTCATGAAGTGGGAAGGCCTTCTTGGAGAGATTGCCTTTGAGGAATTCTGCAAGCAACATGGTATAGTGGCAGAGATACTTCCTGACAATATCTTTGAGTTGGCAGACTACAGCATTGGCGGTAGGCTGGCCGTCGATGTCAAGAACTGGCGATGGGATATTAACGAACCAGGTATAAAAGAGCATATCCGCAGGAAGTTCGATGACCTTACCGATGCCGGATTTAAGGCCCTTATATTGGTTAATCTGTTCCCGGTGTCAGGAGATAATATTTTTGATGCCAAACGAATTTGTGGTAATGACAAAGATATTTTCTCATTCTCATGTTTTGCCAACATCACTCAGGACGGCAATTTCTGGAACAAAGAAGCCTTCCTGAGACTCAAGAAAGCAATTGAACATTACAGTAAGGAAATAGAATAGCCATGATTAATATAAGCAATATCCGCCAACTGACATCGTTGCAGAACAGATATCTGCAAAGCGAGTTCATATTCTATAAGATAGTCTTTGATAAGGTTAAAGACAAATTCCCATCGGATCTGTTTTCAGAGAAAGCCAATGGTGCAAAACTTCTGTCATGTCTCAATTTGAAAGCAGAAGGCAGATACGAATATGTGTTCATGTTTCGCAAAGCCGATGCCTCCAAAATTAACATTCTCAACCTGTCCTATAGGCAGAAGCATAATGACATTAACTTGTCAACATCCATATTTGACTATGGTAAGATGAACATAGAACAACAATATCAGATATTATTAGGTGCAACATTGACGGCTGATAACAATGCTACGGGATCCTGTTACTATGTAGTCGAAAACAGAGAGACGGAGGTAAAATCCCTAAAGGTGACCTTTGGTATTTATGAAGGATTCCTGATGATTAATTTGCCTGCCATCGTCACCTTCAGGAAAAAGAAGGAAAAGGCACTTGATGATAAGTATAAATACTATGTATCAGGATTCTGTGTCAACAAGGTCACAAGTGATGATAACATAGAACAAGAAAGATTATGTTACCTTCCAAATAAGCACGATTATAGTGACAAGAAAAAGAACACTCTGCCTTTCCACAAATTATTGTTCGATGACAAGTTCAAGAGTACGAAGTTGTATGTCCTATATTTCATAGGAAAGAAGTTCAACGAGTATTATAAGGGGATGATAGATTTCCCATTCCCCAGTCGCTTACTTACCGTTGCCGAGTTTATGAAGATAGAAGCACTTACCGATAGCGAGGATAAGAATGTCTTACCAAGGATCAAGACTGAGATTCTTGAAGATAATTTCTACCTGAAGGGCAAAACGGTCAAACTTATAGACATCATCGGTAATGATGATTCAAGAGAACTGATGTCGTATCTTAAAGCATGGTGTACCTTGAAAGAAATGAAGGTTGTGAAAGGCAAAGCCGCTTACAGCATACAGCTTGTGCACAACGAGAAGTATTACAAGACCCATAGAAAGGAAACCGATGCCTATTCAAATAATCATTTCCAACATCTGACCTTTGAGACTTTGAAGGCATCGGTAAGAACGTATAAGAAAGAAAATTGGGATAAATCAAAACTTCCACCAGAGATAAAGACTTTGTTCTGGGAGATGATTATTACAGATGATATATTGAATCACCAGTGTTCGACCATTGGCGAGCATGAAAACGAAATAAACATAGGTGTCAACTTCTATCTGAAGGGTAAAGACGGACAAGAAGGAGTCTGGCATCATGGAACATTAGTCATCGACAGGGAAAACAGGATGTCTTTCGCAGACGAGACATCCTTGTGTAACGATATGGGCAGTATGCTCCTTGAAGTTACAGGAAAAAAGAATGCCAGTGTTATCATCATCGGCATCGGTAAGAATATAGTCTGTGTAGAAGACACTGATATATTCCTGATACCAGACCATTACGAAGAATTGATTAAGAAGTATGATGATTATAGGAACCTGAGATATCCTGTCATGGCATTCGACATTCCTCCCTTTGCGGCATACCTTACCTCGGCATCGGTAAAGGATGAGAAAAAAGACAAGCTTATAAAAGAGTTTACGGATGTTATAGGCCGGATAGAAGAAAGATTCCCTGGAAAGGACAACCTGAGTATATTTGAGTTGTTGTCCACCATCACAGATAAGTCCTGCAGATATCATATTTCCGGCTATCTTGAAAGTAAGGGATATGGTGAGTTGTTCGCCCATGAACGCGAACAGACGAATATTGAAAGATTCTATGGCAGCATGAAAGGCTTTGTTTATGGCATCGGTAAGATGTCTAATCAGGATGATTATTATTATGCTGCTCCAGATGGTGAAGGTATCGGGCAGAATCCTTACGATAAAGCCATAAGAATATACCACAAGTGGGATATTGAGGGACATGTACCGATGTCGGCTATTATGCCATATCTTACTGCAGGATGGTATGCCCTTGATAATACGTCTTGGCCTTGTATAAAAAAATATCTCGAAGAATGGCTTAGGCGAAAATACAAAAACGAATGGGAATTGTAAACAACAGTCCACATTCCCCACATTACCGATGCCGGAAGATGTTACGCGGGGCGCAGTCCGCACTTCCTAATTGAGGACTAACGACATACTTCCATTGGTATATTTTGGAGATTTCAGATTCTTTTTGTACCTTTGCACCCGAATATCGCAAGATTTTCCGTCTGGGCCTGATGGCGGTGACGTTAAAGCGTTTCGAGTCGTTTGGAAATGACGGCCACGAGTAGTAAGGAGCGACGTTTCTCCAGTTTCCACAAATATCAAGGGAGTGGTCTCATAGAGACGGCGGCTCACTCTCTAAAGGAAACATGCCCTTACTGGCCGACCGAGGGCGCAATACTCGAAACGCATTATGAAAAAGAGTTTCTTAAGTTTAATGATGGTAGCCCTGATGGGCTGCATGTGTACCACCTTCACGGCCTGCGGCGGTGATGATGACGATGACCTTCCCGGACAGGAGGTGACTGGCTCCGTGACGTACTACGAACCCTGCTTTGACTGGGGTTCCAACACCGACCATGTGAAAGCGTACATGTCGGGCTGGGATCTGGTTGAAACCAGTAACGACTATGCCCAGATGTACACCAATGGTAAGAATACAACGACAGTCACCTACGCTTTCCTTGGCCGTAACCAAGGGCTGTCTATGGTTACCGTCACCTACATCACCAGCAATGTGAACTACATCATCTCGGAGATCGAGAAGCGGTACGGCATAACCCTGACAAAGGATGATGCGAGCAGTCAAAAGGGCGATACCGTATATTCCGGCAACGGTACGATTGGCGGGCGTACCATCGCTGTGTTACTACATAGTACCAGTGCCACCGTCACTGTCATTTTTGGAATTCCTGACTGATATAGCTATGAGCAAGGAACTGTCATACTATCGGCTCTACCTCAAAAAGTATCTGACGGACACGGATGACCCCCGGAAGAATGTCGATGACTTCATCGACTCCCGTGCAGAACTGGCCGAACGGGAATATGAGGAACGTCGGCGTGACGGCCTAACTGTCGATCAGGCCCAGGAACGGGCCATAGCCATACTGATGGATGGCGTAGAGTAAACGGCACATGATATGAGCTGCTGCCTGTTGGAGGATCGTGCGATTAAGTTCGTGTTCTTCGACTCCAATGGTGGCAGCTCCTTCAAATAATAAACACAGATATGGATATAGTACAACAAGCAATAGATTACGACGTAGCCATCGAAATGATACAGTCAATGAGAGTGAAGGCCATCAAGAGAATGAATGACGCACTTTCTGAGGAAGAGCGGCAGAAGGCCGAACAAGAAATTAGACTCTACAACAAAGAAGAACGAATACTTAACTATGGAGAGGCTACCGCTAAAGAGTCTGTCTATGATAAGGTCTTCAGATTCTACGGGCCAATAATAAGAAAGAAGGTATGAGCAACGATAAAGACATAGTACAACAAGCTATCGATTACGACGTGGCAATAGAAATGATAGCAAAGTTACGCTCAGATGCTATCAGACGCAAACATGCTGCCACCACCGAAGAGGAACGGCAGGCGGCTGATGTTGAAATCAAAGCATACAATGCTGACGAGAGCGTTCTTAACGGCTATGGCACCGATGAGGATAGAACGGCTGTATATCGCAAACTCTTCAGGGCTAATGAGTCGAAGCAAAGAAAGATTATATTCTTGGACTTTGATGGAGTGATGGTGACTGACAGACATCAACAACCATTACAGGACGAATACGGCGCTGTATTCGACCCAGCCTGTGTTGAGCAGCTGAAACAGATTATTAACAGTACAGGTGCCGACATCGTTGTGACATCGACTTGGAAAATAGATTTAGGTGCAGGTGGCATACGAATGATGTGGACAGACAGACACCTGCCAGGGAAATTCATCGGAGTCACACCGAACATCAACCCCATTCATCGAGGGGAGGAGATTGCAGCCTGGTTGACCGCTCACGGTAATGACTGTCGCTATGCCATCATTGACGACTGCCCATTTACCAATTTCTTTCAGGAAGAGCAACTGTCGCACCTATTCCGTGTCGATGAGCGGATCGGTCTCGATGAGGATACAGCCAGAGAGGTTATTGGTTATTTGAATGGCCGTGCATAGCGGACTGCGCCCAGAAATATAGATAAACGTCTATAAATATAGAAATTCATCTATATTTTCTTGTGTAAGAAATTTTTATTTCACCTCAAAAAGGGAGGTATAACTATACCGGCACAGTCGTGAAATGCTGCGTATGGCCTTTATATGAGGTCATTTTTCCTTCCGGCATCGGTAAAATGCCCATTTTGGCAGATTTCTTTACAACTTTGTGAAGGTCTAAAAATACTGTTCCCTTTTCATTTTCACCTGTTTTGGGGTGTTTCAGTACTCGGGGCAGTCGTGAAAATGTTAAAATATGACTTTTTATTTTTCAGGAAGATGAACCACGAAGATACTTTGTATCTTTGCGACGTTGTTGTTCCAGTTTGGTTACTGGGGCTGTTACGATAACCATAGGCGGGAAGATATGAAATGGCTACCGCCAGTCCCCTTCACGGGATGGAGGGGATTTTAATCAAAAAAAGGAAGTCAGATGGAAAATTCAGAAAAGAGCAAACCAGAATTTCGGGTGATAATCGCAGGAACGCGAGATTTCAGCGACTATCAGTTGTTGCGTGATAAATGCGATGCCATCCTGTCCGCAAAGAGAGAGGACAGTAAGATAATTATAGTTAGTGGCACTGCAAGAGGCGCCGACCGTCTGGGTGAACGCTATGCCAGGGAAAGAGGCTATGAGATTCGGCAGTTCCCTGCAGACTGGCTCAATGATGAGAAGAAAGCCGGTCCAATCAGGAACGCGAAGATGGCAGACAATGCCGATGCCCTCATAGCCTTCTGGGATGGGGAGTCACGGGGAACGAAAAACATGATTGAGACGGCGAAGAGGAAGGGACTTGTCATCAGGACAATAGACACGAATCGAAGCCGGACATCAGCAGCGACGGTTGATCCAAAGATAGCCAAACTTCGTGCCGAAACATCTCAGTACGCCATTGAGCACATCACCGGTAACGGTTTGCACAGGAACATCCGCTGGCTTCAGGACTCATTCAATGACTATTATAAGGCCATCAGCACGCCTGGAGTCAGAATCAGTGAGGAATCAGAGATTGCTCATCGTAAGATCCTGGCGCAGAAGGTAGCCATAGACTGTATTCACGCTCTCAACAAAGAGCAACTGGAGCGACTGGATAAAGTACTCGATAAAATAGCAAAAGATATAAGTGTCAGTAATGGATTAAAACGTTAAATAGCAGTTATGAGCGAGAAGAAAAAAGAGTTAGAAGAGGTTCGGAAAGAATCTCCTCGCAAGGATGAGGACATGTTGGCCTATTCCTTTAATGATAAAGAAAAAGCACTGTATAAAATAGACAAGAAAGGTGTAAGAATTCCTACATTGGCCGAAGACATTAGTTTTGTCACATCAGACAGAGGTGCTAACATCATCGCCACTCAGGGGGTGGATGGTCATCAACTCGGAGTCAGCAATATCCATATTCATAACGCCGCCACACTCCTTGAACGGCTTAATGCTGCTGGGTGTAAGGAGAACATTCCTCCTGAAGTCCTTAAAGACTTGGAGCATAAATATCTGATGACTGCCATTGTTGATGGAAAGACAGTCTCGAAGGTACTAACAGAACAACAATTCGACAAGGCGATGTCTCTCGATGACTCTCATAGGTTCCGCTATTTCAATATGGTTTTTGGCATAGAACCAGGAAACTCTGTTAGAGTGCCTGACATACAATATTCTCAGCGGCATACCATGGCTGTACAATTAACTGAAAAATCAAGTCAAGCTATGGCAATGGAAATAGTGAAGAATCAGGCTTGGTATCAGCGAGCCGTTGCCAATGGAACAGAACTCAACATAACTCCCATCAGCATCGGAAAAGATGGAAATGATGGGGCTACGGAGTTAAAAATAGAAGTAAACGGCGAAAGAAGATATATTATGCTCAGTCATAAAGAGTATGATGACTTAAATAATGCAAATAAGCCAGAGGATAATGAATTGAAATCTGGTCCGAATACTATAGAGTTAAAAAACATGTCTGAAAACGCTTACTCAACTATAATGGAACAGAGTGAAGCGGATCAATCACAAGCACAGTCCATAGGAATGAGTAGATAAACTTGGAATAGTTATAATATCAAAAATTTAATAGAAAGGGTAAAATTATGGAACAAAGAAACAAATGAATATGGAGAATCCGAGAAATATTTTATTGAAATAACAGACAACGAAGAGTAGTATTATGGATGCAAACAAGTTTTTTAAAATTGGTGTAGGCAGTCTGGCGATAGTCGTTGCCGTATATATTGTGTACCTGATGGTAGTACCTATGGTTGTCAGCTACTATGTCATGAACAGAGCTGATAGGATGACAGATCAGGTAAATGAGCCAAACAAGAAAGTGTATGTGATAGATGGTATTACTCCCGTCACGGAGCCATCATCAGAAGAGTCCGAAAAGTAGCCAGTGGTTACAGATTCTACTTTGAAACGACAATATAGATAATTCTGAACTTTTCCATATACAAGATGATGGGGAGTCGTCGTGATGACGATTCCCCATTTCTATCTCATCGGTAAGTTATTGTCTCTTCTGTCCTCGACCTTTAGCCCTCATAGCCATGTAAGCCCAAAATCCCGAAATATAACCATAAACAGAGCCTCTAATTCCTATTGACTCTCTTCCTCTTCTCCGCAAGGAGTTGTGTCTGGTTCAGATTC
>Ga0310694_10002484_pt1 | contig 18883 bp, 10 predicted proteins | sample 174DNAGHGhighgp2_FD_203884 | JGI IMG/M metagenome (GOLD analysis project Ga0310694, IMG submission 203884) | Sheep rumen microbial communities from Palmerston North, Manawatu-Wanganui, New Zealand - 1742 DNA GHGhigh gp2 (v2) (version 2) | ecosystem: Host-associated > Mammals > Digestive system... | reverse complement strand
TTGCAACAATTCTTCTCGCTTCTCTGTGAATTCTTTGGGCAAAACGTCCTCCGCATTCCGAAGAGAGATGCTTTGAATGGTGACGTCTGCTTGTCTGAGCACATCGTGGAGGTAGTGTAGCATCAAGTATTTCTCGGAGATGATGTCGGTATGGCCTTTGTCGACGAGCATCCGCATTGCCGCTACCATCATTTGTATGCTGACTGAGGCTTCGAGCAGGAATGCCTCATCGCTGACGAGATTGATGTGGGGAGCATATTGGCTGAAGCCGTCAATGAGTTGCTGGGCCATCAGGTTCGTGCGGACAAGGATGGCAATCTGGCTGAGGTCGAGGCCGTCTTCCTGCAACCCTTGGATTTGCTCTGCCATATCCACGACGGTATCTTGGATGTAGTCGGCTGTCTCTTTGAATATTGTCACCCTTACGAAGCCTTTCCCGTCTTTGTTTTTTGGCTTTTGGCAGACGTCTGAATAGATGTCTTTCAGCTTGATATCTGCTTGGGGGTTTATGGTGTCGAGCTTTCTTGCGGCAATCGAGAAGAAGACATTATTGAACTTGACTACATATTGGTGGCTGCGGTGATTGATGTCAAGGGGTTGAGGTTGGATGTGAAAGCGTCGCAGTTGGGGCTCTTTCTCGATGCCGTAGAGAATTTTCCAGTCGCCGTTTCGCCAGCGGTAGATACTTTGTTTGATGTCGCCTACCAGCAGGCCTTTCCCGCCAGATGCAAGTTTCTCGAAGAGCAGCTTCTTGAAGTTTTCCCATTGCATCAGGCTGGTGTCCTGGAACTCGTCTATCATTACATTATTGATATATGTCCCTATCTTTTCGAAGATGAACGGTGCATCGCTTCCCTCTATCATTTTGCTGAGCAGCGCTGGTGTGGAGCTGAGCGTGAATCGGCCTGCGTCGCCTTCTATTTCGTGAGCGCGCTGGTCTATGCTTTGCAGGAGGCGAAGCTGATTGAGGTGGCGCAGGGACAGCGTTGCGGAGAAATATTCCTTCCGCCGCAGCGGATAGATGGCGAGCAGTTGGGCGTAGGCTTCCTCGATTTCTGTTGCGTTTGAAGGTTGAGTCTTGAATTTTATTGCCTCCGTTGTCTTCGTCGTTCCATCGCTTTCCATTGCCTTGGCTTTCAGGAGGAACGAGAGGAGGTTCTTTCCGTAACTGATTTGGCTGAAGTCCGGAATCAGGTTCATCACCTTGTCCACTGCCTCTTCCACCTCCTTTTTGGCTTGGTTTCTGATGGCTTGCATCTTGCTCTTGAAGGCTTTGATGACCTCTGCGTCGCTTATGCGCTGGATTTCGTCCTCGCTTCTGCGCTGATATTCTTCCTTGAAGATGTTGCTCGAGAAGGTTTTGAGCGGCCCTATGATGTTCCATCTGTCGCCGCTGTCCAGTTGCTCTCGGACGTAGTCTCTCACCCAGTCCTTCACCTCGTTCTTTTCGCCCATTGTCTCTATGAGGCTGTCCACGGCGCTGTCTATGATTTCGTCATGCGACAGTTCGACCTGCAGGTTGGCCGCCAGGCCCAGTTCGCGAGCCATGCCTCTGAGGATGCTCTGGAAGAAGGAGTCGATGGTTTCCACGCGGAAATGTGAATAGTCGTGCAGGATGGCGTTGAGGGCTTCTCCTGCTTGAAGGCGGATATGCTCCTCTAAATTTCGCGTATTGGGAGACGCTTGGCCCTCTCTCTGTAAGGGGAAGTTCGGGATGCCTTTCTTCTTGATGGCATCAAGGTAGGGCTTTGTCTCCGCCAGCCCCATCTTCAGGCCGTATAGTGTTTCCAGAATACGCTCCTTCATCTCGGCTGTTGCCTTGTTCGTGAAGGTGACTGCCAAAGTGTGTTCAAACTCTCTTTCTGCTCCTTTTTGCAGAAGCCCGACGATGTATTCGACGGCCAGAGTGAACGTCTTGCCTGAACCGGCCGATGCCTTGTATATGGTGAGAGATTGCTGCATGAATTTCTATCTTGGGCTCTTTCGTACGCAAAGATAGTATTTTTTTCTGTATTTTTGAAAAGAGAGTTGCATTAATGTTTGTTATTCTGAAAAAAGAGAGTCACCTGATTTCGCTTTGCTTTTCACAGAGGGAAGAGTTTTGGCCAAGACTGTCCACGCCTTCGGATGCCTGTCATCGTGGGCAGAGGATTTGGCATCCAACCGCTACGGGGAACAAATCTCATACTGCTGCGAAGCCAGTCCCACCGTGGGGAAACTCCAGTCCCACCACGGGGAAACTCCAGTCCCCCCACGGGAGTACTGGAGTTTCTCTATAGGGGATTTCATGAAGTACTGCAGTCCGACTTTTCCGTTAGCATAAAAAGGGCTGAGACTACGCCTTCCGGACTGGACGGACAGAAATGTCTGTAAAGCGGTATTCGCGCTCTGAAATGGCAACCTTATCACCATGATAAGTGTGTCGCTACAGGTGATTATCTATTCCCTATTACACTATTTTTTCTTTTTTCTTAATTTTGCACACACTTTCTTTGCATCTTACTGCAATTCTTCGTAACTTTGTGCACGAAAATACACATTATTCTGTTACATATGAAGAGAGGTTATCTTTTGCTAGCAGCGCTGGCTGTTTGCCTATGCAGCCGGGCCGAGTTTGTTTTTCAGGAAGGACTCATTGCCGACATTACCCCGAAGGGGTGGCTCCTGGAGTTCCTGCAAAGACAGAAAACAGGACTGACCGGACACCCGGAAGCCCTATCCTACCCCTACAACACTTGCCTCTGGGCTGGCGAGATTCCACGCAACGGCGACTACGGACAGGACTGGTGGCGATACGAACAGACTGCCTACTATACCGACGGCTTGCTGCGACTCGGATACCTGCTCGACGATGAGGAACTCATCAAGATAGGCGAAGATGGCATCAAATACACCATCGCCCACAAACAGTCCAACGGGCGCCTCGGCTCCTCGGTCATCAGCAGTCTATGGCCACAGGCCGTCTATTGGCGAGCCATGAAAGCATACGCCGATGTACACAACAACCCGGCGTCCTTGAAAGTGGCATTGCGCAGCAACTACAACTCCATGACGAACGCCGACCTCACAAACGGCCGACGCCACATCCTCAACCTCGAAGGAATGCTCTGGCTCTACGGCCTGACCAACACTAAAACCCTGCTGACAAAAGCCGAGACGGCATACAACACAGGCGGGTTCGAGTTCGACGCCACCGAAGCCGGCAGCGACGAGTTCATCCACCTGCACGGAGTCACTTACTGCGAAATGCTCAAAGTGCCCATGCTGCTCTACGCCTACACCGGCGACAAAAAGTACTTCTACACCGCCATGAAAGCTGAGCGCAAACTGGAACGCGACCATCTCCTGCCCGACGGAGTGCCCACAAGCGCCGAATACGTCCAGGGAAGAGACATCGATGTGGCACACGAAACATGCGACATCACAGACTACACCTGGTCTCTCGGCTACTTCCTCACAGCCACAGGACAGGCTGAATGGGCCGACCGAATAGAGCGCGCCATCTTCAACGCAGCACCTGGTGCCGTCACGGCTAACTTCGACGCCGTACAGTACTTCTCATCCGTCAACCAAGTCATCTGCACAGGCAACTCCGACAACAACAAGTTCAAGCGGGGCTCAACATGGATGGCATACCGACCTACACACGAGACTGAGTGCTGCGCGGGTAATATGCACCGCATGATGCCCAACTTCGCTGCACGACTCTGGATGCGAGGCAAAAACGATGCCATCGTCGCAGCAATGTACGCACCAAGCGAAATCGACTTCAAAGTCGGGCAGACTAAGTGCCACATCACAGAGGAAACATATTATCCCTTCAGCGGAGACATCACATTCCGCTTCTCCATGCCTGAACAGACGCACTTCCCCTTCACCTTCCGAATACCGGGATGGTGCAAGCAATACACCATCTCCGTCAACGGCAAACCAATAAACCAACAGGGGAACGAAGGGGGAACCTTCATCACCCTCGAGCGCGACTGGAGCGACGGAGACGCAGTAGCTCTCTCGCTCACCATGACACCCACAATCGTAGAGGCTGCCGACGGACAAGGAAAATACGTGGAATGCGGACCGCTGCTCATGGCATATCCCGTTCCGGTCACAGTCACGGAAGACACTCAAACCTATAGCAACATGAACGGCAAAGTGCCTGGCGACGGCTTCAAATGCTGGAGCATGACACCCAACGGCTCTTTCAACTATGCCATCAACACCAATGCCGAAACGCTCACACTCAACACCGACCGCAACAAACTCGTAAATGCCTACCCCTTCGACCTCAACGGCACACCGATTAGCGTATCGTTACCTGTCCGTCCCATTACCTGGAATTTGGAGAACAACCGCTACAACCCCGTCCTGCCTGCATCCGAATATGTCGTCACAACAGGCACGCAGCGCAACATCAACCTCGTGCCATACGGAGCCGCAAAACTTCGCGTCACCGTCTTCCCCGATGCACTACGCAATAACCAGAAGACACTGACCGACTCCCTGCTGGTCAACCCCGACTTCGAACTCACTTCAGCCAACCAAGTCAATCATGGAGGCATCGAAAAGAAAACATTCAAACCCTACGGATGGAGCATTCGCGGAACCCTGAACGGCAACAGCTATGGCATCAACCACGATGCCGCCAACAACCACGGCGAAAATGTATGCTGGTTCAACACACGGCCCTTCCCGCTCGACTTCCAACTCTATCAGACCATACCCGCCTCAAAACTCACACCCGGAACCTACCGTGTACGCTGTCTGCTTTGGTGCCAGACTGGAGCGTTCGGAACTTGCGGACTCTTCGCCAACAACCATGTACAATTCTTCGGAAAAGAAAGCGACTACGACAAAAACCTGCCAACAGACAAGATTTGCACATTCGCAGGATACAAAGGAACATCGGGCGCAACATTCATCTTGCAGGAAATGCAAGTAACCATTGACATCGAACAAGGCAACGACCTCACCATCGGCATCTGCACCAGCTGTCTGAAGCCCAACGGCACACAAGCCTCAAGCAGCGAATCAACAGGCTGGTTCAAGGTCGATAACTTTAGAATCGAACGCGTTGACAAGGACTACGAAGACGGCATAAAAGCCCTCAGCAACTCCTCTTCACAAAAGAAAGATACAAACAACTGCTATAACCTTGCCGGCCAACGCATAGCAAACACATCACACGGCATCTCAATCCAGAACGGAAGAAAGGTTTTAAAACTCTAATAAACTATATCTATCATATGAAACACATACAATATCAGACGCAAGGAACGTGCTCGCAACTCATTGATGTTACGGTAGACGACAACGACATCATACAGCAAGTATTCTTCGTGGGAGGCTGCAATGGCAATCTGCAAGGCATAAGCCGGCTGGTGACGGGGCAGAAAGTGGACGACGTCATACAGCGTCTGAACGGCATCCGCTGCGGAACAAAAAGAACTTCCTGCCCTGACCAACTCTGCAGAGCATTGGAAGAACTGAAGAGCAACAGCTAGCGCTTCAGCACTTTATTCCCCTTCTGAACATATATGCCTGCCTGGCTCGGGACACTGACACGCTGGCCCGACAGGTTATACCATGCTCCACAATCGCTCTCTTCTTGAGGAAGAACCTCTACACGCGTCGGGTCTTCACTCTTAAGATAGCCAAAGACGGCAAACTCATAGATACGCGTCGTATAGCCATCACGCTCGCCTTGGACAATCTGCAAGCGCACCCTTGATGTCGTAATAGGACTCGACAAAGTACGCACCACTTTGTTCATCTGATTACCCTCCACCACATCAGCATCAATCCACGTGCCGTCATCGCCCATATACTGCAGTTTGAAGGACTTTGTCACATAGTCTCCGCTCTCACGGGCCGCATTAAGCACCATCCATCGGTTTATGACGACTGTATCCTTCATTATGTATTGCAGGTAAGGCGTCTGACTCTGCGAACTCGTGACACACCATTTGGTCGTCGGGTCCTGGTCGTTTGCTTTACTTGCCGCCTCGTTGGTGCCGTTCTGATGAGAAGCCGAGACCGAACGAGGCACAAGGCGATCGTCAATCGACCAGCCGTTGCTCATGCTCGCTTCATTCGGTTCTATTTCGGTTGTAAGCGGTGCGAAAGCCTCAACCTCATCTGCCCGAGAGGAGCAAGTCGTTGCCGCGAAGAGGAAAGTCTTGCGGTCTGACGAACTGACGACTACCTCATTAATGTCATCATCCAACTCTATACCATATTTATATATATATAGCATCTGCATCGTCTGATTCGTTCTGTCAGACACTTTATGAGCATGAGAGGAAGCAAAGACAATGTTCTCCTTGCGATACTTCTGTATAATGGTTGTGCAGGAAGGCGGCTCTGCAACACGTCCCGAAAAGTAGGGAACATCGATTTCCATCTCTCTGTCGCCTGCCTTAACGGTCACTTTCGAACCAGCCTCAGTAGGGCTCGCCATAAGCAGATACAGCTTGTTTTCGCCTGCCTTCCTGTTTAGCGCAATGGTTTGAGTAGCGCTCAAGCGTAACACATTCTTGTTTGTACCATCGCGAGGCCCCATCAAGAAGTCGATGCCATCGCATGTAAGTGTGTCGGGAATAAGTTCGGCAGGATAAGCATAGGTATATGTCGAGGTGGCGCTGCCACGCGAGCTGTCGAAGCTCATCAAGTCTATGTTATACGCAAGCGCAATGGGCGTACCGGCATCCTGTAGGGCCTCGACTGAAGCAACAGGCTTGGGCTGCAAACGAACAGCAAAGGTCTTGGGCTGATAATGCCCGATGTTGAAGACGACTGCATTGCCATCTGTCGTTACCGGGCCAAGGTCTTCCTCGATGCCGTTCACCTCGCGGGCAGAGACAATCTGTGTGGGAAAAGTGAGGCGCACGTCTTGCTGATCCTGGCCTGCCCACTCATAGACGCGTACTATCAGCTCGTCTGTATCTTCTGCCTTCTTCAGTGCCTTGATGGCGACCTTGTCGGTGGAGAGCGAAGCAAAGGTTACGCGACGCCCAAGGGAACCTGCGTGCTTGGAGGCAACAAAGGCGACAAGGGGTTGATTCAGTTGGCTTGCCTGCATCTGGGTATGCTCGCTCCATCCTCCCTCGTGCGGGAACAAAGCGTAGGTGAACCTGTTAGGGCCGAGGTCCATATTTGCCTGATGGCTGTAGTTCTTGCAGGAGGGTGTGCGCAGCAGGGTGAGTCTGAGCGATGTGTCATTGGGTTTGTCCCAGCCATACTTGCAGTCGCTTAGAATTGAGAGCCCATAGCGATTGGTCGTCGTGCTTTGGTCTGCCCATTGATTGGCGCAGACTTCGTACTCGTTGCTGCTGCGGACGCCTCGTGTGATGGTTCCGAGGGAGATGTCATACGTCGTGTTTGCATTCTTGAGTGTGGTAGGGAACTGAAAGTTTACCTTTAGCATGCGTTCAAAGCTTTGCCAGTCCACCTCGTTCACGCATTCAATGCGATCGTTGATGGCATTCATGCGGACGTATTGGACAAAGGTGGAGCCTTCCTGCTGACGCTTGATGCGCAGGGTCTTACGCAGTGGCCCGTCTTCCGACAATGCCATTTCCACATTGCCCGAAACGCTGGACGAAGGTGTGCGGCACACATCGGTGTAACTTATTTCCCATGCCGGCCATGTGTCCTCGTGGTCGTAGATGAGTTGTTGCTTGATGGCAGTGGTTATATAGTTACGGCTGTTCCTTACATCAGTGAGATTGGAGATGTCGCCTGAAGCGTTGACACTGACACGGAAGCGCCCGTTGGAGATTCTCTTCAAACTGCCGCTGGTAGAATATGAGAGGTCAGAAGTCAATGTCGGCTGCTCCCCTATTCTTGCTTCATAGACGGCATAGCCGAGTGAAGGCACTGTGGCGGCGAAGATGAAATGGAGGCGGCGGGTGGCAAAGTCGTAGCCTGTGACTTGTGAGAGAACTTCGTTGCCGTCGGGGTCGAGAACGCGCACGAAGTCCTGCCGACGTCCTGTATAGACGGAACCTTCTACGATGTCGGTACGTTCATGCGAGAGGGGATTATAGACGACGATGGGTGTGCCTTCCGTCTCTGTGTCCATCATTTGTATGGCTGCGCCGGCGCTGGCGGAGAGTTCTTGTGCGAAGGTTCTATTGGCAAGATAGTATTCGTTGTAGGAATAGTCGTTGGCCGAGAGGATGCTTGTGCCCGTAATGCCATCGTGATGCTGCTGCCAAATGGTACGCACCCAGGCATTCTGGAGTTGCTGCGAGGGGTACTTCCGGACACCGAGCCACATGGAGAGTGCCGATGCCTTCTCTGCTGCATCGGCCAGGAGTTCGTTCTTGCGGTTCCATAGTTTCAAGGCGCCCCAACTGGTATAGGAGCCTACGCCATGAGTCTTCATAGGCAGTTCGGTGTTCCATACATTATATTGGCCGTTGTCGTGGTCGGCCATATATTGGAAGAACTCGTCGGGCGTTGCAAGACGCACTTTGACGGCTCCGTCCTGCTTCTCTGCGTTGTAGCAGAGCCAGTAGGGAGTATTCTCACCTTCATCGTTGGGATCGTCATGGAGGGCACCGCCTCTGTCGCTGCGCGGACCGACGTACTTCACTGCTGCGGGCACTCCGCTCTCCGAGATATTGGTGTTTATCTTGCTGAGGATGTCGGCGTCGTTTGTCAGGTCCTTGTTCCAATCCTCGTGCGTGTCGTATGCTCCGGGCTTGTAGATGGCATAGACCTTGCTGCCGTCCACGCCTTGCCAGACGCCGAAGTGCGGCAGCTTGTCGTAGGCCGCTGCGCCCCATCCGAGTTTGGCCGTATGGAAGCCTCGCTGTCCGGCGTGGTGCATGAGGGAGGGCAGAGCGTAGGAGAAGCCAAAACAGTCAGGCAGCATGACGTCGTAGCCGCCGCGTACGCCGAACTCCTGCTTGTAGAAGCGGTTGGCATAGAGCATGCTGTGAAGGATGCTTTCGGCAGACGACATCATGACATCGTTGGCATCGATGGACATGCCGCTCACATGCCACTGGCCGCTGCGGATGTAGGATTTCATCTGCTCGAACTCCGTCGGATAGTATTCCTTCATCCACATGTACTTGATGGCGCCTTCGTAGTTGAACCGGAAACTGGGATACTTGTCCATGAGCGCCATGTTATCGACGAGCGTGTTCTTGACGTACTGAGATATCGTAGTCTTCACATCCCAGTTCCACTGGGTGTCGAGGTGGGAGTTGGATATGAGGAAAAAGGTCTTCTCATCTTGTGCCGCGCACAAGTTCGCAACGCCCATGAATACGAGGATTGCTAGCGTTTTGCTCTTCATCATGTTTTATCTGTTCAGACGCATGCTGCTGCATCGGGCTTCGCAGCACGCTGCGTCGGCTTTCGCAGCACGTTGCATCGGGCTTCGCAGCACGCTGCATTTTCCGATGCTCCATATTGCGTCAATTTATTGCCTTAACGGACTATAATTTTCCTGCCTCCGACGATATTGATGCCTCTGTTCATCTTCTGCAGTCGCTGACCGGAAAGATTGTAGATGTATGTTCCTTCAATGCTCTCTTCCTGAGGAAGTTCAGTAATGCCCGTCGGGTCATCGTCGATGGTGAAACCGCAGATATCGAGATAGTCACCACGGTCGAACTGCCACTGCAGGATGGGGTAGCCATTGCCGGCCGTCGGGTCCTTATACCAGGGAGCGCCCCACGTGCCTGCAATAATTTGCAGTTCTCGGTTGGTCTTCCCTTCTTCCACTGGTATCCCGTTCAGCTTCATGCCTGCAAGCGTATAGGTCTGCGAAAGGACATCGAGGGCCGTAGTCGTACCGAAAGGACGCGCTGTCGTACCTTCCACACTGGGATTCCAGGCGATGACGTTGGTGTAAATGCTGCCCGGAGTAGTGTTGCTCTGCCCACCAGCCACAATGCCACCGGCAATGGGAGACGTAACGGAAGCCGCAGCATAGCAGTTCTCCATCGTCAGGTTTGTGCGGACTCGTCCCACAAGGCCGCCAGAATAATTGCCGGAAGTGCCATTACCCAGAATGGACACAGCGCTGTAACAGTTGCGGATGATAACAGGAGAATTGCCCAAAGTGCCCCCGAAGGCACCTACATACCCTTTGCTCGTTATGCTTCCCGTCACGTAACAATTCTCTATAATGACGGGGTAGAAATTACCGTCCGCATCTTTGAATGAGCTGTAACCTAATGTGCCGCCAATAATTGCCGCTCCTTGTGCTGTGCTCTCCACCTTCGCATCGACAAATCCCGTGTTGCGAATCTCGCCACACATCGTGCCGAAGAAACTGGGATAGGCACTCGTACCGGTTATCGTGAGATTGCGGATGATGTGTCCACAACCATCGAAGTTAATCCAGCAACGGTAAAGGTCCGAACTGGTATTAAGCTGCTTCCAGTCATATCCCTCCATATCAACATCGGCACCCAACACGAAATAAACCATCTGCTGCTGAACGAGCACATCGTGCATATGGTCGAGTTGCTCCGGACGCATGATGACGTAAGGATTGCCCTGCGTGCCGTCTCCTTCCTGATAGGCATACATCATGTCGCGACCGGCCGTCTGAACACGGGTAATCAGCGTTTTCAAATCCCTGTCCTTGAGGTTACAGTCGGCAAGCGCCTGCTGGCCTTCTGACAAAGCATCCAGCGCAGCCTGTGTGCAGAAACCGCCAGCCTGAGCCTGAGCAATCCTATCCTGCAACTCACTCACCGCCACGACAAGCCCGGAATACACATCTATGCTGGTCCGGATGCTGTCGATGGTCTTGTTTATCTTCAGCATCTGCTGGTAGCGGGTCTGTATGTTGTCGGTTCCCTCAGCCGTAGCCTTGTAGGCAGCCAACGTCCTGTTGAAACCTTCATAGTAGGGTTTGCCGCTGTTCGCAAGGTCATCGGCGACACCATAGAAATTGTTCAGCACCGCAGCCAAAGCAGTAGGATCGGCCTTTGCATCCTTGTCACGGTAGATGATACTGATGTTGCCGACGGCGAAACGCTCATCAGAAGGGAGCGGCGCCTTAGAGCGCATGCCGAAAACCAACTTATTGCCGATGACCAGACCATATATGCTCTGACTGAACTTACCCTTAAGGAAACTGTCGGAAATAACGGCAGTCGAGGTGGGAGCGGTCTGTCCCTCGTCCGCCGGACACAGGGCAGGCGTTGCATTCTTGCCGAGATAGTACTCAACATTGTGCCCCGAATCAAAGCCATTAACCCTCAGCTCGTAGAGACCATCCGAGATGCTTGTGCTCAGCGTCTGCGACACATCAAAAGTTCCACCGTTCTTGACAAGACCGAAAGGCATAAAGGCCGTGCCGTTGCCGCTCGATATATCACAATCGTCGCTGGCTGCATTGATGGTCCAACCCTTCCAGCCGCTCTTCATCAGGTCGGCATTTTGCACCTTGTAGGTAATGTTGGCGCCATTTCCCGTATAGAAGACGGGGGCATCCATTTCGCCACTGCTGGGATGTCCGTCGTTGATGACGGGCCAGTCATTCTGCCACGTAATCTTATCCAGCAGCATGAGACGCCCGTTGCAGTTGTTATTCTTGTCGTAGCTATGGTAGAGAAGCCAGTCCTGCCCCTCGTCATCGGTGATGATTTCGCTGTTGTGACCGGGTCCCTTCCAACGGTCATCGCCCGAGATTATCGTAGTGTAATTGTCGCTCACCATCTGTCCGCCCTGCTTGTTGACGTAAGGGCCAGTAAGCCTCGTGGAGCGGCCAACGACGGTTTTGTATGTGCTGTTCTCTCCCTCACAGCAGGACCCCACGCTGCAGAACAGGTAGTAGTACTTGCCGCGCTTGTATATCATGGCTCCCTCGAAGGCTCCGCCAGCCAGTTTCGTCACGCCGGCATGGCGCTTCCACGAGCCGTTGGGCTGCGGGTTATTGATGGGCGAGAAGTTTTTTATAGCGAGGGCATCCTCGGTGAGTTCAGCCATGCAGATGTCGTTAAAGCTTCCCCAGACGATGTACTTCTTGTCGAATTCCTCGACATAGCAGGGGTCAATGCTGTTCTTGACGCCTATCTCCGTGCTGCGGAACAGTTTGCCCTTGTCGGTGAACTTGGTGGGAGAATCGCCCACAGCCACTCCGATGCCTGTTCGCGAGCCGTTGCCCCACAGAGCGGAGGCATAGTAGCAGATGTATTTACCGTCCACATAGTTGACATCCGCCGCCCAAAGGTGGTATTGGTCCTTGCTTCCGTCGGCTTTTATGCTGTCGTTCCAGGTGGGACGCGATATGACGCCGGACACATTGGTCCACGTGACGAGGTCTGTGCTTCGCTTGCACTGGCATCCTGTCGCATAGGCGTAGAAGGTGCCGTCGGGTGCTCTTTGGACCGTCGGGTCTGGGAAATCCGAGCCGTAAACTGGGTTGGTGTACTTCTTTTGTGCTGCCGCCTGAAATGCAAAAACTGCCAAGATGGAAGTGGCAAATAATGTCTTTATCTTCATACCCTAAGGTGCTAATATGGTTTCTTCTGCTTGCAAAGATAGTGAAATTATAATAATGTATGCTCATTTTAACTGAGAAAAAGCACATTTATGATGTAAAAAGTTTTGTTCCTTCATAGTTTTTATGTAATTTTGCACGCAGAAAACGAATGGAATGAAACTAATCCTGCTCACTTGCCCCGAGTTCTTCGTGGAAGAAGATAAGATTCTGACGACTCTCTTCGAGGAAGGACTGGACATTCTCCACTTGCGCAAACCTAATTCTGAACCTGTTTTCTGCGAGCGTCTGCTTAGCCTCATGCCCGAGCAGTACCGCAGTAAGATTGTCGTGCACGACCATTTCTACCTTCGCGAGGAGTTCGGTTTGCTGGGCATCCACCTGAGCAAGCGTCATCCGGAGGCACCGGCATCGTACGATGGTCCTGTCACTCGCACCTGCTACGACTTGCAGAGTGTCGTGGAGCAGAAGCCTTCGTGTGAGTATGTTCTGCTCCGGAATGTCTTCGACAGCATTTCGGAGAGCGAGAACAAGGCTACCTTTACTCCCGAGGAGCTGCATTTGGCTGCCCGCCAGGGCATTGTGGACCGTAAGGTGATTGCCGAGGGCGGTGTGTGCCTGGACAATATTGAACAGGTGCGCGAATGGGGGTTCGGAGGCGTTGCCATCAGGGGGGACTTGTGGAATCGCTTTGATGTTCACTCCGGGCAGGACTTCAAGGACCTTATCGCACACTTCCGGAAACTGAGGAAAGCTGTGGGATAGAAGTGGATACATCAAGTAAATTCTCTATAAAAAGCTATGGAAGAAACGAAGTATTTTAAAGTGTTTTCAGGCACCAATTCGCGTTATCTTGCTGAAAAGATATGCCAGCAACTGGGTTGCGAGCTGGGCAATCTCTCTATCACGCACTTCTCGGATGGTGAGTTCGAGGTCTGCTTTGAGGAATCCATCCGCGGTATGGATGTCTTTCTGGTGCAAAGCACATTCCCCAATGCTGACAATCTGATGGAACTGCTCCTGATGATTGACGCTGCCAAGCGTGCTTCGGCTCGCACCATCAATGCCGTTGTCCCCTACTTCGGCTGGGCGCGTCAGGACAGGAAGAGCAAGCCGCGCGTCAGCATCGCAGCCAAGCTCGTGGCAGACATGCTGGGAGTGGCCGGCATCACGCGTCTTATCACGATGGACCTTCATGCCGACCAGGAGCAGGGCTTCTTCAATGTGCCGGTCGATCACCTCTTCGCTTCCAGCGTGCTGATGCCTTACATTCAGGGGCTCAACCTGAAGAATCTGGTCATCGCCACGCCCGACGTGGGCGGTTCAAAGCGCGCAAGCACATACAGCAAATACCTGAACTGCCCCCTCGTGCTCTGCAACAAGACCCGCAAGAAGGCTAACGAAGTGGCTACGATGGACATCATCGGCGATGTTACCGATGCCGACGTCATCCTCATCGACGACATGGTGGATACCGCAGGCACTATCACGAAGGCTGCCGACCTGATGAAGCAGAACGGTGCCCGCAGCGTGCGCGCCATTGCCAGCCACGGCATCATGAGCGGTCCGGCCAACGAACGCGTCGAAGCCTCTGCCATCGAAGAGATGGTGTTCACGGACAGCATCCCCTACTCCGGCAAGTGCAGCAAGGTGAAGCAACTGTCCATCGCACCCCTTCTGGCACAGACGATTCAGTGCGTAGAGAACAACGAAAGCATCTCCAAACAGTACATCATTTAACCCCCCCTTTTCCTGCGCAGGAAGACACAGGCTGCTGCGTCAAAAAACACAGGCAGCTGCGAAGGCTTTCGCAGGCAGCTGCGTTGGCCTTCGCAGGCAGTTGCATCGGCCTTCGCAGGCAGTTGCGTTTTTGAGACCCTCTTTCTGACATGAAGAAACTACTCTTCTCCCTGCTTCTTTTCTGCTGTGCAAGCGCCGTCAAAAGCCAGGATTCGCTGGTTTACAAGGTTATACAAGAAGCCCTTCTCGAAGATAGCCTTGTCCGCGAAGAGATGCGTTTCAACCGCGACGGAGCCTTCATGCCCCTCAGAGGTCTCATCCAGACTTTCACGCATCGCAGCTTCAACAACCTGCCCGGCCCCTTCCGCGAGAACGACCACCGATGGGCAGACTACGGGCTTGCGCTCACGCCACTGGCTGCCACATGGATAATGAAAGCCTGCGGAGTGAAGTCGCGCAGCACAACCCAACGCATGCTCACCGCCAACGGAATGGCACTCGGCCTCACCGTCGGGCTGACGCAACTGCTGAAGAGCACCACGTCGGAAATGCGTCCCGACGGCTCCAACACCAACAGCTTCCCGTCCATGCACGCATCGCTGGCCTTCATGGGAGCGACAGTCCTCAGCCGAGAATACGGACACATCAGCCCTTGGATTACCATCGGCGGCTACACCGCTGCCACAGGAACACAGTTGCTGCGCATCGGACACAACGCCCACTGGATGAACGACATATTCATGGGAGCCGGAATCGGCGTGGTCAGCACACAACTTGCCTACTTCATCACCGACCGCATCATCGGCGACAAAGGCATACACCGCATGCCACTCAGCCCATCGGAACTGGAGCAAATGCAGGCCTGGAACCACCGTCCGTCCGGTTTCCGCCTGATATCCGGCACCGAAACAAGTGGACGCTCGCTCCAAGACATAGGGAGCTTCGCACAAGCCGAAACAGGGTTCGACCTCACAGACGTCACCCTCCGAAGCAGCGCATCCATAACAGCAGGCTTCGAAGCCGAGTGGTTCATCACCGACAACCTCTTCCTCTCAGCATTGGCACGCTACACCATCTCACAGGCAAAGCTGGAAATACCACGCTACGACATCACCGCATGGGGCGAACAAATACACATCTACCACGGGAACATCTCGGCAGGATGGGCCATCCCCATCGTCAAAGGCACACGAATAGGCCTACGCACACTATGGGGCGTGCGCTACAACGAAGGCGTCACATTCCGCCGGGTAACGGAAAACATGCAGATGGGCGAAAACCTGCTCACCATCAAATCGCAACTCCGCCCCGCAGGAGGAGCCGGAATCACCATAGACATGCTGCAAAGACACAACCAAACCGTAGGTTTTTCATTTGACTACCTCCACACCTTCGGCACTAGTTTTCTGGCAAACCGACTCGTCATCAGCTCCTCCTGGAAAGCCATGTTTTAACCTTTCATCCCAAAGAAAACATTTTTTTTGCGCATTTTTTTTGCGTTTATTAGCAAAAAGCAATATCTTTGCAAAAATATGTAAGCATGTATCACGTCAGAATATTGTCGCGAATTGCCAATTGGTACTTCACACGGAAAGCACTGCCATACTGGTGCATACTGGGTATTGACTATCTCACAATCGTATTCAGCGGCTACCTCGCCTACTACCTCTTCAACGGCGGAGAGCAAGTAACAAGCCACTTCTGGACCATCCTCCATGACCTCATCTTACTGCTCATCCCCTACACCATCGCCTTCCGCATCTTCCACACATACAGCGGCATCTTCCGATACAGCAGTTTCGTGGACCTCATCCGTCTTGCCCTCGCCATGCTGATTGGCTCCGCGATAGCATACATCACCTATCTGATCTTCCCAATTGCACACAACATCTTCCTGGCACACTACCCCAGGCTGATACTCCTCCTGCTGTTCTCCACCACATTCATGTGTACCACTCGCATCATCGTCAAGTCGGTATACGACATCTTCCGCACGGACGGATTCAGCAAAAACATCTTCATCTACGGCGTACAAGACGGAGGAATCAGCATCGCCAAAAGCATCCGCAACGAATCGCCCAACCGATACATCCTCAAAGGATTCATAAGCAACGACCCCAACATGGAAGGGAAATTCCTGATGGGAGAACGAGTATGGAGCGAAAAAGACGACATCGTAAGCGAAATGCGCTCACAGGGTGCAAACATCCTCATGGTAAGCCCGATACAAACACAGCACTTCCGCGAACAGGAGACACTCATCAATGCACTCATCAACGCAGGCATAAAAATAATGATGCAACCCTCCTCGGCAACAGAATGGGACGGGAAAAGCGAACTACGCTACAATCAACTCCACGAAGTGGACATCGAAGACCTGTTGCCCCGCGACAAGATTGACGTCGATATGGCTGCCATCGGCGACCAGCTCAAAGGTCACCGCATCCTCATCACCGGCGCAGCAGGCAGCATCGGCTGTGAGATAGTACGACAAGTGGCAGGCTTCGAGCCAAAAGACATTGTACTCATCGACCAAGCCGAAACACCAATGCACGATGTCCGACGCAAGATGGAAGAAAAACACCCCAACGTCCCCTGCCACACCATCGTCGCCAGCATCACAAACCAAACATTCATGGAAGCCATCTTCTGCCGCTTCCAACCCGAATATGTCTTCCATGCAGCAGCCTACAAACACGTGCCCATGATGGAAGACAACCCGGCAATGGCAGTCCAGAACAACATTCAAGGCACACGCGTCATAGCAGACCTCGCCGTCAAGTACAGCACGAAGAAGTTCGTAATGATATCCACAGACAAAGCCGTAAACCCCACGAACGTCATGGGCTGCTCAAAGCGCATCTGCGAGATATACTGCCAGTCGCTCAACGCAGCCGTAGCCAATGGCCAATTCAAAACATTCAATGGCCAAATAGCCAACACACAATTCATCACCACACGCTTCGGCAACGTGTTGGGCAGCAACGGAAGCGTCATCCCCATCTTCAAAGAACAGATAGCCAAAGGCGGCCCCGTAACAGTCACACATCCCGACATCATTCGCTATTTCATGCTCATCCCCGAAGCCTGCAAACTCGTGCTGGAAGCCGGAACAATGGGCAAAGGAGGCGAAATCTTTGTGTTTGACATGGGCAAGCCCGTACGCATCGCCGACCTCGCACAACGCATGATAAACCTAAGCGGGGCAAAGAATTGTAAGATAGAATACACCGGACTACGCGACGGAGAAAAGCTCTTCGAAGAAGTCCTCAATGACTCCGAGCTGACGCTACCTACAGTCCACCCCAAAATCATGATTGCCAAAGTACGAGAGTACGACTACGAACAGGCCATGGAAGGTGAACGGCGACTGCTCGAAGCAAGCTACACCTACGATGACATGAGCATCGTAAAGATAATGAAGGAAATCGTACCCGAATTCAAAAGCCGCCACTCAAAGTACGAAGCCTTAGACTGAACATCCATAGCCTCAGTCGTCTGACTTGTTCGTCAGCATCAACACACCACACACAAGAGCGTATATCGCAATATCCATCAAAACGATAAACGCCATAGGGAAGTTGCACTGCCACAGCGCATAGTTGATGCCACAAATCAAGAGAAACAAGGACAATATACATCCCAATGTAACATGCATCGACAAACCCGCATTCATCAAAATATGGTGAATGTGGGTTTTGTCTGGCACAAAGATACCATGTCCCGTCAAGCGACGCTGGACAGCCACACGAATAACATCAAGCACAGGAATCAGCAGCAATGTGACGGAAATCAGCATCTGCTTCTCCCCACAATCCTCTGGAGCGATGGGACGCATAAGGCTCTTTATGCTCATATAAGCACACACATATCCCAGAAAAAGGCTGCCGGCATCGCCCATGAATACTTTGTACTTCCCGACTCTACCAAATACATTGAAGCACCAGAACACCACCAACGAGCCAACAATTGCTGCATTAAGAGCCGATATGGCCAAATTGCCTCGCAACAGCACCATGTAGGCGCCAAGTATCAATATGCATAAACCGGAAGAAAGACCATCAATGCCGTCTATCAGATTAATGGCATTCACGATGGTTAATATAGACACCACCGTCAACAGATAGCCCAGCACAAAAGGAATCTGATGGATGCCGAAAAGCCCGTTGAGGTCCGTGATAATCAGATTACACATAGGAAGAAACAGGGCAGCTACTATCTGAATGATAAACTTATGAAAAGCTTTCATGCCATAACGGTCGTCAATAACCCCTATCAGATAGATAATAAGAGCGCCAACCGTCATAGCTACCGTCGATACACCAAATACAAACCCGTCACCACCCAACATGACATTCGTCCACGAGGCGACAAACAGGCCAACTACAGCTGCAGGCATGAATATCAAGCCACCCAGTCGAGGAATCGGCTTGCTGTGAAGTTTACGCTCGTCCGGCTGGTCAAAATAACCTAAATAACGACACGCCTTTATTATTATAGGCAAGCCTATAACTGTTACCATCACTGCAGAAAGGAAAGAAGAGGCAAGCGGAAATACAATATCTCTCATCGTTGACCAGTGTTTTAATGTTATCAGTACTTCCGGAAGACAAGGGTTTCCTCGTCGCTCGTCTTAAGCTGCATTTTGCTACCGGTCAATACTTGAATCAG
>Ga0310694_10002482_pt1 | contig 18891 bp, 43 predicted proteins | sample 174DNAGHGhighgp2_FD_203884 | JGI IMG/M metagenome (GOLD analysis project Ga0310694, IMG submission 203884) | Sheep rumen microbial communities from Palmerston North, Manawatu-Wanganui, New Zealand - 1742 DNA GHGhigh gp2 (v2) (version 2) | ecosystem: Host-associated > Mammals > Digestive system... | reverse complement strand
GGAACTTGGTTTAACTTCAGCTCAGGTTGCAGATCTGATGGGGCATGCTGACACCCGAATGGTTGAAAAAGTGTATGCTCCGACAAGACATGAAAGTGTTATGATGCATAAACATACAATTAACAGTATGAATTAAAAACTGTTTGGTTTCTTTTTGGGTTCGAACGATGCACTTCAATTGATTATATTTTAATAGCTCCAGAACTTGGCGAAAATTCCTTCTGGTTTCTGAAATGGATAATGCATAAAATGCCACATTATGCAAAAACCCCGAAGCCCTTGATTTGTAAGGCTCCGGGGTTGTGGGATTAGTAGGACTCGAACCTATGACCCCCACGATGTCAAAGACGACCTTTGTATAAATAATAAAATATGCAATCAGGACTGATGCGTTTCATTGTTTAGTCATTTGATAAGATATCAGATGACTTTATTAAGTGCACCAAAAAATCAAGGCATTATTTTTTTGTTCGTAGCATCAACAAGGGTTATAGTGGAGAAGGACTACTTAAAAAGGAGGATAAAAAAATGAAAAAGATTTTTGTTGTTGTTCTTTTTGTAGCAATGATGGTGATTGGCAGTGTTGGACTTGCCGATACTCCTCGAATGTATAATTCGGCAGAGGACATGATCGCTGCATATGAAGAATGCAAAGAGATCTTCGTTTACGAAGATGTGATAAGATTCTTAGAATCTTTGTATGATGAAGATCCCGTTTATGCAATAAAATATATGCGCGAGAGAATCGTAGGATTAAAAGAAAATGAAGAAGGATTGTACTACGGATACGAAGAGTATGGCTGCAGAAGGCTCGCTGTCTTCATTTACAATGAAGAAGAAAATCGGGAGGTTCAAAACCTCGACAAAGAAATTGTTAGGATCGTTATTTTGCATTTAATCTGACTAACCTTCTCTACGGCTCGCAAGGGCCGTTTCTTTTCGCATTCAGATCAACGCTTATAGTAGGAGGTGATGCCATATGAAAACTACAGCTCATGATATTCGTAAATTCATTGAAGATTATGAAAAACAGAAACAGCAACGACTTCACTATGATTTTACAGAAGAACAGAAGCAAAAAATTATGGAAATGTACTATTGTATGCATGAAGCTCTTCGCGATACTATTCGCGAATATATTGAAAAAGGGAAGGCGGTTATTGAAAAAGATCGATTTGGAAGACTTGTTTGTACTATTCTTCCTGAGAGGACTTAACAAGTCCTTCTCTTTTTCGCATCAAAAGCAAGTCTCCTTATAGGAGGTGAGATACATGCTTAAAAACTTATATGCGCGGATTTATATTCAAATCGACTACAGACTGATGAATGTTAGAGACTGGTTATATGATAGAAACTTGATCAAGCATAGTATTCGAAATTTTTACGGCTATAAAAAGCTAAACTACTTTTGCACTATGTGTTTTGAAGCTGAATTGATTAACGTAACCTTATGCGAAATGGCCCTTATCTATCCAAGATTAACTTCTCTATTTAAAAACATTTATCATAAAAAGCTTGAAGATCCTATAAATGGGTTTCGAAGCGGAAAGTATGACCTGCTAAAAGAAGAGGGCTAAACAAGCCCTTCTCTTTTTCGCATCAAAAGCAAGTCTCCTTATAGGAGGTGTTAATATGCTTTTAAAAATGAAAGAAATGCTAATTACTGCATATGGAAATGAGGACACAGAGGAAGCGCATGATTATTTGAGAACGCACCTGTTTGAAACTTTAGCGAGTATTAAAACTGCCAGTATCATTGGAGGATATCCATGGGTGTTGGAATATGATGGTGAAAAAATCCAGCATGGAAAGAAATGTTTTCCAATGGTACGGCATTCGTTGAAGGTCACATGGAAGTTTATAGCGTCTGAAGATACTGTGGAACTCATCGAACGGTATTTTAACGAGGCTGAAGTAAAATTAGGAGAAAAAACAGATACAATATATTTATTTGAAAGCTACTGACCAATATGGCCCTCAAAAACAAGAGGGCTTTTTTCGCATAAAAAGCAAGCCTCCTAATAGAAAACAAAAAGGAGGTTGAAGTGCAATGAACTTTTATGAATGGCTCGATAATTTCGCAATATTTCTGAAAGGATATTATGCCGGATTGCCACCTGAAAAAAGGTGTAGGTCTGCTACGGAAATAGTTGCAGAAGCTATTAAGGAATACAAACTCGCATGCAACGAAACCGACTGGTGTGAAAAGGAAGAGGGCTAAACAAGCCCTTCTTTTTTTCGCATTCAGATCAATGCTAATAGTAGGAGGTGATACAAATGGCAAATTACGTACCATTTGAACAGCTGAAGGTTGGTGAATCCTATTATTTTTACAGTACCTATTGGCATGAAACATTAGGAATCGCGAAAATTGATAAGCTGTATCCGGAAAGTGGAACCGGAACAGCATACAGCAGTTGGGGCGAGGATAAAAGCAGTACTTTCTGCTTTGGTGTTGACGATGGGTTTCATAATGATATGCTCTGGGATTCTGAACCTACACAGGAAGAAGTGCAGCATCAAATGCACTACGGTGTCAAATATGTACCGCCACGAATTATTGAGGGTAAACGCTATGAAGGCGGATCTGTTATTACAGGAGATCTGAAGAAAGTTCTGGACGAGATTATCATGAAACTGAATCAGACATTTGAGAAAAACACCCGTTTTAAACCGGATAAATATAATGCGGGGCATTTCTTTATGTGGGAGTCAAAACTGGAATACGTCAAGCCAAGTGAATTGTTTATCAATCACAATGGCGGATGTGACTGGGATATGATTCGCTATGTAATGAAAAATGCAAACGTTAATATTCATGCAGGAGAACGGGACAGTTGCGGATGGCTGACCGGTGTTATTGATAAAAAAATGCCGGACGGAACCATGCGATCTATTCTGTATGGCTAAAAGATCTGCTGAGCGGTTGCGGAAACGCAGCCCTCATTTTTTTTCGCAAATGAAACAATGCTTTTAATAGGACGTTGTCCAAATAAAATTTTGGGAGGAAAGAAAATATGAGTAAAAAAGAAGACAGCATGAACGGAGCCATGATTGTTCCGGAGAGTGTCATCGAGAGATTCATATCAGCAATGGAACAGCAAAATGCAAATGACAATGCCCGGTTCAAAGAAAGGGAACTCAGGGAGGAAAACCAATACCTGGACGAGAAGGATCTGGTGAGAAAACAGTTTCAGCGGATTATTGATGCGATGGACAGCACCGATATTCTGTCTGATGAATATGTGGTTCTTACGAAGCGGCTTAAAGAAATTCGGGAGGTATTTGGTTATAGCTGGTGATCCTTTCGCCGTAGCTTCAAGCTACGGTTTTTTCAATTCGCAGCATCGCCAAGGAATATAGTAGAGGAGAAGACGAACCCGCGGGTTTGGCTAATCGCGGATTGTTGCAATCGATCCGCGGTGTCCGGACCTGCGGCCGTTGATGCACCCTTAAATAACGAAGCGGGTGCTGTGTTATATGGTCTCATCAACCGGCGACATTGGCAACCGCTTTTATTTTTTCTTCGCAGCATAAACAAGGTTTATAATAGGAGCAGAACGCAGCAATGCTTGACATTGGACTGCGGTAATATGCGTCTCGTTGTGGTCGCAATGACCCGTGAGTAGTGATGATTCCTTAATACAGGAATACGACGAAAATGCCGGAATTGAGATCATCCAATGGGCCATATGAAACACCGGTGTATGAGCGCTGCCGCTCCTGAACATAAAGAGACTTGCGCGTTATATTCAGCGTCCTCGGATAATCAGATCCGAGAATTCAGCAGCTGAATTAAGACGGCGATAAATTCCGGATAAACTCTCCGGGATGCATAAATTAATATAATGCGCAAGTTTCCATTATTTTTCTCGCATATGAAACAACGCCTTCATTAGGAGGTGAAAACATATGGTTTTCTGGATTGTTATTTCAATATATTTAATTCTTGAGAATGTCTTTATTGCAGCGCATGATGCACAGCAAAGATGCAAAGATCTTGATACTGTAGAACAAGTATGCTATGGTATTGGGTCATTCTTTGTATCATTAATTGTGTGGCCTCTGGGAATAGTAGGCATGATAAGAGATAATAAAACAGAAAAGAAGACCAAAATGAAGAACAAGAAAAATGAGGAAAAAGAAACGATCGGCTTTAAAACGAAAGCCGAAATCATGGCGATGGAAGCCAGAAAGGACGGGGCCTGAAAAGGGCTCCTTCTTTTTTATGGACAATCAGTGGATAAATATGTTAAACTCATCTCAACAGGGTAAAGATTAAAGAGTAAAAGGAGATATGCAAATGGGCCTTATTTCATTAAAATGTACAAACTGCGGCGGTAATCTGAGTGTTGATGAATCCCTGGAAACAGTATATTGCCAATATTGTGGCAACAAGATGCTTCTGTCAACAGTTACACGGACAGAAAATAAAACAATTATCCGGGATGAAGCGGCCATTCTGAATGCTCAGAATGAAGCAAAACTGATTGAGGCAGCTGCAGAGGAAACCAAAAAGAAAGAAAAACATAAGAAAATAAAATTCTGGAGTATTGCCGGGCTGATTATTGCAATTGGCCTGGCGATTGGAATTTATTTTCTGGTGGATTATACCAAGTACGGTCTTGTTGGATCAGAATCCTTTACAGGGCGGGCGTTTAATATTACAAAAGAGGAGCTGCTGGATCAATATCTGGCAGCAGATACGCGATCGGAAACAGAATATGGGTTAGTCAATACCGGATGGGTTGAACTTGACAGGGTCCCGCATTATATTTCCGCAACATATAACAAAATGTACAATAATGAAAAACGATATACATGTGACTTTTATTTGACAAAAGACGGGGCAAAGCATTTGTATTACAGTCTTCAAGTATTGGAAGACAATAAAGGGCATATTATTGCGTGTGATTATATCGTGTATTACTATCCGGAAATTGCCAAAGAAAACCAGTCTATTTTTGAGCGCCCAAAATATATTTTTGATGCGTACTTCAGCACTATTATCCCTGGTGAAGTATTCTCAATTCTTACAGGAAAAACAGGTGATTATGTAAATAAACAGTTTGACAGAAATATGGCGCAAAACTTTGTGGAGTGGTCAAAACCGATTGTCGACGGCGGGGTTTTTTATGATATTTCAAACGTCAGAGAATCAGAAGATGACGATGACGTTCAAGGAAGCAAATACTCAGTGGTCGTCGGTTATGATCAGGTTAAAAAACGCTGATTTCGCAAAAGAAACAACGGTATAAATGAGGAGAACGCGGGTGTGCGTTATTGCTAAAAAGCGGTACACATGCCCGCTTTTTCTTTGCACATTTTTAGTCATTAACTTAAACATGGAGGAGAAAATCACATGAAAGGTATCAAACCGTGCCCTTACTGCGGAGGAGAAGTGGAAGTAATCCGGCTGGCAAATGACAAGAAGACCGGCAATAAAATGTATCGGCTTGAATGCTGGGGATGCCGGAAAGTTGTCGGCAGAGGAACAAAATTTCCTGGAGAAAATGATGAGGATGCGAAGATGCGAATCCGGCAATATGAAACAGTTCTGGATCGGCAGATCGGAATCACAGAAAACGAAAATATTTTGCAGTACAGTGTTTAAAAAAGGAGGCCCCTGTATGCAGTTGATTGCAATTCTGGTGTTTGCCGTTGTTGTGATTGTGTCCGCAATTTTGCTGAACCATGCGCAGAAAATAAAAACTGTTGAGCAAGAAGAACTGGAACAGAAAATCACGGAACTGAAAAATAAGTTGAATTCTGAGTATTTGGCTTTTGATACACAGTTATTTAATATAAGGGGACTAAAACAAAGAGTATTCGACGCAGAAAGTGAATTGAAACGAATTAAAAAAGAGCTGATAGAAGCCAACGACAAGATTATTCATTACCAGCAAATGCTGATGAATGATAATACAAACTGCATATTGCACAGCCCAATTATTGATAAAATTGAAAAGCAACTTAAACAAGATACTCAAACTACAGGAGGATAATAATTTATGGATCTTGGCGCATTTTGTCAGATTGATAATTACATCAAAATACTGGACGATAATGGAATCGTTATTCCAAGAATGCGTGGAATTCGCTTGATGAGTGAAGAGAAACCGATTACCGATGAAGAAATCGATCGCGAAGCAAAAACTATTGGTTTACTGAATTGTGAAGAGGCATGTGAATCATATTTTGTGTATCATCCTGTTTCTTATGAGATATCCAATCGAACCAGATATCTGAGATACAAATATATTACTTATGATGGGAATCACCCAATGCAAATTAAGTGGGACAAAATTCATGGCAAAAAACGTAAACTGTTTAAATATTTAGTCAAAAATGCCAGGAATAGGGTTCAGATGAATTTTCGTGTATTCAACAAGTATTGTGGATGTAAAAATATTCTATATATTCATGCACGCATTGGTGGAAATAACTGGAAAAGCTATCGCGACGGGATTAATGATCAACCGTGGTTTATTGAAAAAGTAGATGATCCATTTGATTCAACATACTGTGATATTTATGTCAGAACTGGTATAGCGCTTAAAGATAACAAAACAGAAGAATAAGGCAGAAACATCCATTATATGGTGATATTGAAACTAAAATTATATCAAGGAGATGGTATATATGAAAAGCAAATACAAACTTATTGCATTAACAATGATCCTGGTTTTATGCATATTTGTATTCTCTGGCTGCGAAAGTAATGGAAATTCAATAGAATACGGAAAGGCATCTGGTACTATCGAAGACACAACAGCCCAAGCGCAAGTTGCCGGAAAGTTAGCAAACAATCAGCCTACTCCAACCGATATTAATTATTCGCTTGAGCGTTACAATCTGATCCGCAGAACATATTGGGTAAACGGGCAAAGAGAAAAAGCCAATATGCTTATATGTCCAGTCGAAAAACCTTTAGGATATATTGTAATCTTTGCCGGAAATACTGTAGCCGGACGGTTTGTAGTCGATGGTAAAGTCAGCAGTTTAAACAGTTTTCTCACGCCGTCGAGCATCGATACATACTACGCCAACGGTGGCGTGATCACAACAGAAATGGCTGACGTGGACGGAAGTTACGGAGAAAATGATAACGGTATATTTTTCTTTACTCCAAACGGAAATTATATTGAATGGACAGGAGAGTATTTGTATTCTGATATTCCATTCGAAATCGAAAATCCAATTGTAAAGGTGGTTTCTGAATGACAGACGGCGAAAAGAAAGCTGCAATAATTATAGCAGGAGTATTATTGATTATTATTGGTGTTGTGTTGTTTTTCACATTAACTCCGGATGGACGCAAAGAGTGGAACAATGCGATGTATGATCTGCATAAAGTTGATGACGCAACATTATATTCGACTCGAAAACAAGTAGAAGATACATGCAGGTCTATGATGTCCAGTTACACAAGTGATTTGATGACTTATAACCAATATAAAGACAGTGATAATGCAGAGAAGCAAGGCTGGGCTGAACAGGCTAAAATGCGGGCTAATAAGACAGCAGCCAGCTATAACGAATATGTTCTTAAAAATTCATTTGTATGGCAAGGAAATATTCCGGACGATATAAAGAACAGTCTGGATTATTTGGATTAGGAGAAACGTATGATAATAATTGAAACTTGCCCTGAATGCGGAGCAGATCTCGAATGCTTACAAATGGCAACTGATCCGCCTATTCCGGTAAAGAAGTGCACGAAATGTTCCTGGCATTTGGAAGGAGAAAGAGAAAAAGTTGTTCGTGTTCCATTAATCGAAGATGTGTTATCAGGGCATATGCAGAAAATAGTTCGATGCAAAGATTGCAAATTTGCTGAAAAACAGGTTTGCTGCCAAGAGGAATATGAATACAAATGCACATTATCAGAATTTGAAGGCCTGTATGACTATCATAGCAAGCATTGGTTCTGTGCTGACGGGAAATACAAGGAAGGTCGGTGAAGTGAATGGACAAGGAGAAGGTTATTGACAAGCTTGAAAAAGAGGTTAAAAAAACGTACTCAATAAAGACTACAATTTATAACAACGGTAAAAAAGTCAATGAAGATATCACAGAACACAGAGAACCGGGTGTGAAGATATCGATGGAAATGGCTGATGAAATTCTTACCCTGCTGAAAGAGCAGGAACCTGTGAAAGCTGTTGCTGACGGCAAGGATTCTTATATGTGCAACAACTGCGGTACGGTAATTGGATGGGACGAATGGGAACCGGGCGGGATTGAAGAAGTGAGATACAAGTTTTGTCCGGAATGTGGAAGGCAGGTGCAGTGGGCATGAAAAAAGTAATACTTATTATTGTACTTATTATTGCTTGTATTTTATTGCAAGGATGTGAATCGCAAGTAACGGATTACATGGGCAAACGCTTTAAACTAATTGAACAAGATGGTCATATAACATTATGCTACGATACAAATACAATGGCTGTTTACATTGTATATAGGAATCTTTATCAGTATGGAATTTCGCCATACATAATGTTTAATGAATTTAATGAGCCAACCATAGGACAATGGAATGGTAAAGAAATTATTCCTGCAAAGGAAGGTAGGTGAAGTGAATGGACAAGGAGAAGGTTATTGCCAAGCTTGAAAAAGAGGTTAAAAAAACGTACTCAATAAAGACTACAATTTATAACAACGGTAAAAAAGTCAATGAAGATATCACAGAACACAGAGAACCGGGTGTTAAGATATCGATGGAAATGGCTGATGAAATTCTTGCCCTGCTGAAAGAGCAGGAAGCAATCGAGCCAAGACGGGATGCAAATTGCGTGAGAATGTTCCGTTGCGGTGTTTGCGGTGAATATGTCGGATTTATTGATTTAGATCCCGGCGATCCTAATGAGCAGGACAATTATTGCAGGAATTGCGGACGGAAGGTGAAGTGGGAATGAAAATAGGGCGCTTTGGCTTTGGTATAAGAAAAATGCAAGAGAATTTAAGTGGTTTTACCACCCCTTGCTTAAATCAAATGAAAAGCAATTCTTTGTTTTCTTTGTATGGATTGGATGGCATTTCTATGTCTGTTTAAGAAAAAGATTGTTGCTTAAATGCAGGAAGGTAGGTGATGATATGCAGAGTACAGTTGATGCTTTTGAAAAGCAATATTCCGTACCGCAGATACAAAAGGACAGGCTTGGAAGATATCAATTCATGCCTGTCCGAACGGGATTAAAAGATTGCTGCGGTTTTGTGTATCATATTGTTGGAAGGTCGATGAAGTAAATGAAAATAACTCAATCATGGAAACGTAACATGCCAACAACTGATGGTTATAGTTTAACCGTGACATACGTTTACTCAAGCCATTATTTACATGAAATTGAAGACATAGAAAGGAAACTGCAAAAGGGAACATACATTTAAGGAAAAGAAAATGAAGAGAAAACCAACATATTGCAGTCCTGTCGGCGACTGGCTATGTGGAAGAAGGCGGTGGATAAAATGAAGGATATCAATAATGTTATCAAAGCACTTGAAGATGCCGATGCAACGGACGGCGTTATAAAGATATCAAATCAATTTAGGGATATTTTAGTTGACTTGCTTAAAGAGCAGGAAGCGAAATATCCGGTATGTGAAAAATGTGGCAAAGAGATAGACCATATCGGTACAAGTGTATTCCATTGCAACGGCTCAGATTATGATTATTCTATTCCAATAATGTATAGCAAAAGAAATGGATGTGCATTGTTTCACACGAGCCAAAAATGGACTGGGTATAGTCTGACAGACGAGGAACGGAAAGAAAAAATCTGTTGCCCGTATTGTGGAAAGTTTCCGTTCGATGACAGCCAAGAGATCCAAATTTATGAACCTGTGGAAGTACTGATGTGGACATCAGAAAGTCGGTATGGTTTTGATGAGTCTATGTAGGGGTAAACGAGAATCAATATATTAAGGTAAAGGTCTGTGAAGTGGAATGTCTGACATGGAGAAAGTTATTGAAATCCTTGAAAAAATAAAAACGATTATTGATAAATGGATTCCAATCGGAATTGATGAAGCCATCGCTTTGCTTAAAAAGCAGGAGCCAAAAGCTATCGTGAAAAAATGGCACAAAAACCCATTAGGGGATTATTCGCGTGTACATTGTCCATGGTGCGACAGAGAGCTGGATATGCAAAGTGTAAAGGAATATGTTGCGTGTCCATATTGCGGAAGGCCGGTAAAGTTGGAATGAATGCAGTAATTAACTTGGATGTTCCTGACTGGCAGATTGGTCAGGATGTTACAGTTTATTTTCCGGACACAATGGTGAAACGCAGCAAGTGTGAACTGATGAAAGAGCAGGAATCTGTACCGGTTATACATCGCGAAGTTATGCACATGCTTGTCTGATGCTGCGGTTCATGCGGTGTAGCGATAACAGACGGAGATAAATTTTGCAGGATGTGCGGGAAGGTTGTGAAGTGGGAATGAATGAAGAACGGATTGAGATGCTGAAAAAGGCACTTGCTTTGTACGGATTCGCAGTAGATCAGAGAGAAGAATACGATGAACGAAACGAGTTCTTTTGTATGGTAGAAGAATTGTCAAAGATAGTCGGTACAGACTTGCATTCGTATTAAGGAGGTAAGTTAATGAAAATCACCGAAATGTCAAAACAGGACTTTGCTTCTGTTCCATACCTTGATACTTATCACGATTGGGAAAAGCTCGCGCCAAACGGTCATCTTAAATTCAAATCACTTGTGATCATTCCAGTCGAAAACGAAGACGGAAAAATTGACTTGCATGATTCTGGCTGGGGTAATATGTCGTTTTGTCTTATTGACACAAATGGTGAACCTATTGGTAAGGTTGGCGGAGGTTCAGATGTTGTGAATCTTGATGGTATAGGTGGATATGACGCTGACTGGCTTAGCAAATATGATAGATTACCAAGGCTTATACCGATTCATGGCTGGACTCTTGACTTGCTGCCATGCGGATATTTGAGAGTTTGGGCACGTAAACATCTATTCATAAATGATCGATTGATTTGTTCTAACATGGAAGTGTTTGCTGAAGACGGGGGAAATTAACAATGAAAAACTGTAGAACTTGTGCTCATCACCACGAAGTTGAAAAAGTTAAGCTGTTTCCAGGTGGAGCGGAATGCACTTTCCTTGACGGATATGTTTGCACAGCAAGAATTGACTTTGACGACAAGGTCGAGTGGCGTGTTGACGTTGACGAGAACGAATACTGCTGCGGCAAGTATATTCCTAAGAAGGAGAAGGAAAAAACTGATCCTATCATTGGAGGATAATATTAACATGAATAACCTGCTATGTCGTTTTCGTGAGTTCAAAGAAAAATGTCGCAGAAAGCTGATTCACAAGCTTGGCGGATTTAGCATCCTGCCGCCGGCAGAGAACCACATCATTGCCAAGTCAACAACTGTTGCACCAACAGAGTTCGTCTGCAGAGTGCTTTTCAGTCAGCAAGACCTGTATGATATTACTCCTGCGGATCTCGAAAAGGCAGCAAAAGACAGGCTGCGTTCCAAATTAATCGCTCGAATTTCTGAAAGCAATATGGTTGATTTTACTTCCAGGCAGGATGAAGACACCGGAGCGATTGAAATGCGAGCTACTGTTTGGCTTATTGAACCGAGAGCAATGAGAGAAGCGAAAGGACAAAAGTAATTATATGAGAGTTGTGGAAACAAAAGAAATTACAAAGGTTGTCAAGGAAGCAGTCACAGTTAAAAGGATCTGTGACAATTGTGGAAAAGAAATCGCCATTAGTCATGCAACCGGTTTTGGTGATCAGTATAATTATTTTTGCATAACGACCCATCATCATGACTGGGGCAATGATAGCATTGATAGCTATGAATCTTATGATGCGTGCTGCCCCACGTGTGCGTTGGAAATGGCTGAAAAATATTTGGTTAATGCATATCCAGGTTGCAACACAAAGGAAATCGAGATCGAACATGTTCGCGGTTTGGATGGAGGAACTGATCGAACTTATAAGCATAATATTGAGGAGGATTAATAATGAAACTGTTTGAGTTGCTGGAAGAGAGGCCACCGGATTGTTACTGCGCAACTCCTAACAATGTTGTGTTCCGTACCTTGAAGACCGGCTCGAATCCATTAATTCTACCAAAAACCGAAAAGCCTTAGCTTGATAAAGATGATTGTTTGTATTGAGACAGTGTACTGAAGTAAGGAGTAATAATTATGGCTAATCCTGAATTCGCAAGGAAATACACATTTTGTGACCCATTTATGCCACAAATTATGTGTCGACCAAATTGTTGCCTGTTTTGCGACGAATGCACGGATATTTACTACGATTCAGGAGGACCATACGGAATCATTTGTTTAAAACAAGGTGATTTTGAAACGGGTATGCTTGGGAAATGTGAAATGTTCTTGGAAGAGCAAGAAAGTTCAAAAGAAGGAGAAAATAATCCATGAAGAATGGCGTCTCTCATTAGAAGTTCAAAACCGATGGTGAGCTGTATGATACGTCACTGTCCCGTGATACGAAGGAAGATATATTCAAGTTATACAGTGTTATTCTCGATTGGCTCAATTGTTTCCGTTTTGTAACCATCTTTGACATTGTTTGCCTAATCTCGCATTTCCCTGCCTCACGTAACTGGGTTTACGCCAGTTCCCATGGCTATAGCCAATTAGATATTGTAAACTTTAACGTTCGTCCAACAGAGGGGAGAGAAATGGTGCATATATTTGGGAAATCCGAGAGAGTTATGATAATAAAAAGGCGGTGAAATGAAAATGACACGGAAAGAGGTTATCAATGGTTTAGAGCATTGCAAAATTGGAGATTGCGTTGGATGCCCATATGATCAAATAAGAGAAGAATCGTTATACGGTAAACATAACAAATGGGAACTCGTTTGCAATGAGCAATTAACGGAAGATATTCTTTCCCTGCTAAAAGAGCAGGAAGCAGTGAAGCCGATTGAGAAAAATGGGTTTTACTATTGCGGTTCGTGCCGTTATGCGCTAATGACAAGCGGGCAGAAGTATTGTTCCAACTGTGGAAAAGCGGTAAAGCTGGAATGAAGACGAGCTGCATTTGCATATTAAGTAGGAGGTTTGATATGAGTTACCCATATCCGATTATGCGTAAAGGGTTATGCTATTTTTCTATAAAAAAGCATCATAAAAAGCTCGATACAAGAAAACATTTACCCGTGAAATGGCAAGAGTAAAAAAGATTCTAATGACTTAAATTGCTGGATTAGAAGATTATGGTTATTCGTATTGCATTTGGCTGGGCATTAGCTGTTCTGGTATTTATAGGTATTATAAAAACTATAAAGGAAACAAAAGAGCCGTTCATTACTTTATTTCTGATAATATTTATATGCTTTCCGATGTTCGGAGGGTTAATCGCCGCAACCTGTAGATTGTTCTAACTTAAATTGCTTTCAAAGTCCATTGTGGCATTGCGTTTAAGTATCTGATCATTAAAACGACGCAAGTAACCGCTTCGCAATCATATGAAAATTTGCTGAAGGATGATAGTAAAAAATGGCAAAAGAATGTATCAAGAATCTGCTGAGCAAAATTATAAGGAAAAAACATGAAACAAAAGGGAATTGTATATTATTTGTTAACCAGACTACATATGACTCGTTTGAAGAAGCGGGGTTGGTTATTCGTTGGAATGAAAATCATCCAGGAGCTATATGGATGCACTGCAATATATGCGGACTCCCTGTAGTAATCGATCAAGAGGTTGAACTTTTTGCTGTTGTTCCACAGTGCGAAGCAAGAGAACGAATTAACAAAATTATGTATTAAGTTGCTGTATAAGGCAGGAGAACACACCAATGGTTTATTTAGGAATGAACAAAGAAAACTGTCGACCACGATATGGCAAAGCTGATTCTAAATCATTGGAGCAGCGCGTTACTTTTGAAATGATGGAACAACAAATAAAAGAACTCAAAAAGGCGGCAGATCATCTGTTGGAAGAAACCAAAAATCTACGAAAAAGCGTTTCTAAATCGTGGATTCACTAAGTTGCTGTTTAATGAGGTGCTAAATGGAGTATGATTATTGCCCATTTTGTGGAGAAAAGAAATGGGGATATAGAAAATGTGGGTATTTGGCGGATAAAGTAATCGAATGGTTTATTTGCATCACATGTAATAGAGAAGTCATTTAATTGCTGTATAACATAGTAACAGTAGGTAGAAATAGCATTTAAAAAAGAGGTGAAAAAATGAGCCGAAGAGATGAAGAAGCAAAAGACTTTGCCAGAATGTTACAATATACGGCTGAGTGCATCATGTATTATCAAAGAGTATCATCTTTTCCGGATTGCAACACTTGCGGTGACAAGGACTGTAAATACAGACCGCAATGGGGTGAACAAGTTCGGATTAATTGCCCATTATGGAAGAGTAAGGAATAATCACAGCCGATCATCCTGTTAATGCTAAAACAAAAACAATCAAGTATCGCATGAGGTGAAGTTGGAATGAGCCTTACATTTGTAAACCGAATTTGCCCGAACTGCAAGAACCCAAACTATATGGTTTCGCTTGGAGATTTTGCAAAAGTATACAAATATAAATGTATGAATTGTAACAGATATTTTAATGATATTGATTTTGAGAAAGAACCACTTCAACCTGTCTGGAAAAGCGAATGCATGAATAAAAAAGCAGATATGGTTGAAGTAGTCCGGTGCAAAGATTGCAAATGGTATGATGAACGAATTTCCATGTGCTACAATTGTGGATTGCCACGGGAACAAACATTTTTCTGCGCTGACGGAAAACGTAAGGAAGGTGCATATGAATGAATTATCAAAGTCCGATTGATGTAATTACGGGACAGATGAATATATTCTATGAAAATGAAATCTGTAGAGCGGTTCAGAAAGTAGGCGTATATGTTGATAAAAATGAATTGCTGAGAGCTTTACAGTATGACCGCAGGCAATATCAAAAGGGATATGCAGACAGAGATTCAGAAATTGTCCGGTGCAAAGATTGCAAATGGTGGCATGAATCAAAAACCAACAACGGATTTGGAGATTGTGGACAGGCAAACGGAATCGCATTGAAATCATCTGACTGGTTTTGTGCCGATGGTGAAAGGAAGGATGATGATGCCTGATAGGGAGAAAGTTCTGAACGGCCTTCGGTGTCATTCCGGATGCGAACGTGATTTAAACTGCCAAAACTGCGGCTACATTAGTCAAAATGATTGCTCAGAAATCTTGGCAATGGATGTGCTGAATCTGCTGAAAGAGCAGGAAGCGGCTGTAAAGCAGTGGACAAAAGAGATTGCTGACATGCAACTCGCCCACGCTCCGAACGATTATCATGGGTTTATGTCATTGGACGAGTATCTTGAGAATAAATACAAAAAGGGTATTTGGGACGGGTTGCAGATTGCATGGAACATTATTTCGGAAGGTCGGTGAAACATGACCGATAATATGTTTGGTTATCAAATTAACTTTGGAAAGAAGCGACACAAAAAAGCAAGGTGGAAAAAAGCGAGAGCGAGATGGCTTCGGCAATATGCCAAATATTGTGAAAAACTTGGCGTGAAGAATGATTTGCAGGAATGGCGGTGAAGTTTAATGACTAAAACATTTTGCGACAGGTGCGGTAAAGAAATAACGGAAGAACACGGATGGATCACACATAGGACTCTGTATGCGAATATAAGACTTTTACCAGGAAAAAATCATGCCAAATGGTCTGAACGAGAGGATCTATACATATGCCCGGAATGCGAAGACAGTTATATTCATTGGTTTATGAATCCGGAAACGAAAGACGGTAGGTGAAGAGAAAATGATAGTAATAACTACTATGAATTCACTCCCGGAGCATTGTTACGAATGCCCGTGTTATAATGGTGAGCACGGTTATTGCCAAGCTGATGAAAAACATAAAAGTCCTGATTACAGACCATTCGGGTGTCCGCTGAAAAAACAGGAAACGATTATGCATTGTAGTAAGAATTTGTGGAGCGTAAAATACACGGTGAGAAACAAATCACCGAAACAAAATGAAAAATCCTGTCTGTTTGGCGATGGTACGTTATACGTTGAAGCAAATAACATTTTTGATGCCATTGAAAAAGCACACATCATACTTAAACAGTTTGGGTTTGATACTGTTGATATTAGTGGCTGTCATTATGGCCAAACCAATGAACAGGAATAGTTATACGTGGCGGTTAACAGAGTCTTGCGGCAAATGCTGCAAGGCTTTTCTTTTTTAAAATTCGCAACATAAACGAGGGATATAGTAGAGGAAAAACCTGAAAAAAAAAAACAAAGGAGGAGACAACAGTATGTTTAAAACTATCGATTGGGAGCGGAAGCTCCTGGAAGAAAGGGAAAATGAATTGGACTTACTCGAAACTATGTTGGACCAGGGAAAATCCATAGAGGAAATAATGGAATCGACGCACGTCGATGCGCATACCGTGGTGATGCGGATGCTTGACCTCGGGGTCATGCCGTCCGATATCTTCTGGTAAGCGCATCGGTGTACGTCAACTCCGCCCGCTGAACAACGGCGGGTTTTTTTTTCGCATTACGAACAAGCCTGATATTGGAGGACAAATAATTATAAAAAAGGAGTGTCGAATATATGGATGCATTTTTTAAAAATCAAATACAAAGAAGGGCTAATGATATTTCCAGAATGGTTGTACTTAGCAAAAGCGAACAAGAAGATGAAATTTCGCTTTTTAAAAGTATACCGTTTAGTTATCTCATTAAACTATTAAATTGTGCGCCAGACATATATTATGACATGTCGCTTTATGACATGACATTAAATAATTATGAATTGTTTTATGAAGCTTTAGAAGCCGGAGAAAAAATATTAGACGAAAAGGAGAAATTAGAATCCGATTCTGAAAATCCGGAAAAATAACAGATTAACAGGGAAGGCAAGTCCTCCCCTTCTTTTTATTTCATGAAAAGGCGGAAACTGAATATGCTGATTGACGGAGACTTTGTGTGGGCTGTTTGCCCTTTGTGCGGGAAACGAAACTGGTGTACGTATGACTGTGAAATTAATTCGGCAGCCATGCTGGTGTTTTTGTGCTGTCCGGACTGTGAGGATCGGAAGCATGACACACACAGCCGGAAAAAACCCAGCTGATATTTTAAAATTCGCAAATTTTGCAACGCTATATATGGAGGAGTGGAATTGCAGAAAGCGGTTACTTCGATTATTAACAGAGGCGTTTGCCGATTTCGAATTGATCCGCTCCTCTTTTTTTTCAGCTGACAAAGTAAAATTCGCAAATTTTACAACGCTGTATATGGAGGAGTGGAATTGCAGAAAGCGGTTACTTCGATTTGGATTAAAGAGCCGTTTTCGAATTGATCCACTCCTCCTTTGTTTTTTACAATTAAAAATGGAGGGCGTGAAGATGACAAAACAGGAACTATATCTGATGCTGACCGGAATTCTGGTGATCGGTGTATTTCTGGGTGTTGCAATTACGTGCGCCATATATCTGAACAGCGCACGCGGAGAAAGAAACGATCCCTGGTCTTACTGCTGGGTGATGTGCCAGCCAGACAGTGAAGTTGTGATCCGGGAACGCCCTGACAAGCAATCTGATATTGTCGGTGCGGCAGATTGCGGGAGAAGACTGGAAACAGATCTGAAACAAAAAGACGGATGGCTGCACCTGATTAATGTTCCGAATGAGACCGGTGAAGGATGGATTCATTCCGGTTATATTTCGAATACTGAGGTCCGGAAAGAAGACCACCAGTATACAATCCGTTCAAACGGACGTGTCGCATGCCGGAGATATATCGGAGGACCGGTTCGGGAATGGATTTATGATGAGGCGATTGTCCGGGTATATCTGGCCGGAGAAGAATGGTGTGTGACCAACCGGGGTTTTATCAAAACGGCGCTGATTAATTTCAGCGACCGGCTGGACATTGAACCGATGAATCCGGATGAAATGACCTGGGAAAAAGACTGAGAATAAGACGGGTACTGCAGGCGACGGTTACTTCGAATATGTGATATCTCGTTGGGCATGGTATTCCTCCTGATTACCGAAGCCAATTTTGTCCCGTCTTATTGATAAACACTTATTACTAAACAAGATCAAGAAAGGAATGGTACTGTTATGTCCAAATTCAATGCTGCCGCTGAAATTCCAATGACGACCAACCACGAAGGCCATATTGCCTATCAGATGCCGGAAAAAGAGAAGCTGGTTACCCAGGTGCTGACTTCATTTTTCAACGAAAACAAGTTTTACGGAGACAATTCCGGGGAAATTGAAAAAACAATTCTGAATGTGATTCAGAAGGACCCGGAATTTATATCCAATCTGGCAATGTTTGCCAGACGGGAATTCAACATGCGATCCGTTTCCCATGTGCTGACGGCATATCTGGCGCATGAAGAAAACGGGAAACCTTATGTGAAGAAGACCGTGAAGAACATTGTGCTGCGCGGAGATGACGCCACGGAAATCCTGGCTTTTTACCTGAGCAAGTTCGGGAAACCCATTCCCAACAGCCTGCGGAAAGCGCTTCGGGATATTTTTATGACGTTTGATCCATACGCACTGGCAAAGTACAAAGGCGAAGGAAAGACCGTCAAAATGCGGGATATTCTCTGCCTTTGCCATCCTTCGCCGAAAGATCAGGAACAATCCGACACGTGGAAAAAACTGCTGGAAGGAAAGCTGGAACCAGCATACACCTGGGAAACCGAGCTTTCTGAAAAGGGAAATACCCGTGAAGTATGGGAAAGCCTGATCGATTCCGGCCGGCTGCCGTATATGGCCATGCTCCGGAATATCCGGAATATTTGGAACTGCAGTCCGAAAAATATTGACCTTGTAGCGGAACATATTTCAGATCCGGAAGCAG
>Ga0310694_10002481_pt1 | contig 18894 bp, 16 predicted proteins | sample 174DNAGHGhighgp2_FD_203884 | JGI IMG/M metagenome (GOLD analysis project Ga0310694, IMG submission 203884) | Sheep rumen microbial communities from Palmerston North, Manawatu-Wanganui, New Zealand - 1742 DNA GHGhigh gp2 (v2) (version 2) | ecosystem: Host-associated > Mammals > Digestive system... | reverse complement strand
CCAGCTGATACCCATCTACTGCACCGTTGCGGTGTTTATATTTGTTTTCGCCGTTTGTTTTCTTGAATAATCTGTATTGCTGTCCAGAAACAAAGAACGATATTAGCAATAGCTGAGGGGTATGCCATAACATAGAGATTATGCACAAACCATAAAATCATGTTAATGACGAGTGCATAGCGCATTTGTTGCTCATTCTTTGTGAGGTATATACATATTGTATAGCTTGCGGAGGCAATAATCGGTAACCACCCGATAATGCCGAGATTGTTTGCATATACCCCGACAATAACGCTTAAAATGAGCAACACCAACGTGATGTTTTTTGTAAGCTTATTCATATAAGACAAGCAATTTCGTATTAAGCAAACAATACTGATTACCAGCGCTGCATATGCAAACAAAGCAATGTTGGCGATAATACCGAAAGCTGTGTCGCCTATCTGCCACAGCATAAAATCTTTTTTACTACGCTTTATAACAGATATAGCAATGCATACTGCTGAGAAAAACGAAAATACGTTACCGATTATAAGAGATGTCTGCATAAAACGCTTATTTCTTAACTTTGGTTCTCAGGTTTTCAAGTAATCCTTCAACGCCTTTAGGCGATTTAGCAATAAATGATGTGTATTCATTACGTGCCGTTTGTGCAAGGCTGACATTTTCAACAATGATATCGATAATTTTGAGCTTGCCACCGGTATTCTTAACACGCCATTTAACACTGGCAGGTGCACCTTCTTGCATCGGGACTTTGGTCTCTACAAATATTTGTTCAGAATTATTTGCAGGAGATGTTCCCTCAAAGATAAATTTCTTGCCCTTAAACTCGTCAAATCTCTTAGACCATGTCTGCACATTAAGCTCACGATAAAGACTAATAAACTCTTTTTTCTGCGCCGGTGTTGCCACGCGCCAATAACGCCCCAAGACATATTTGCCGATAAAATCAAGGTCTAAATTCTCCGTAAAGAGTTTACGGAAAGTCTGATCTTTTTCCTCTTGAGATTGGTTGGAATTGATAATTTTTTCAATCCCCTCTTTAGTTACATCTTCAATCATCTGTGTTGCTTTAGAGGCGTCAATATCGGCCTTTGCAACACTGATAAAGCCAAACAAAGCAATCAACAATAAAGATAATTTTTTCATCACAAGTCCTCTTAAAAATTAGTCGTCAAACTCTTCGTCATCCATATCAAAATCATAATCCGGAGCAGTTTCTGGTGTCGGTTTATAGCTACAACGCTTTAATTTGCTCCGATTCTGTAAATAAGAAGATTTCATGGCTTCGTAATAGTCAACTGAATTTTCTTCCAAACTCTCCAACATTGGCAAGTTTTCTGCCATCAGGTTAATATATTTAAGTCCGGTGGCGCCATAATACGCAAGCATTGCCTTATCGTCACCATTTTCTTTAATAATCCAGTAGGCGGGCGCCGAATAACCATCAGCAACAAGTCCTGTCATAGCACGTGGCGTGCTCGGTCCTAAAATCGGCAATACAACATATGGTCCGTCAGGAACGCACCAAGTGGACATTGTCTCGTCAAATCCGGTCTTTTTCTGCTCCAAACCGACTTTTGACGCCACATCAAACAAACCAGCTACACCAACAACCGTGTTTATCATAAAACGGCCGACGTTTTGTGCTGAATCGTGAAATTCACCTTGTAAAATATGGTTTCCGGCAGAAACCGGCTCAGAAATATTGTTAAAGAAGTTTGTAACCCGTTGGCGCACAAACTTATTGGTAACGGCACGGTACCCCTTTGCCACCGGACGAATAACAGCTTTATCAATCTTATCATTAATATTAAACATCGTGCGGTTATATTTTTCGAGAGCCGACATATCATTGCCGGCATGAGGTGCTGATGCACAACCGCAAAGCGAAATCAAACTGGCCGCTAAGGCATATCTAACAAGCTTCTTATACACTTTTTCCTCTATCATAAACAATATTCACAATGCTCAATATATCCTAATTATCAGATAAATCAATACCAAATTTTAGAGTTGCTGAAAATGTTACAAATTGAAATGTTTTGTGTTTTGCAAATGTAAAAACATCGGCTATGATGCAAACAATGTTGTAATTTTTTTTATAAGGAAGACATGATGACTAACACATATAACGGAAAAATTAACCTTTTTGATTGTGCAACCGCGCAAACAGTTATCGGCCAACAAACATTTTTAAACGCTTTTAAGAAAGTTCTTGACCACGGTGCTTATTGCCAAGGACCGGAAACCAAGGAATTAGAGCAAAAACTTGCTCAATATTCCGGCACTAAATATTGCGCAACCTGCGCTTCCGGCACAGACGCTTTAACGCTTGCTTTGATGGCATGGGGTGTAAAGCCGGGTGATGCCGTATTCGTTTCTTCATTTACGTTTGTAGCTTCTGCCGAGTGTATTGCACTTTTAGGCGGAACACCAATCTTTGTAGATTCCAGACCGGATACCTACAATATGAACCCTGAAGATTTGAAAAAGGCGATTGAAGAAGTTAAAAAAGAAGGCAAATTAAACTTAAAAGCCGTTATTGCCGTTGATATTTTCGGTTCTCCGTGCGAATTTGATGAAATCATGAAGATTGCACACGAAAACGGTATGAAAGTTTTGGAAGACGCCGCACAAGCTTATGGTTCAAGATACAACGGCAAACCTGCGGGCGGATATGCCGATATGGTAGCTACTTCTTTCTATCCGACAAAGCCTTTGGCTTGCTATGGTGACGGTGGTGCAACTTTTACCAATTCTGAAGAAGAATACAAAATGTTGGTATCTTGCCGCGTTCACGGTATGAGCGAAACCGACCACTATGATAACCTCCGCTTGGGCGTTACCGGTCGTTTAGACTCTTTCCAAGGTGCTGTTGTTCTTGAGAAGTTAAAGATTTTTGACGATGAGTTGGTTAAGAGAGAAAAAATCGCTAAGAACTATGACAACAATTTGAGTCCTTACTATGGTCGCCAACGCATTTTGGATAATGCCAAATCCGCATATGGTTTGTATACCATTAATTGTGAAGACCGTGATGAATTGATGGCATACTTAAAAGAACACAACATTCCTTGCGGTGCATACTACCCGCGTCCGGTAAATACCCAGACCGCTTATGCAAAATGGAACACCAGAAGCCTGCCGGTTTGCGAAAAGCTATCTAAGACGGTTTTGAGTATTCCGATGCATCCGTATTTGGAGCCGGCAGCACAAGAATACATCATTAATGTGATGAACGAATTTGCCGCTAAAAAGGCAAAGAAAGCCGCTTAATCAAAAGGTTAAGTGCTACTAAATCCCAAACAGGCACCCCAGAGGGTGCCTGTTTTTGTTGTTATTATGAACGGTTGCAGTGGTGTGCTTTATGCTCATGTGCAGATTTTTGGGTGTTTTTTTCGTCTTTATCCCCGACAAAAACATTTTTGATATCACCGGCAACTTCTTTGGTGCCGTCCCATACATCTTCGGTAACGTTTTTAGCACCATCCCAAATATCTTCGCTGACCTCTTTCGTTTTGTCCCAAAATCCTTTATCTTTTGACATTTTAACCTCCTTATTAAATTATTCTGCTGAATGTTCATTATGATTTTGACTTTCATGCGATTGAGCATCGTGTGCAGATGTATCCGTTTGAGCTGGTTTATCATCTGACATTCCGTCCTTTACATCCCCACCTACTTCTTTTGCGCCATCCCATACGTCGCCGGTTACTTTCTTGGCGCCGTCCCAAACATCACCGGTAACTTTTTTTGCTCCATCCCATGTATCGCTGGCAATGCCTTTTGTGGTGTTCCAAACACCTGTATCCTCAGCAAATGCATTAGAAACACCTAGGAAAAAAGCAAACCCTAAACCTAGATAAAAACTGTATTTTTTCATCTTCTCCTCCTTGTTAGACCTAAGAGATATGACAAAAAATAAGAATTTCAATCTAACTATTTGGTGTGGGTAAATTTAATCCGCAATTTTGTTTGACTCTGATATATTTTTTCTTTAAGGTGGCGGTCAATAAAATTTATAATTATAAAACAAAATTATTAACTTAAAATATTATTGCGTATGAGAAAAAAAGTTACGATTGAAATGATGCGTGAAGCACTGATTGCAAGCAGACCATGGAATTGCTCTAAAGAAGACTTTCGTAATCATTTGGAAAAATTGTCTGATGAACAATTAGAAGAAACGGATATTTGTCGAGAATTAAAATTTGAATCTCTGGATCTTACTGATTTAGCAATGAGACTTGAAACTGACAGCGGACATGAATTATGTGGGTACCACGATATTACTACCGCATCCAGTATCACTGTAAGGAAGATAATAAATATCTGTAATAATTAACAAAAAAATCCCCCGCCGCCTAATCGCCACGAGGGATTTTTTGTTTGACTCTGATACATTTTTTCTTTAAGGTGACGGCTAGAAAATCTATAATTATAACAACATGTATCATTAAAATATAATTGCTTATGTTTCCATATCAGTTAGATCAGGTGAGCCGCGAACAGTTTGGGGTGCCTGGAAAATTTGCAAACAGTTGTTGTGATGGGCATATCTTTAAAAGTAAAGATGGTGCTGTTTATTTCCGCAATGACAAGGACAGAATGTATCTTCTTGCCAAGAATGCCGATGTTTATCCTATTCTTTACGGTCATTATCCGCTTTTGCAAACGATGAAAGATTTGCAGGATAACTTGCGCTTTTTCGGACCTTATTCTGAAAAGCTGCTTGCCTTAGAGTCTGCTCATCGCAATGAAAACTGGAAAAAGCGTCTATACTTTGTGCTCAAAGTTCAAGATTCTCTTGAGCCGAAAGTTTTTATCTGGATGCCCGGCGGCTATCAGGAAATTCCCTCTGTCTATATCGGTGGTGCTTCAAAGGCTATTATTGCCGCAGACAAGCTCTTGCTGTCAGACAACTGCCATTACTATACCTGTGTTGAAATGGAACCGTTACTTCTGGCTCCTGAGTATAACCTATATTGGGGTGGCGGAAGAGAACTGGTTAAGTCTTACGTTAATGATGGCAAGTTGGATTGTGTTCCACTGGGAAGTTTTGTGAGGCTAACTAAGACAAGTGTCAGCAATCTGCTGGAAGTCAAAGAAGAGGACAAGTTTGCTTTATATCATCTTGGCAAAACTCTTAATCTTATAGCGTATGCGCCATTTGAGGACGGATTTAAGATTGATGAAGTAACCGGCAATGTTGTAACTCATGCGGCAGTTATGAGCTGTGGCGTGCAAGAGATAACTCGTACTTATATCTACAAAGACGGACAGTATAAAAAAGTTTAGGCTCTTGTTTTTATGAAAAAAAATCCGCTTCAGGCTAACAACCTCAAGCGGATTTTTTTTGTTTGACTCTGATATATTTTTTCTTTAAGGTGGCGGTTAGAAAATCTATAATTGTAACAATGAATTATTAACTAAATAAAATATTATTGCGTATGAAAAAGTTTGAATATGGATTACTCTTGTTTCTTTTCATCTTTGTTGGAATTATGACTTACGGTATGTTTGAAGTCGAGTTTCAATTAGGTGAACAAAAACGAAGCAAGCAACAGATGTTGGAGCATGAACATGAACAGTTCAAGTCTGCTCTGTCGCACCATGAGGTTGTGCTTGGTAAGTATGCCGACAGCATTTCAGATGAGATGTTGCGCGACTTTTATCCGCAAGCAACCGACATGGACTCTCTGCGTTCTTACTTGATAAATCGTTATGAAAATCAAAATTAAACATAATTGCGTATGAGAAAGTTAGTCTTTGCGTTAATTGCCGCGCTCAGCGTAGCATTAACTGGTTGCTCTGCTTTTGACAGCGAGCCGATTGAGCCGAAAATTATCGGTACCGGCAATCTTCAATATGAGGCAAAAAGCGGCACTTGGTTTGTGGTTGTGGACTCAACTCAATACACCGTTGCCACTGTAACTATTCTTGACAACAATCCGCATTCATATGGCAAAACGCAGGATGTTGAGCCGGTTGAGGGAATGTTGGTTACCGTGTTCACTTCACCGCGTATGAATGGTATTCAGGCAGTTACCGGTAAGCAGTCCGTCGAACAGATTGAGGAATTATACTACACCAATTCAACTACCGGTGTTGTTCTTCTTGGGCTTTTGCTTTTTTGTGTCTTAGGTATTGCTTTAATACCAAACACCAAAAAAGTTCCTGTGGTGAATGCCGATGTCTGAAATTTTAATCCCCCGCCGCTTAACCGCCGCGAGGGATTTTTTTAACCAATAATTTAACCTTTAATGCTTAACTAACTTCAAGAATATTTTGCATTAATTAGCAAATAGGGAGATAAAATGACACGGATTATTGCCGGTTTCGGCGGTGTCGGTAAAACAACGCTGGCAAAAAAGTATAAAAATGTTTTGGATTTGGAATCTACGCCGTATAAGTATTTGATTGAAAATTACGGCAATTACGATGCCGAGGCGGTTAAAGGTCAAGGTATTGCTAAAAAAGAACTTAATCCGGATTTTCCGAATAATTACGTTGCCGCCATTCAAGAAAATATCGGTAAATACGATTACATCCTCGTTTGGTGTCATCCGGAGCAGTCTTTACCGAATTTAGATAAAGCGCATATTGATTACGAAATTTTCCTCCCGACACGTGATGCTTTGGATGAATACCGTCAGCGTTTTATTAACCGAGGCAACTCGGAAGAATACGTTAACCGTGTCAGCTCTAAAGAGGATTATGACAAACGTTTGCCGCAATGGAAAGCACTCGGCAAACCAATAGTGTTTTTAGAGGCCGGCGAAACTTTAGAAAGTTATCTTACGGCACATCCGGAGTATCCGAAGCTAATGCCGAGAGATAACATTTAAGGAGAAAAACTGTTAAATGTTAAATTATCGTTTTAGTGCCGTCAGGGATTTATGTTGATTGTTTACTTTCCTTTCCGACCCCTTTTTTGAATTCTAAACGACGGGTAACATGGTTCAATAAGTCCTTTTCGTGTGAAACGGCGATGATAGTTTTATCACCATAAGCCGTAAAGATATAATTCCAAATACTTTGTGTTGTTGTCGGATCTAAATTAGCGGTTATCTCATCTAATACCAAAATATCTCTATCCAGCAAAAGTCCGCGAGCCAAAGAAATCCGTTGCTTTTCACCGGCAGATACTTTTACACCTTTTTCGCCGATGTCGGTATTGAGATTGCCGTTCATACGTGCTACAAGCTCATTTAAGCAACAGCCGTCTATCACTTTTTGCAATTTATCTGCCGGTATGCGCTTACCCATGACAATATTGTCGTATAAGGTCATATCAAACAGTTCAACATCCTGCGAAATATAGGTTATATGGTCGTCAAAAAATGTGGTCGGCAAATCTTTATAATCAACACCATCAACCGTAACTTTTCCTTTTGCCACTGCAAATTGATTGGTAAATAAGTTCAAAAATGTGGTTTTGCCTTCGCCGGATTTACCAATAACAGCAATATGATCACCTTGATGAATGGTGAAATCATCCACTTTATGTGAAAACAAGCTTCCATCTTTAACATATTCAAAATAAGTGTCGGCAAATTTGATTTCGTGCCATTTTTTGAGGTTTTTCCGAGAAGTAATTTTAGGTTCGTCTTTACCTAAATGCTCGGCTAAAATTCGACAATCCACACCGGCACGTGCAAGTTCCGTCATTAATGCCATAAGTTGCAAACCAAGCTCGGCGATTTTGCTTTGAATGGCGGCAATCATTACAATTATTTCAACGCCTTGTCCGGTTTTAATAAACTGATAAACATAATATCCAATCGGCAATAAAAACAAAACATTGATAAAAGTTTCAATAAAGCCGTATTGATATGCGTTATAGTGCATTGTCTTAATGCATGAACTAAAAACTTTTTCGCCTTTATCATCAAGTTTTTTATTTACAAAACCCAACAGATTCATCTTTTTGACGGAGCGGACATTGTATAAAAAGTCAATAAAGGTTTTGCCATAAGCTACAAAACTTCGATTGTATTTTTCGATATATTTAATTCGGCGGCTGTATAAAAAGCGAATAATTAAAAACATCAGCACCAAAGAAACCGCAAAATACAGAAACAGATAAACCGATAACAACCATGTGTAAATCAGAAAACAAAAAGTAACGATAAAAATGCCGATGTAATGGAACGGTATCTCCCAGAGCCAATCTTCCAACGCCTTACATACATTGGTTAAAGCCGTTGCAAAATAGCCAACGCTGTTTTGCAGATGCCATTCGTACGGTTTATTGAAAATTTTGCCGTAATAAATCTGCCGCAGGTTAATCGGTAAAATGCGCGAAATTTGCTCGCAACTAAATCGCCAAACATAGCGAAAAACAATCAAAGCCACCGCTAATATTACCATGGCATAAAAATAAAACAGCGTTTTTTCAATATTATGCTGTGAAATTTGTTTAATCATCTCTGAAAGAGCCAACGGCGTAAAAAAGGTTATTAAGCCAAAAGCAACACCAAACATATAACTTAAAATCAAGCGAATTTTAGTATCTTTGTTTGTCGCCGAAATCCAAATCAAACGAAGTGCAATTATAAGTGTCTTTAACATTTATTTCCTTATTTAGATTACAAGTTACACTTCTTTATAACACCGGTTTCAACTATAAGACAAGCAAAAATAAAATTTTGTTATAAGGGTATTGATTTTATTGTAAAAATATGCTTAAACAGCTGCACAAGAGGTTTTAAATGCTAAATTATCGTTTTAGTGCCGTGATGGCGACCGTATTTGATTCCGTATCTGATGCCACGTTAGATTACGCGGTCAGCCGCTATAACATCCATAAAACCGTGTTTTTGCTCACATTTATCGCATTTGTCGGACAACTGATTATCGGCTTATTTACCGGCATTAACTGCACTTTTGCCGCACTTCCTTATGTCGCGCTACATGGTATATTGATTTTGCTAGGCTATATTTGCTTTTTGAAAGCTCTTAAATATACGCCGATTGCGCTTATCAGCTTGGTAGAAAGCGGTGGTCTGTTCTTAACCTTGATTGCCGACTGCATTTTGGGTTATGTGACACTTTCACTCTATTTTATAACTATGCTATCTTTGTTTGTGTTTGCTGTTGCGCTGTTTATGACAAATGCGATGAAAGAACAATCAGCATCATTTAAGACAATAAAGCCGATTGGTATTGTGCTTGTGATCGGCACGGTCATTATGTATTTTACCGCGCCATATATCATCAAAGTTGCAGCAGATTTCGGGGCAAACGAAATTACACTAAATCTCGGCTATTATGCTTTTGCTCTTCCGTATTTTGCTTGGCTTGCACTCAAAGGTAAAGATAAAACAAGGAAAGATAAAACCGCGCCTAAGTGGTGGAATGGTTTTTATTTCCTAGCAAGTGTGGTTGGTGTTTTGGAAGCTCTATTTTATGTGTTGGAGACATTTAGCTACATTAATGACACACCAACCATTATTATGGCTATTCGGCAGATGGGCATATTTATGATATTTCTTCTCTCGGTGCTATTTAAGACCGATAAATTTACCCCGCAAAAGTTAATTGCTCTTGTTTTGGGTGTCACCGCTATAATAGAGGTATCTTTGAACTAGAAAATATCATACATAAAATTGATATTGATTTTTAATAAATCAGTCCTTATATTAAAGCTGTTATGAAAGTTTTTTAGGAGGATAAATACCCGATGTTAGAAACGAAAGAATACAGCGCATACAGCAATAGCCAAGTAATCGACGAGGGCTTACGCAACTATATGCTAAGAATTTATAACTATATGGCTGGAGGACTTTGTGCCACAGCTTTAAGTGCATATCTTATTGTAAGCAATAGAGCGCTTTTTAGTTTATTTTTTACCCCCACCGGTTTATCCGGCTTAGGATGGTTGGCTTTGTTCGCACCACTTATCTTAATATTTGCCTTTGGGTCAGTATTACATCGTGGCACAATCGGGCAAGTTCAAGCTATGTTTTGGGGCTTTTCAGCACTAATGGGCATATCCTTAGCGCCGATTTTCTTAATTTATACAGGCACAAGCATCGTGCGCGTTTTCTTAATCACTGCTGCTGCATTTGGCGGATTAAGCCTTTATGGCTACACCACCAAGAAAGATTTAACCGGTTGGGGAAGTTTTTTGATTATGGGTGTTATCGGGTTAATTATCGCCTCCATTGTTAACATCTTCTTGAAAAGCACTGGGTTAGATTATGCTTTATCTTATCTAACTGTGTTTATTTTCTCCGGTCTTATCGCTTATGATACGCAGACTTTGCGTTCGGCTTATTATGCAAACGGCTACAACGAAGATTTAGTTGCTCGCGGTGCAATTGCTGGAGCCTTATCTTTGTATTTAGATTTCATCAATCTGTTTAGAGCGCTTTTAAGCATTATGGGCGACAGAAGATAAATAAATATAGATGTTTGAATGGCCGGGGCAAAAGTCTCGGCCTTTTTTGTAATTAAAAATAAGAATTAAGCCTTTTTTAACAGCATAGAGGGATAATGATGTTAAAGAGGGACTAATGATTATTAATGAACTTAAAAAATACAATGAGCGTTTTGCACAAAACTATTGTCACGGAGATGAAAGTTACACGGAAGTTTTTGAATTTACAGACTATTCATCATCACTTATTCTATCCGCTCCACACGCAACTTGTTCATTTTGCAATAAAATAGAAAAAAAATCAGATTTATATACCGGCGCACTGGTGTCATATCTTGGCAATAAACACAAAATATCGCATATCGTTCGCACCAAATTTACGCCTTATAAGGTGCTGATTTCTGATTTTATCAGCCAAAACCGGTTACAAGACCATTATTTTTTGGATATCCATGGGTTTAATCAAGATATTAAAAGTGATATATGCCTAGGGGTAGGAATGCTTAATGCTGTTGGTTACCCATACCTTGAAAACATTATCGGTATAGCCGATAAATTTGGTCTTAAACCAACCGTAAATCACCCGAACTATCGTGGTTCGGCAGGCCTAACCGGCCGCTATCAAAGAGAATTTAATCGCCCGAATGTTATACAAATTGAGTTAAAACAATATCTAAGAGATTTTATAAATCATCCGGATATTGTCAAATCGGTCACTCTTCCATTTTTTAGAGATGTCATAAAAGAATACAAAAAATAGGAAAGCAAATGGAACAGGGGCTAAATAGCGTTACAGATAAAAATATAAAATCCATCATTTTGGGCACGTTTCCCAGTATAAAATCGCGCCAAGAGTGTTATTATAACCATGAGAAAAACCTGTTTTGGACAATTATTGCAGCAACCTTAAATAATTCTAAGCCATTGATAACAAAAGAAGAACGCTACGACTGTCTTTTAAAAAATCATATCGGTTTATGGGATGTGATTAAACAATGCGAATTTGAAACGAAATCAAGTTTGGACAGCAAAATTATTAAAGACAGTATAATTTTTAATGATTTCAATGCATTAAAAGAAAACTGCCCACATTTGAGATTTTTTATTTTTAGTAGCCGCAATGCGGAAACCTTGTTTAAGCGTTATATGCGCCAATTATCCGAAAATAGCACATTAAAACAATGGCTTGTATGCAGTATTACATATATTGTTTTGCCTTCTACCAGCCCGGCAAATGCGCGTCTTAATGCAGAAGAAAAGTTAAAACTATGGCAAATGGCATTGTATAATATCAAGAAAAGCATTAATCCACAGACTAGTTAACCGAAAATTTAGAAATAAAATGATATAAAACAGATAATTAGAAATCCTAAATTTAAAAGCATGGGATAATTTTAAAAAATTGTTTAAAAATAAAAAAATTTTAAAGCTTTTTTTACGATTCGACTCTATAAAGGTATTGACATTTCTTTAAAAATATGCTAGCATTTAACAGTTATTATTCTATTTAAAAGATTGGTATATACGATGACTAAAGGGTTGAAGATAATTGCGTTTGCAATGCTGGGGATGCTCTGCGCAAGCACGTCCTCGGCTAAAGTGTGTAATCTAGGTGATCCGGATTGTGATCCAAACTATGTGGCTGGAACACCCGTCGGCGAATGTATGGCAGGCTATAACACGTGTACCAATCCGCGTGCAGGCGCTACATATTGTCTAACCAAAGATGAATCCGGTAACCCTCAAGAAATCAAATATACCAATGAAAACTGCTGTTCTTACCTCAAAGAACACGAAAATTATAAAGAATGTGATCCGAATAGTAACGAAATGGGCTATGGCAAGTCTTGTCTGGGAGCCAATGATAACAAAAAATATTGGGAACACTGTGGTTGTGCCTATGGATATAGTAAACAAAATCCGAGTGCCCCTGATTATGAAAATATCAATGAAAAAATCATCAATGACGAAAAAGGTCGAACTATCAAATATTTAGATAGGTGTGGACTTTTAGGCGGTGGAGACTGTAAACTTTATACATGTAATTCATCAAGACGCTTTAGTTATACTAATAGCGGCGATTACTGTAAATACAGATTAGCGACTCGGTGCGGTGGATTTGGCTGTATGCAGGTCTATGACTGTAACCATGATGGAAATGAAGAATACTACCGTAATGAGGATATTGCTTTCTTAAATAATGTTTATAATCCAGAAGATTATCGTAGTAATGAAAAAGACAACCGAGACAGGCCAACTGTTTACGAAGAAGACCCCAACGGTTCTGATTTGGTTATAGATAGGAGCTATAACACTATCTATCGTTTATATGAAGGACAATACAATTTAACCAATAAGTGGGTTTGTGCATACGAGCAAGCTTCGGGTAACGGTCTCTCTTGTGGCGATGTGGCTGACTATTGTTATAAATGGCAAGGTTGTAGCGATGTAAGAAGATGGTATCATAATAATGTCAATATGGGGGTTTTATATCGTTCCTTAAATGCTTATACGGAATGGGAAAAAGTTGAAAAAAACAGCGGATACAGCATTTTAAAAGGATTTGATCTCTTCAATGGTGAAAATACATATGGTAATGATGCACTAAGGCAAGGTTTCTTTAATATAATCAATCCTAGCTATGGAATATATACAGGTGATACTGGCCTAGATGCTAGAATGATTTCTGCATGTAACGGTGCAAGCGGAGATTGTTCAATTCGAGATACCGCAAAGGGATGTACCTATATATCTTATGACTGCCACAAGGGCGATCCTGATCACCGTTGTTATAAGCGTATTGCATGTAGTGAAGAAAATCATTTCTATTATTCATTTATGAATGCGGCAAAAAAAGATTATAGCGGTGAAACAAATAATTTGTATGAAACATCATTAAATGCAAGCTTATTATATAACAATAAATTTTATGGCACTCTTAATTCATCAAATTCAAAGGCTAAAGAAACTATTTATCCGGCATGTGTTTATGAAATCAATGCTTGTAACGATACAGACCCGGCGACATTAGGTAAAAGTGGTGGCGGTTGTTATAAGAAACAAGGCTGTATAGAAGGCTTTGAAGATATGTGGGATCACCCAGGCGTTGAAGGTGATTGGTTAATATGGTTTAATTATATCAAGCCGGTATGTAACGATGCAACCAGCTGTTACAAGGCTACGTCTTGCGATTTGAGTATAGGTGCGTATAGCTCAACACCAAATACATCATTCTTTATGGCAATTGACTCAACTGCAACAGGTTTAACATGTTATCGTGGTCAAGAGTGTCATATTCCTGCCGGCGCTTACACATCAATACCAAATACATCATTCTTCTTTGCGATTAAATCATTGGCATCAGGTTCGACCTGCTATCGTGGTCAAGAATGCCATGTTAAAGCTGGTGCTTATATTGCATCTCCAAATACATCATTCTTCCACACCATTAGTTCTTTAGCATCCGGCTCCAAAGTATATCGTGCCGATAAAGAGTGTGTAGATTGTGGTGCATATAGTTCAACACCAAATACATCATTCTTTATGACTATTAAATCGTTAGCATCTGGTTCAATAGCTTATCGTGCAAGAGAGGAACATATTAAAGCCGGTGCGTATAGCTCAACACCAAATACATCATTCTTCCATACAATCGACTCTCTTGGATCAGGTTCAATTGCATATCGTGCGGATAAAATACAACTTTCTGCCGGTGCATATAGTTCAACACCAAACACCTCGTTCTTTATAACGGTAAAATCATTTGCATCTGGATCAACAGCTTATCGTTCAATAGATTCACATATTCCTGCCGGTGCATATAGCTCAAGACCAAATACTTCGTTCTTTAGAGTGATTACTTCATTATCTTCTGGTTCGACGGCTTATCGTGCTGATTTAGAACATGTTCGTGCCGGTGCATATAGCTCTATGCCAAATACGTCATTCTTTATTAACGTTAAGTCATTAGCATCAGGTTCAACAGCTTATCGTGCTATTAAAGGAAATATTGCTGCCGGTGCATATACATCAACGCCAAATGCAACATTCTATGTAATTCATACATCTTACGCATCTGGTTCAACCTGTTACCGTGGTGCAAAATGTGCCGAATCATCAACTGATAACCCGGATACAAGTTTCTTTGTGGTTGTTTACTCTTTAGCATCGGGTTCAAAATGTTACCGCTCTTCTGCATGTAACTTTGCTGCCGGGGCATATAGTTCGACTCCGAATACATCGTTCTTTGCAGTAAAAAAGGCTACTAATGCGGCATCAGACTCAACATGTTATCGCACCGAAGGTTGCCAAATCCCCGGAGGTGCATATAGTTCCGGGCCAAATACTTCATTCTTTAGAACCATAAGTTCAATGTCTTCGGGTTCAATATCTTACCGTGCAGACATGGCACAACTTTCTGCAGGTGCATACACTTCAACACCAAATACATCATTCTTCCACACCATCAGTTCATCTGCGTCAGGTTCAATTGCATATCGTTCAGATAGAGCGCATATTCCTGCCGGTGCATATACGTCAGGGCCGAATACATCATTTTTCCACACAATTAGTTCTTTATCCTCCGGTTCAATAGCCTATCGAGCGGATAGAATTTGCGCAGATTGTGGTGTATACACCTCAGCACCGAACACTTCGTTCTTCCATGTTATCAGTTCATCTGCATCAGGTTCAACCGCATATCGTTCGGATAAAGCACATATTCCTGCCGGTGCATATACGTCAGGGCCGAATACATCATTCTTCCACACCATCAGTTCATCTGCGTCAGGTTCAATTGCATATCGTTCGGATAGAGTGCATATTCCAGCCGGTGCATACACCTCAACACCGAATATATTGTTCTTCCACACGATTAGTTCATTGTCATCTGGTTCTACATCTTATCGTGCAGACAGATATGCGGTAGAAATTGGTGCATACACTTCAACACCAAACACTTCATACTTCTTTGTAATTAAATCTTTCGGTTCAGGTTCAACGGCGTATCGTGGTCAAAGTGCGCATCTTGCTGCCGGTGCATATAGTTCGACACCGAACACCTCGTTCTTTACCACCTCAAGCTCTTTGGCGTCGGGTTCAACAGCCTATCGTGCGCATGAATCACATATTCCTGCCGGTGCGTATAGTTCAACACCTAATATCTTGTTCTTCCATGTTGTTACATCTCATTCTTCTGGATCTATATCCTATCGTGCTGATAGAGCTGCAGACACCGCATATTCAAGAGAACCGAATACATCATTCTTCTTAGGTGTATACTCATATGCATCAGGTTCTAAGGCTTATCGTTCAACAACGGCTCATATTAAAGCCGGTGCATATACTTCTAAACCAAATGAAAGATTCTTCCATGTAATTCACTCAGAATCAACAGGTTCAATAGCATACCGTGCTGATAGAGCGCATTTTGAAGTTGGTGCATATAGTTCTAGTCCGAATACATCGTTCTTCCGCACTATCAGTTCAAAGGCGTCTGGTTCAACGGCATATCGTGCAGATTTGGCACAACTTACTGCCGGTGCATATAGTTCAACGCCGAACACATCGTTCTTTATGGTTGTAAAATCACTAGCTTCCGGTTCGACAGCCTATCGCTCAGTTGATACCAATGTTCCTGCTGGTGCATATACATCAACGCCAAATACCTCGTTCTTTAGAGTTATATACTCATTATCTTCTGGTTCTAAATCTTATCGTGCTGATTTAGCACACATTCCTGCCGGTGCATATTCCAGTGCTCCGAACACAAGGTTCTTCCATACAATTAGTTCTAAGGCATCTGGTTCAACATCCTACCGTGCTGACAGATATGCGGGTGAAACCGGTGCATATACATCAACCCCGAACACTTCATTCTTCTATGTAATTAACTCTTCCGCTTCAGGTTCAACAGCGTATCGTGGACAGAATGTTCATTTCGCAGCCGGTGCTTATAGTTCTAGCCCGAATACATCGTTCTTCTACACTTTAAATTCTTTGGCCTCTGGTTCAATAGCTTATCGCGCAAATGAATCGCGTATTCCTGCCGGTGCATATACATCAGCTCCGAACTCATTGTTCTTCAATGTGATTAAGTCCTATGCTTCAGGTTCTATATCTTATCGTGCAGATAAGAGACACCCCGATGCAACTGATGTCAGCCCGAATACGTCATTCTTTATTGTAGAGTTCTCATTGGCTTCCGGTTCTATTGCCTACCGCGGCACTGGCGCACATATCAAGGCTGGTGCATATAGTTCTAGCCCAAATACCAAGTTCTTCCACGTAATCAGTTCTTACGCCAGTGGTTCAACCGCTTACCGTGCAGACAGAGCACACATTGAAGCCGGTGCATATACATCTGCTCCGAATACATCATTCTTTATCACTAACAGTTCACTTGCATCCGGTTCGACAGCTTATCGTGGTGATTTATTAAACATTGCTTCCGGTGCTTACGCAACAAGTCCGAACCCGTTATTCTTTATCACGGTAATGTCTCATGCATCAGGTAAACCGTCTTACCGTGGCGTAAAACATAATGGACCTGGTGGTGCGTATACTTCAAGTCCGAATACATCGTTCTTTGCGCCGGCAATGAGTTTGGCTTCCGGTTCAACAGCTTATCGTGGTGATAATCCGCATGTTCCGGCCGGTGCTTACTGGAACGCACCAAATACATCATTCTTTAAGACTATCAGTTCTCAAGCTTCCGGTAAAACAGTATATCGTGCATATGACTATAACCCTGCAGCCGGTGGTTATACCACAACTCCAAATACAGCATTCTTTAATGTCGCGACATCTTACGCATCCGGTTCAACTTGCTATCGTGGTCAAAAGTGTGCTACAAGTTCTGTTCCTGAAACAGCCGCAAATACATCATTCTTTAACTATGCATTTTCACTTGCTTCCGGTTCAAAATGTTATCGCTCAAGCGCATGTCATATCAAAGCCGGTGCATATTCTGCTAAACCGAACACAGATTTCTTCAATGTTTTGACTTCACAGAATGCGGCAAGTGACTCTACATGTTATCGTAGTAATAAATGTGCTTTCGGCGTCGGTGCATATAGTTCAGTTCCGAACACCTCGTTCTTTAACACTATCCACTCATTATCGAGTGCTAGTAAGTGTTATCGTGCTACGGATTGTCGAGCCGCAACCGGTTCTTACTCAAGCTCGCCGGATGCTGATTACTTCAATGTATTAACATCATACGCAACAGGAACGACCTGTTATCGTACGGATAAATGTGCCTTTGGTAAGGGTGCATATAGCTCTAGTCCGAATACATCGTTCTTTAATATAAATCTGAAGACAATCTCAAGCAGTGATTGCTACCGTGCAACAGGCTGTGCTATCAGACCGAATGTAGCAAGAGGTATAGATAATTATCCGTATGCAACAACTGATGCGCAAGCTCTGTATTTTAATAACATAAGTTCAACGGCAACCGGCATAAAATGTTATCGCGCAACTTCTTGTAACATTAGATTAGGTGCATACAGTTCATCACCGAATACATCATTCTTCTTAATAAATATGATAAGCCATACAGAAAGTGACTGCTACCGTGCAACCGGTTGTCATATCAAAGCTGGTGCATATAGTTCACTTGAAAGTGAGTACTTTGTCAGCAACTATTCCTTAGCGTCAATTACATGTTATCGTGCAACGGCATGTAACATTAAAGACGGTGCATATTCGGCATCACCGAACACTTCGTTCTTCTATGTAACAGAGAAAAACCGGACATCCACGACTTGCTACAGAGCTACAAGTTGTAACACAGTAGTGGCAACAATAACACCTGATACTTCATTCTTCTTAACAGTAAATTCTAAGGGATCTGGTTCAACGTGTTACCGTGCGACAGCGTGTCGTTTGGCGGCCGGTGCATATGTTGCATCACCAAATACAGATTTCTTTGCCGTATCAGAAAAGACATTATCATCTAGCAGATGTTACCGTGTAACAGGGTGTTCTGGGCAAGCAACAATAACACCGGATACCTCATACTTCTTAACAGTAGTATCGTATGGTTCAAGTTCAACCTGTTACCGTGCGACAGCATGTCGTTTAGCGGCTGGAGCCTATTCAGCATCACCAAACACTGACTTTTTCTCGGTATCACAGAAAACGTTGACAAACACCACATGTTACCGGTCAAATTCATGTAATGGTGCAGGTGGTGCATATAGTGCAAGTCCGAACACATACTTCTTTGTAACGACAGATTCATACAGCAGTGGGTTACATTGTTATAGAGGAAATCAATGTTCAACAGGGGCATATGAATCAGGGACGATACCAACAGATTACTTTAATATAATCTACTCTAAATCCTCCGGAAGAACATGTTATCGTCGTGCAGAAGGTCCTAACCCATGTGGCGAAGGAGCGTATAGTTATAGTCCGGATACATCATATTTCTATACGAATAGTCATACAATAACAGGATTTACCTGTTATCGAGCAACAGCATGTAACAAGGCAGCCGG
>Ga0310694_10002479_pt1 | contig 18906 bp, 8 predicted proteins | sample 174DNAGHGhighgp2_FD_203884 | JGI IMG/M metagenome (GOLD analysis project Ga0310694, IMG submission 203884) | Sheep rumen microbial communities from Palmerston North, Manawatu-Wanganui, New Zealand - 1742 DNA GHGhigh gp2 (v2) (version 2) | ecosystem: Host-associated > Mammals > Digestive system >... | reverse complement strand
AAAACGGCATCGCTTGGCAACAAGCGACAGCCATGACGTGCCCACAACTTGCCAAATCACCATCAAATACCGACCGGCAATGCTGTTTCCATAGGAAAACGGATGCCTTTGGCATGGAAAAAGCAAGTGTAAAGCATTTTTCGGTGCAAAAAATGTGATTCAATCCGAGTATGAAATATTCAGGTTAAGTTATGAGATTGCTCTTTATGGTAAAAAAAGAAAGGCAGAGCACACCGTTTTGATGGCTCTGCACTGATAGGAGTATTGTTGCAAGATGCCTATTTCCTGATGCGGCTGAGTGCCACATATCCGAGATAGACCTTGTTGGTGTTATAAACCTTTGCCCAACCAGAGGTTGCAGGCACATAATAGATGCGCGTACCTACGTTGAGGCGGCTGGAGATGGCATAGTTGGTGCCTGGGCCACGACGCACGTTCACATAATTGTCAACAGGGTCGATGATGGTACCACTTTTCATCGAGGTCGAGGAGCCGCTCGCAGCCTGGCCTGTATTGGGATTCACCCGCACGATGCGACTTGTATGCATATACCCCATATAGGTACTGCTCTTAACACCCGAATAGACTTTGCTCCACCCGTTGCTTTGAGGGGTGTAATACAGATAGTCGCCAGAACGATAAGTTCTCACGATGGCATAGCTGGTGCCTGGACCACGACGAATGTTGGTGTAACCATCACTGTCTTGCACACGTCCGTAATACTGTTGGGCGTTGATGCCCAAAGCGGAGAGCATCAAGACCATAAGGATAACAACTCTTTTCATAATTACATGGTTTTTTATGTTACTTAAGTTTCTGAAGTGATTATCGTGAGTATTTTTAGTTAACAGAAAGAGGCACGGAAGCTTCCGTATGTCGCGAAAAAATGAGTAACTTTAAGGTGTCTAACAAAAAGGAACTCAATTTCTATACCTGAGTACAAAAGTACAACGAATCTTTCAGAAATCGGCAAGTTTTTCACAAAAAATGATGCCTGCAATTCTCTAATTCGAGTGAAAAATAAAAGATTAGTGCATTTGAAAGAAATGAGAGAAACTTCAGTAATGACAATTTGCAGACAATTCTTGGACGAGCCAAGCGGCAAAGCCGAGCGCGTGGGAATTTGTGTAAAAATAAAAGATAAGATGTTTTCTTGTCACATTTATTTTTCGACATTTTTTTGCTCGTTCTTGGAGAGTTTGAAGAAAATGACTACATTTGTAAACTGATATGCCAAAACGCATCAAGCATATGCATTCATAATATTTACATTAAGAAGGATACAATGATGAAAAAGTTATTTTTATTAACCATCGTACTTTTCACCGCATTGTTCATAAATGCCGCTGATGCGGTCAAGGCTTCAGGTGAGGAATACGGCATCGACAAAGTTCAAGGCGGCACGATGGAGTATAAAGGCAAAATCGGCTCTTATGGGGTGGAGTTCAGTTACGTCAACCTCCACATGGGAGATGGCGCCCATTTCCTCTACCGCTACACCACCGTCACGGTGAACAATGGGAATTGGATTGAGCTCAGGTATGTGGGAAAGAAGAATGGCTATCAGGTGTGGAAGGAATACATCAACGGCAGAAACACCGGCACTTTCACCATCAAATGGACCAGGCAATACATCAAGGGCACCTTTGTCAATTCCCAAGGAAAGAAATACAATGTGTCTGCGGAACGCACGGAAGACAACTGGGCAGACATAGGTGACTCGCCATTCAGCAATTGATTCCCAGACAAACCATCAGCCCATGACCACCATTTTCCGTTCATCCCTCCGCCTCACGGCATTTCTCTTGACATGGTGTCTCGCCATCCCCTCCTCCGCCCAGCACCATGACTGGGAGGACCAGGGCGTGCTGCATTTGCACCGCGAGGCTCCCCGTGCCGCTTTCTTCGGCTACAAGGAACGTCCCGGCGACCGTCAGCAGTCGCTCGATGGCCTATGGAAATTCAACTGGACGAAGACGCCTTCGGAGCAACCAACAGGCTTTGAGCGCCCCGACTTCGACGACAGCGGCTGGGAGATGTTTCCCGTTCCGGGCGACTGGGAGATGCACGGCCATGGCACCCCCATCTACAGCAGCAGTGGCTATACGTTCAAAATCGACCCTCCCCGCGTGATGGGTGCTCCCAAGGAAAGCTACACCTCTTTTATAGAGCGCAACCCCACGGGCGTGTATCGCCGTCATTTCACCGTACCCGCCTCATGGGAAGGTTGCGACATCCATCTGCGGTTCGGTGCCGTGAGTAGCGCCTTTTACCTATGGGTGAACGGCCGACTGGCAGGCTACAGCCAGGGCAGCATGGAACCCGCCGAGTTCCGCATCACCCACCTCCTCACCCCCGGCGACAACCTGCTCACCCTGGAAGTGTTCAAATACAGCGACGGCAGCTACCTTGAAGACCAGGACATGTGGCGACTTGTCGGCATCCACCGCAGCGCCACCCTCTTCGCCACCCCCACCCTCCGCATCCGCGACCTCGGCATCCGCACCCTGGTGGATGACGACGGCAACGCCCGCCTCATCGTACACCCTGAGTTGGAAGCGACGCAAGGCCGGCGTGGCGAGGGTTTCCGGGTGGAGGCCCGCCTGACCGACGAGTCAGGTCGGCCGGTGCTCGACAGCGTGCTGACAGCCGATGCCGCCACCATACTCAACCTCGACCACAAGGCCGCCATCATGAACGACCGCACGCCCCAGCGCGGCTATGCCAAATGGGGTTGGCTGGAAGCCGACATCGCCCACCCTCGCCTATGGAGTGCGGAGCATCCCCACCTTTACACCCTGCACCTCTCCCTGGTCGACTCCTTGGGGAATGTGCTGGAACAGGTCGCCCAACGCGTGGGGTTCCGCTCCGTAAAAATTGCGGGTGGCCAACTGCTGGTGAACGGCATCCCCACCCGTCTGCGCGGTGTCAACCGCCACGAGATGGACCCGCTGTCGGGCCACGTGATGACCGAGGAGCGCATGCTGCAAGACCTACTGCTGATGAAACGCGCCAACATCAACGCCGTGCGCACCTGCCACTATCCCAACTGCGAGCGGTGGTATGAACTTTGCGACAGCATCGGACTCTACGTGATGGACGAGGCGGACATCGAGGAACACGGCCTGCGCGGACAACTGGCCAGCGACCCCACATGGGCGGCGGCGTGGACGGACCGCATGCAACGCCTCGTCATCCGCGACCGCAACCACCCCTCCGTGGTGATGTGGAGCCTGGGCAACGAGGCCGGATGGGGGCCCAACTTCGCAATGACCGCCGCTTGGACGCACGAATACGACCCCACACGTCCCATCCATTACGAGGGAGCGCAAGGCACGGGAGCAGAGGCATACGGTCTACACGGCGACCCCTCGTCGGTGGACGTCATCTCACGCTTCTACCCCCGCACGCAAGACGAATACCTCAATCCGGGTGTGAAGGACAACAACATGGAACGGCCAGAGAACGCCCGGTGGGAGCGGCTACTCTCCATCGCCCGCGACAGCAGCGACCAGCGCCCCGTCCTCACCAGCGAATACGCCCACGCCATGGGCAACGCATTGGGCAACTTCCGCGAGTATTGGGACGAAATCTACAGCCACCCCCGCATGCTCGGCGGCTTCATCTGGGAATGGGCCGACGAGGGCATCTTCACGGAACGCGAGGGCAAACGCATGACGGCCTACGGCGGCGACTTCGGCGACGCGCCCAACCTGAAGGCCTTCTGCCTGAAAGGCATCGTGAGCAGCGACCGCCTTCCAACGCCGAAATATGAGGAGGTGAAAGCGGTGTATTCACCCATACAATTCAATGATGAGAACGGTCGGGTCGTTCCCGTGATGCGCGACGCCCACTGCGACTTGAACGATTATGACATCCACCAAATCGAACACGGCGGTCTGATGAACGCGACGGCCACGCTGAAAACGAAGACCCTGTGGGCTGAAGCCGGACACGAAGTGGTGCGCAGCCAATGGGTCACCGACGCCCGATGGTACGAGCACGCGAAGCACTGCCCCACATGCCACCCCGTGAGAGTCGTGCCCAAAAACCGCAAAAACCAACAACGGCGACCCGACGAGTTGAGAGCCGATGCCGCGGAATGGATGCATCGTCTACTCCCCCATCTCTTTCGCGCCCCCACCGACAACGACAAGGGATTTGGCAACTGGATTGCCAAAGACTGGAAGCAACAGCAGCTCGACCAACAGCGCCACACCCTCACGACCAGCCCCGTCTTCACCACGAATGCCGATGGCGCCGTCGTTTCCAACGCCACCTTCGTCACCCAAACCCTCGAAGGCTGCATCACCACCGAATACACCGCCACCTTCCTCCCTGACGGCAGCATCGACCTATGCGCCACCTTCACCCCGGAAGGCACACTTCCCCCTTTGCCCTGCCTGGGCACGACCTTGGAGCTTCCGAAAGACCTCAAAAACCTTACATATTTCGGCCGCGGCCCCATGGACAACTATCCCGACCGTCACGCAGCCGCCACCATAGGACTATGGCGCAGCACCGTGGCGGAGCAATACGTGCATTATCCTCGGCCACAGGACAGTGGCAACCACGACGACACCGCCTATCTGGAATTGACCGACGCAAAAGGCAACGGTTGGCGTGTGAGTTGCACAGACGCCCCGTTTTCCTTCTCCGTGCTGCCCTACAGCGTGGAACAACTCTACACCGCCACCCACGACTGCGACCTGGTGGAGGATGCCGAACACATCTTCCTCAACCTCGACGCCGCCGTCCTGGGACTGGGCAACAGTTCCTGCGGACCGGGCGTGCTCAAGAAATACACCATCCCGCAGCAGCCTCACACCTTGCACGTGAGAATAGAGAAGATTGGGAAGTGAGGGATTAAAGGGTTTTAAGGTCTTTAAAGTCTTTAAGGTCTTTAAAGTCTTTAAGAGCCCTGGTTTTACGTGCGTCTGCACATCCATCATTAACAAAAAATGCGAAAAAAGGGATAATTTTTTTCGTTTTTATAGGAAAATGATTAATTTTGCATATTAATTCTAACTTTTGGCGGAAACCACGCATGCTGTTATCGCAAACAAAAGCGATGGGAACCTGCCGACATGACGGAAAGAATCAACAAGAGCATATTTTTATTATCTCTAACTATATTGTCAAACAAAAAACATCTATTATGATTAAAAAGTCTACATCTTTATTATGGATGTTGGTGGCAGTGCTATTCGCATTGCCGCTTCAAGCGCAAGACTTCGCTACGAAGCGCGGCCCTTCCAAGGTGCTCAAGGCCAACCAGCCTTCCACCGTGGTGAAGAAGGTCGATGCTCCCAAGTCGAAGGACTTTATTCCAGAGGGTTTCTCCTTCCGTCAGGCAGGCACCCAAGCTACAACTTTCAAGGCTCCCCAGACCAAGGATCCCAAGGACAAGGTGCCTATGACCAAGAAGGGGCTTAGGACCCCTAACGAGGGACTGTTCAACAGCAGGACCAGCTTCTCCCCGATGTCGTTTACAAATACAAGAATCGCCTCTCCGAGTCTGATTCTCAGCGCAACCGGTGAGGAGAAAGACGCTCACGGCATCATCACCGCCCCGGGAGAGGGTGTCCAAAAGGTTTACACCCGTTCTGGAAATGCCTACACCTATAGCAACAGCAGCATACAGCTTGTTGAGCAAAGCGGCAACATCCAGATTGTGGAATGCGAGGATGGCACCATCTATTTCAAAGACTTCGTCTCCACTGTCAGCATGGGTTCATGGGTGAAGGGTACCAAAGATGGCAACACCATCACCGTTCCCGCCAAGCAACCCGTCTATTACAGCTCAGACTACCAAGCCACCATCAGCCTCCGCTGGGTGAAGAAGAGCGGCTCCGACTTCACCGCATACGATGAGTACTCCGACCACATCACGTTCACCGTAGAAGATGGAAAGTACAAGTTGGAAGGTACTTCTGAAGACATTTTCATTGGTTATGTTTGGGATGACGACAACACTGTCACCGGTTATGGCGACTTCGAGACCGTTTATACTTTCTCGCATGACTATGAGGCTCCCAAGGTTGTCACCATCACCGCTCCAGCCGACCTGGTCACCGAGTCCTGGTACATCAATGGACGCCAATACTCTAACCAGCAAGAGACAGGCTTCTCCGGCTTCGTCGATTTAGGCTTCGATGGAAACGATGTTTACATCAAGGGCATGTTCACCGACTTCCCCGATGCTTGGATGAAGGGCACTATCAATGGCAACATCGTCACTTTCAAAGACTTGCAATACCTTGGCATGTATGCTGACACCTACGATATGTACGCCATCGGCACCGATGGCAGCAACTTGGAAGACTTCACCATGACATTCGATGCAGAGAACAAGGTGCTGACATCCAACAACCAACTGTTGGCCAACGCAGCCACCGACAGGATTTACTACCTGTCATGGTACACCACCTTCTCCATCATGCATGACTACGAAGCACCAGAAACCATCACCGTCACTCCTCCTGCAGACCTTGCCACCGAGACTTGGTATACCATGGGTTCTCAGGTTGTCGATGAAGCCGAGCAAGCCTTCAAGGGCAACATCACCATCGGTTTCGACGGAGCAGACGTCTACCTCAAGGGTGTGTTCGCCGACTTCCCCGATGCTTGGATGAAGGGCACCATCGAAGGCAGCACAGTCACATTCAATGGCTTCCAATACCAAGGCGTGGCCTACGACTATGACATCTTCGCCATCGGAACAGACGGTGAAGGCTTGGAAAACTTCACCATGACATTCGATGCAGAGAACAAGGTGCTGAAGTCCAACAACCAACTGCTGGCCAACGCCGCCACAGACAGGATTTACTACCTACGCTGGATCACCGACCTCACCATCCAGGCTGAGAATCCTGCCAAGCCCATCGAGGAGCTGCCTTACAGCAACACCTTCGACACAGCTGACGAGCAGGGTGAATTCACCATCCTCGACGTCAACAACGACGGCAGCACATGGTCGTTCTATGAGAACGCCGCCCGCTATCGCTACAGCGCCACTAACGATGCCGACGACTGGCTCTTCTCACCGATGATCAAGCTCCAGGCTGGCAAGAAATACCGCTTCTCCTTCGACGTCTACGGCAAGAGCTACCCGGAGCGTTTCGAGGTGTACGCCGGCAACGCCTTCACTGGCGAAGCCATGTCCATCGAGATCCTTCCCGCCACCGATGTGGACTGGAACGACCCGAAGAACTTCTCCAACTTCTTTGAAGTGTCCGAGGATGGTTACTATGCCATCGGCATCCACTGTATCTCCGACGCCGACCAGAACGTGATGATGGCCGACAACTTCCTCCTCGAGGAAATCAATGCCGACGCTCCGCAAGCAGTTGAAAACTTCACCGTCACTCCTGGTGACAACGTGCTTGAGGCCACCATCAGCTTCACCGCTCCCACCAAGAACAATGGCGGCGAGGACCTGACCGCCAACCTGACGAAGATTGAGATTCTGCGCGACGGCGAAGTCATCAAGACCTTCGAGGACGTGGCACCGGGCACCGAAGTGACCTACACCGACAACGACCCCGCCATCACTTATGGCAAGCACGTCTATCAAGCCATTGCCTACAACGCTGCAGGCGCTGGCGAGAAGAGCGCTGAGGTGGAGGTGTTCCTGACCACTGTCATGGAAATCCCCTACACCGCCGACTTCACCAACGAGGCTGCCTTCGGACAGTTCACCTTCATCGATGCCAACAACGACGGTTACACCTGGGCATGGAACGATACCAACCACGCTTTCTATCGCTACAACAGCGACGAGGCCGCCGACGACTACCTCATTTCAGCCCCACTCCACCTGGTGGCAGGCAAGAACTACGACATCACCGTCAATGCCGGTTCCGCTGGTTATGACGAGCGTTTCGAGGTTGTGATTGGCAAAGAGCCCACCGTTGCTGGTCTCTCCACCAAGGTCTTCGGTCCTGTGGAACTCACCGACGAGGATGACGAGCCGTTCGAGGGTGTCTATTCCTGCACAGAAGATGGCGCCTACTATGTGGCCATCCATTGTACCTCCGACGCCGACCAATACCTGCTCGAAATCCATAAGCTGACCGTGGAAGTTGGTGCCGCCGACGAGGCTCCTGCCGCTCCCGCACTGACAGCCACCGCTGGTGCCGAAGGCGCACAGAACGCCAACATCGAGGTGACCGCTCCCACCAAGACCGTCGCCGGACAAGACCTGGCTTCCATTGAGAAGGTGGAAATCTTCCGCGATGGCGAATTGCTGAAAGAAATGACAGGCATTGCTCCTGGAGCAACCTTCAACTATCTGGACGAAACTGTCGCCGACAGCATCCACACCTACTATGCCGTGGCTTACAATGAATTCGGCATCGGTCTGAAGAGCAACAAGGCCTCCGTCTATGTCGGCTTCGACGTACCTGCCACTCCGGAGAACTTCACAGCCTATGACAAACAGGACAAAGTCTTGTTTAGTTGGGACAAGGTGGGCATCATCGGCTCCCTTGGCGGATATGTCAATCCCGCCGCTGTTGACTACAGCCTCTATGGCACACACGTTGAGGACACCTGGCTCGGCCCGATGCTTGTGCTTGACGAAGAGCCATTTGCCGTCGTTCGTGACATCGACAACTACGAGGTTGCATACAACACCGAGGAAGGTGACCAAGACTTTGCAACATGGGGCATCCTCGCCAGCAACGACAAGGGCGAGAGCGATGTCGCAGCCGCCTCGCTCCTCGTGGGAAAGCCCTACGACCTGCCTGTCATTGAAGGATTCACCGACACCTCGCTGCACTACTTCTGGGACAGCAATGCCAGCCTGATGGTTTCCGACGAGTCCACCGACGATGACGGCGTGTCACTGATGATGCTGATGGAAGAGGCTGGCAAGGGTTATTTCAACTCTGGCAAGCTGAACCTCAAGAATGCCTCCAACCCCACCCTGCTGTTCGACGTCGCTGCTGACGGCGTCAGCCAAGTGGAAGTGACGGGCGCCATCAACGGTGAGGCCCAAGAGGTGCTGACCACCGTTGCACCCACCGGTGAATTCACCACCGTTCAAGTGCCTCTGACCGCCCTCAAGGACGGCAGCTATGCATGTGTGGGCATTTCTGCAGAATACGCCAACCCGACCACGTTCGACTGGATGACCGGCGGCATCGAGGAATTGGGCGACGTGTTGCTGATTGACAACATCCGCATCGTCGACCTGCTCGAGCACAACCTCTCCGTCACCGTTACCGCTCCTGCCTCCGTGCAAGCTGGCAATTCGGCCGCCATCACCGCCGTTGTGAAGAACGAGGGCGAGAAGGAAGCCTCCGGCTACATCGTGACCATCAAGGCCAATGGCAAGGAATTGTTTGCCCAGACTGTTGACGAGGCACTTGCTTCGTATGCTACCAAGGAGTTCACCTCCGAGTTGGCTACCACCATCTTCGACGAAGCCGGTAATGTCAACATCGTGGCCGAGGTGTCCTACGACAAGGATTTGAACACCACCAACAACACGGCAGAGACCGTGGTAGCCATCAAGGAGTCCACCGCTGCAGCTCCGACGAACCTTGTTGCCCAAGACAAGGGTGGCGAAGGTGTCGACCTCAGCTGGGAAGCTCCCAACACCTCTGCCATGGAGCAGACCGAGGACTTTGACAACACCGAGGTGTTCCCGACCTTCAGTGTCGGCGGCATCACCGAAACCGAGCACAATGGTGCATTAGGCAACTGGACACTCTACGACGCCACCGGCATCGAAGTGTACACTTGGAACAACAGCTCCATTTCCTATGACAACGCCACCGCTCCTTGCGCATGGCAGGTGTTCGATCCCGAACAGGCAGGATTTGCCAGCGACAACTTCCCGCCCCACAGCGGCTCGCAGTTCATGATGTCCATCTGCGTCGTTCCCAACGACGATGGCAGCATCAACTACACCGACCACTGGCTCATCTCGCCTGAACTCCCCGGCATCGCACAGACCATCAAGTTCCAGGCTCGCGCCATCACCAACAAGTATGGCGAGGAGACCTTCGAAGTGCTTGCTTCCACCACGGACAACAAGCCTGAAAGCTTCAAGAAGGTTCAAAACTTCAGCACCGACGCAACCGAATGGACCGAGTTCTCTGTCGACCTTCCCGCCGACACGAAGTACTTCGCCATCCGCCACACCTCTGGCGACATCTTCGGCTTGTTCGTCGACGACGTTGTCTTCACCGCTGGTGGAGCAGACGTGGCATCCTTCAACATCTACTATGAGGGTCAACTCATCGCCAACGTTGCCGGTGACGTGACCACCTACACCGTAGGCATCGACCAGATCACCGGTGGTGAGCACACCTTCGGCGTGAGCGCTGTCTATCCGAACGGCCAGGAGTCCAAGCCTGCCACCGCCACCGTGCTGGTGACCGACGGCATCGAGAGCATCATGGTCGACGGCCAACCTGTTGACATCTACTCGCTCGACGGCAAGCTCGTTCGCAAGCAAGCCAAGAGCCTCGACGGCCTCAAGGGCGTCTATGTGGTCAATGGCAAGGCTGTCATGGTGAAATAATATCATAGGAAGTCCTAAGTAGTCCTAGAATCTCCTAGGACTTCTTAAAATTTTCAAGGAAGGGGATGTGGATTCCACACCCCCTTCCTTTTTGCATTTTTTCTCAAACTCCCCTGTTCTTTTTTCTCTTGTCTGTTTTCAAATATTCATTTTTTTATCTAAATTTGCATAGTGAACAGTCGTTATAACAAAAACCTTGAACAATGATGGAGAAGCAAGAAAAAGGACCAGCCTACATAGACGATGGACGCTTTTGGCAAGAGACATTGTGCAAGGCCGTGGAAGAGTCGGTGCATCGCAGGATGAAGACACAGACGGATTTCGAAGAATTGGCCGATGTAATATTTTCCCGCACCCATGAATTGCTCAGCGCGACAACTCTCAAACGCTTTTGGGGAAAGATACAAGCCGACCACGCTCCCAGCGCCCGTACACTCAACACCCTGGCACGCATTTTGGGCTACCCCGACTTCAGCAGTTTCTGCCAGCATCAGCACGCAGGCGACACCCCTCCCAGCAACCCTGTCCTCAGCGAGCACATCGATGTGAATAAGGACATCAAGGTCGATGATGAAATCACACTCTATTGGGCACCCGACCGGGTTTGCCATATCCGCTATATGGGCCATTATCAGTTTTTGGTGACTGAGTCGAAGATGACGCGCCTGCAACCAGGCGACACCTTCAGCTGCAGTGTATTTATCTATGGAGAGCCTCTCTATCTGAAAAACCTGGTTCAGGAAGGTCGCCCGCCGGTCAATTATGTCTGTGGGAGGAAGGGAGGCATACGCTACGAATACGAGCAACACCCATGAGCGACAAGGACAACAGCACCTCCCAATATCTCATCGACGATTACGAAGGCATCAGTTCAGACTTCATCGATGTGGAGCAGTTGCCTTCCCGTGGTGGCTATTGCGACCTCTTCAAAGCCAAGCGCTACGGACGATGGTATCTACTCAAGTGCTTGAAAAAGGAGGAGGCCACTTTTCCCGTATATCAACAGATGTTCCGCAAGGAATTTGAGATTGCCGTGGCGTTGCAGCATCAGTCGGTCGTGCAAGTCATGGGACTTGAGACGGTTTCGCTGCCCGGCAGGGGTGCGGCATTGTGCATCATCTCCGAATGGATTGATGGCGTGACATTGTCAGAGTTCCTCCAGGGGTCGGCAGGCAATGCCCAGCCTACGGTCTATGAGCGGCGGCGGGTTGCCGTCGAACTAGCGGAAGCCTTGGCATACATTCATTGCCAACAGGTGGTGCACCGTGACTTGAAGCCTTCCAACATCATGGTTACCCGCAATGGCAACTATGTGAAAATCATCGACTTCGGCCTCGCCGACACCAATAGCCATGCCATCCTGAAGCAGCCTGCTGGCACTATGCGGTATATGGCACCAGAACAGATGCAGACCTCCGTGGCCGATGTGCGCAATGACATCTATTCATTAGGAGTCATACTCCAGGAGATGAACCTCGGCGGGAGAAAATTTCGAAAGGTAGTGGAGCGATGCCTCCGTCCTATGGAACAACGGTATCAGCAAATGGATGACTTGCTGAAAGACCTTCACAGTCGGCGGTCGCAATACTGGATGTGGGCGGGAGCGGTGGCAACGGTGCTGGCGGTCATCACACTCCTTTTGTGGCAGGTTTCCAACCTTCACCGTCGGGCGATGCTGATGGAGCAGGAGGCGGCGGAGCAGCAACTCCAACTCAAAATCCTCAACCACGAAATCATCGGCTTCGCCGACACAGAGGCCAAACGGCTCTGCGTGGCACATTGGGACATCAACGGCGATGGCGAGCTGAGCTATGAGGAGGCGGCGGCAGTGGATAGCCTCGGAAATGTCTTCACGGGCAACAGCAAACTACGCTCCTTCGACGAATTGGAGCATTTCACGGGACTGACAGCCATCGACCGTGACGCCTTCCGCGACTGTGTCTCCTTGCAGTCGGTGCGCATCCCCACCTCCGTGCGGTTCATCCGTAGCAACGCCTTCCGACATACGGCCATGGAGCGGTTCACCTTCCCTGGCGCGGTAGCAGGCTTGGGCGACCATTTCTTGGAAGACTGCCCCAGACTGGAGACAGTCATCTTCGAGTCGCGTCTGCCTCAGAACAACATGACCGAGGAGAGCACGCCTTTTGTCAATTGCCCGAGGCTCACCACTATTTTCGTGCCATATTTCAGCATCGACCAACTGCGGCGGGGAAAGCAAGTAATAGAAAGTGGAATAGACTTGGAAACAATAGACAGGATAGCCATTGACAAAAGCTATGTTTATCGACTTTGGTTGGAATGGGGAACCGCCTTTCCGCTGATGACCGACCATATCCGCTTTGCCGACCCAGTGGTCAACGACATCTGTGTCAGGCGATGGGACCGCGACGGCGACCGTCAACTATCCATCGAAGAGGCGGAAGCCGTCAAGACGCTTGGCAACGCCTTCACAGGGAACCCCGAGATAACGTCGTTCGACGAACTGCGGTTTTTCACAGGTATCGCAGAACTCAGTCGCAGTGCCTTCGAAGAGTGTGTCAACCTGAAGTCGGTAAAACTGCCTCACTCCCTGAGGGTAATCAACAGCGATGCTTTCCAAATGTGCTCATCGCTGAAGTCTATCACCCTTCCCGACCATTTGGAACGATTGGAGAACTACGCCTTTATGTCATGCGACCTGGAGGAGATTTACATTCCTGCCAGCGTCACCTTCATCTCCCCCAGTGCGTTCAATTACAACCGCCGGCTGCGCAAGGTGGTGGTGAGCGAGGAAAATCCAGTCTATGACAGTCGTGAAAATTGCAATGCCATCATCGAAACGGCCACCAACACGATGGTGACCGGCAGCGTCACCGCCTTCTTCCCCCGCAGTGTCGACAAGATGTCGGACGAGCCGTTCACGGGCTACGACCGCCCCTCACTTGTCATCCCACGACAAATAAAGGAAATCGGGCAATGGGCCTTCTGCTTTCACGTCGACACCGTCTATTGCGAGTCACCCGTCCCCGCGACGTTCAACAGCGACAATGGTTCCAATCTACTCTTTGCCAGCCACCCTGTCATCTATGTCCCCAAAGGTTCACGCAACGCTTACGTCAAAGCCGACGGCTGGCGTTACTATGCGGAAGGGATTAAAGAAAAAGGAGATAAGCACCAATGACAGGTGTTTATCTCCTACTCGATTATCGGATTTCAAGGTGCGGGTCCCACATCTGTGGTCGATGTGACGAGCACGACCTTGACGGCATCAATAGCTGGTAGAGAGAACGGTATCCACGATACACGTGACATCGGTGACGGAGAGTTGACCATCCATGCTTGTATCAGCATTCTCATAGCCGAAGGGGTCGGGAGAGTTACCTAAGACGTAGTCGACCATCGTGGTGACATCTGTCACGGTGACATCACCGTCGAGATTGACATCACCCAACAACTTGAGCACCCACCATCCTCCTTTCCATTGGAAGCGCCCTTTTGTTTCCACGCCGAAGTCGAAACCCTCGGGAACGGTGAGTACGCAGGGGTGCTCGGGATATCCCACCCCCTCACAGGCACTTTCTCCCAGGTTTTCCATGGATGAAGAAAGGGAGAGGCTTTTGAGAGCACTACAGCCATACAGCATGTATTCCGAGTCATACACGTTGGAGATGTCCATATTGCTCAAGTCAAGGTGTTCGATGCTGCTGTAGAAGAACATCGCATCGGTGTTGGTCACCTCTGAGGTGTTGAGGTATTCCAGTCCCTCCACCTCGGTGATGGGCATCTCCCTTATCCAGCTGTGTGTCATGGTAGGCCTTGCTTGGGCGAACGACTCATCGAACACCACGTGGTTGACGCTGAAGCATACACCATTTCCAAACCATTCCGGTTCCCCATCGACCTCTTCCAGGCCATAGGTGGTTTCGGTTCTCTTGTCCCGCTTGTTATCGTAAACGAAAGTGAGTGTATAATAGCCGTCATCCTCTTCATTGGGAGTGAGTATGACGTATGGCTCGGCTCCTTCGTCGTCGGGTATGATGCGCGTGATGTTGAAGGTGCAATCATCCATGAACACACGCTCGCCTGCAGTGGTGACAAAGCGAATGTCAGAAAGAGTAGCCTCTCCTGTTGTGAACGGAATGTCGGTGAGGAGCGAGAGGAAGAGGATGGGACCACTCTCCCCTGTGAAAGGGGCGGCATTGTCGGATGTGACGATGACGACATAATGGTCGTTTTTCTTTCCTATGCTCAGCGTCATCCCTGAGGCCATCCTGTCGGAGAGGGAGCATCCCTCCTTGTCGATGTCAACTCCCTCTGGCAATGTGAGGTTCATTTGCAAAGCAATGTATTCATTGGTGTTGTCAAGACACACGTCAAAGGCTTGCGGCACTCCTGTCGGCAGTTCCACATCTTCCACGCTGACATTGTCGGCATGGAGAGTCACGGCTGCGGCCATGAAGGCCAGCAATGATAAAAACATTCTTTTCATGGCAGCAGGTTTATTTGAATATCACTTTCTTTCCGTTCCTGATGTAAATGCCTCGCTCAGGGGAGTTCACCCTCCTTCCCGAGAGGTCGTAGTAGTGCGGTGCCTCTTGCTCCTCGCCATCCACGCAGGTGACACTTGTCGTTGTGGTCTCCACGTTGTCAAAGGCATGGTCGGTGCCATTGGTCTTTGCCAGGTGTATGTTGGCGATGGAGATGGCCTGCGCCGTGGTTGCGATGTTCACCAACTGTTCATTGTTGCCAAACAAACTGTTGGAGAAGGAGAAGACAACGACTCTCCAAGTGTTGTCGCCTATCTTGCGATACATCACCTGATGTCGTCCATGATGTCCATCGGCTATGGTCACGCCCTGCAGTTCGGCATCTCCGGGCAAGGTCACGTCCATCTGAAGGGCGGTGTAGGTGCCAGCGTGTTCAACTGCGAGGCAGAAACAGTTCTCCTCCGGCAGGAGCGTCAGCCTGTCCGTACCCTTTGTTCTCAAAGCCATCGTGGTGGTGTTTCCAAACTCCGTGTCCCCCACCAGGAATGCGGTGAGTGCCACGGCGTCGGCGATGGTGATGTCGCCATCCTGGTTGACGTCGGCCTTCTCCTCACTGAAAATCTCCGTGTCGGTGCCCAACAGGTGCAGGACGATGGCCATCACGTCAGCCACGTCGGTGTCGCCATCCTGGTTGACATCGAAGTTGTTGTCCACATTTTCCTGGTCGGCATAAGGCTCCTCGGGGTTGTCGGGGTTGTATAGTTGCTCGAACATAGCAATCAGCGTGACGTCGTCATCGGGCATCTCAAACTCCAGCGAGGATTCTCCGCTGAGCAGCTCGCCATTGTCGTAGCACCATCCCAGAAACAAATATCCCTCGTTGGCATGTGCGGTGATGCCTACGAAAGTACCCGCCTCAATCAGTTTGCCACCGGGTCCCTCCACCATTCCCGCCTCGTCGTTGTCGGTTTGCAAGTAGAGATAATGGAAATGCTCTGGAGGAACGGGATTGTCGGGGTTTTCCTCATAGACGGCAACCAGTGTCACAAAGTCGCTCCCCATGACAAAGGTGAACTCTTGTTCCTCGCTGACAACCTCATCGTTGAGCATCCAATATCTGAACAGGTAGTGGTCGTCGTTGGGATAGGTGCCAACAAGCGCCTCTTCTCCCTCGGAATAAGAGCCTTCCCCATAGGTCGTGGCCACACCTTCAGGACTGCATTCCAGCGTCAGTGTGAGCGTGGCATAAGGCTCGTCGGGGTTGTCGGGGTCGTAGCCACCCGTGTCTGGATTGTCGGGGTCTTCTTCATAGACGGCCACCAGTGTCACATCCACGTCTGGCATGACAAAGGTGAACTCCTGCAGGTCGCTGACCACTTCGCCGTCACGCATCCAGTATTGGAAGAGGTAGTGCTCATTATCGGTGTAGGTGCCCACCACCACTCCTTCATCCAACCCATATTCTCCCCCGCCGTAGGTGCATGCCACACCATCAGGTGAGGTCATCAGTTCCAACGTGAAAGTATGTGCGGGCGGATTGTCGGGATTCTCTTCATAGACCGCCACCAACGTGACGCTGTTGTCCGGCATGACGTAGGTGAACTCTTGCTCATCGCTTACCACCTCTCCATCGCGTGTCCAATGCTTGAAGAGGTAGTGCTCATCATCTGAATAGGTTCCTACGGCCACTTCGTCGCCCAAGGCATAATCGCCCTCACCGTATGTGTAAGCCACGCCCTCCGGTGTACACTCCAAGGCCAGGGTGTACGAGAGGTTTGGCTCTGGCGGGCTTTCGGGGTCGTAGTCCTCTTGCGCCATTGCCACAGCCGCCCCTATGAAGAGGAGCAGCAATGTGGCTGCTGTTCTTGATTTCTTCCACATAAGCAGAGGCATTTATTTCACCACCACCTTGGCGGAATGGTTGTTCACTTTCACGACATAGACACCCTTTGCCAGCGGTGTGAGGCCATCGCCAGCCGAGGTTCCCACGAGTGCGCCTCCGGCATTGTAGATTTCCACGGTGGCCAGTCCAGCCCCTTGGATGCCGATGCCTCCCTCTGTAGGCATGACGCTCACGCCTGTGGCGCCATAGAGTTGTGCTATGCCGTCGGCGTGGGTGTCATAGACGAGCACGAAGCGGTCTTCCAACGTGCCTGCATGGCATTCGAACTGGTAGTCCTCCACGGTCAGGTCGATATACAGTCCGGTCTCCTTGTCGAGCAGCAGCACCGGGCAGTCCATCTTTTTGGCACTGATGGTGTAGGTGCCTTGTTGTGGCGCCTTTACGCCGAGCATCACGCTGCCAGCCGGGCGCTCATTGATGGAGAAGCGGTTGCCGAGTTCGTCGAGGGTGTAGAGTTGTGGAATGGCGTTTGCCATGAACTTGGCGGCGTCGTCGCCCAGGTCGTATGCGATGGTTTTCTTTTCATTGAATACCACGCGCGTGCGGTCGCTGTGCTCTCCGTCGGTCAACGTGAGGTTGATGAAGAGTCTTGTGACAGCGGTATCGACCTTCCGTTTGGGTGCCGGCGACTGATTGGCCTGAGTCTGGAGGTAGGTGAGCCTTCCGTCGAGCGGGAACTGCACGTTGGCCACATTCTCAGGCTTTTGAACGAAGAACGCCTCAAACGGATGCAAGATGTATGCATCGTCGCCAGGACGGTAGGAGTCGTAGCCATCTCCGTTCCAAATAGTGATGGGTGACTCATAGCCCATGGCATTGATGTCGTAATAGCATGGATAGGGGTTGCCCAATAGGTTCCAACTGGCATCCTGGTTGCTGTCTGAGATGTAGGTCTTAAGGCTCAAGTCCTTTTGCTCACCGTTGAATACGGGATTTTCGACCTTGCCAGTCAGTTTGCCGATGATGTTGCCCCATTCATCTTCCTCGCCCTCGTCAATGGATTCGCAGTTGAAGATGTAGCCCTTTCCGGCTTCAAGGCATTCCGCGTCGGCGGGCACGTTCTTCCATCCACCACTTCCATTGCTTGCACGCTCGTTGCCATCATAATATCTGAAGACATAACGTCCGGGAGCAGTAATGTCTCTGAAATTCACATTGAAGGGGAAGGTGAGGAAATACCACCTCTCCGGGTCGATGTTGATGTCGAAGAAGAGGTTTTCCACGGTGATATTGCCTTGGTCGATGAGGCTGGCACCATCGGTGCCGTCTCCCATGAGGTGAAAGTCGCCGAAAGGCTGGTTGTCATCACCGGTGATGATAAATCCTGAATAAGGATAAATATAGATGTCGGGAGTGCCGGGGATGCGGTCGTCGTCATCGAGACTATAGTCCGCTTCTCCGTTATCGAAGTTGATGCGGCTGCGATTATAGTTGGCATCATAAGGACTCAGTCTGAGGAATTTACTCCACTCGGTGTCCCAATAATATGCATTCCAGGTGGTTTTCGGCTGTTCGGGTACATGGAGGATGGATGTCTGGTAGTTGGTGAAGGTGTGCATCGCCACATCTTGAGGAATAAGGGTCTTCACGTAATAGTCCTTGATGTTATTACAGCCAGCAAAAGCATTCTCGCCAATCGACTGTAAAGACGAGGGTAGATGTACTGTCGTCAAGCTTCCATTCCATTGGAAAGCACCATCCTCGATGGTCAGGAGTTGGTCGGGCAGGACGATGTCTATCAAGTCACATCCCGAGAAGGCCTCGGTTCCAATACGCTTGAGTGTGGAGAGTTCGTCGGCTTCTTGGTCGTCCATCTTTGCCGACAGCCTGACGATTTGCAAACCACTGTTCTCGAAAGCATGGTCTTCGATACTGGTTACGGAATAGGGAATCTCTATCTGCTGAAGCGAGCTGCAACCGGCGAAAGCATAACTTCCAATTGAAGGCACACCCTCGCACATCGTCACCGTGGAGAGATTACCACACCCTTGGAAAGCAGACGC
>Ga0310694_10002478_pt1 | contig 18908 bp, 13 predicted proteins | sample 174DNAGHGhighgp2_FD_203884 | JGI IMG/M metagenome (GOLD analysis project Ga0310694, IMG submission 203884) | Sheep rumen microbial communities from Palmerston North, Manawatu-Wanganui, New Zealand - 1742 DNA GHGhigh gp2 (v2) (version 2) | ecosystem: Host-associated > Mammals > Digestive system... | reverse complement strand
CCCGTCAAAATTCGTCAAGATTCGTCAAGGTTTCTCATGCAAACGTCAAGAAACATCAAGGAACGTCAACGCGAAAAAGGGCCCGAAACGCCCGAATCGGCGTTGAGAAATCTTGACGAATCGCCGGAAAACCTTGACGAATCTTGACGAATTTTGACGGGGGTGAATTCGCAAACCCTTGAAAACAAAGGACGAAATGAGCCTTCTATACAAGACGTCAAGAATTCTTCTTCTTTTTTCATTCCCACCCGCGTCTATTTCGCGCGCACGCGCGCACGTGAGCGCTGAACCGAAAACCACTTAACCTAAACGTCGCAGTTGAACAAGCCCTTCTTATTTCTTCTAGCCACAAAGAACACAAAGATCACAAAGAAGGGATGTTTTTCCTGATTATACACGCCTTTCTTGATGTATGGCGATTCACCCAATTGGTGAAAACTAAAAACAGAAGACAGGTCTGTATAATTCGCAATACGTACCCATAATGACAAACTTTGTGATCCTTGTGTTCTTTGTGGCTAAAAATCTACTCCTCAACTGCCAAATTTAGGCTTAAAGAAAGTCAAAGAAAATGAAAGAACTCAACGAAACAACCAACACCGCCCCCGATGCCGGCGAAACCGGCCTGGACGCGGATTTCAAGAAGTGCCTGAAGCTGGAGCGCGACCGCGGACACAGCCGGCGCGAATCTGCGCAGGGGAAGTTCGAGGCGTCGCGGAGATGTCCCATCTGGGGCGCCGCTCGGAAGCTGTATTTTGCTCACCTCAAAAAAATGTTAAATATTTTTTGCGTCCAATAAACACAGGGGTCTGGACGCTGTCAAGCGGAGATAAAACGCCTCTCGAAAAATTACAGAACGTGAAAAATCCTCGCTTAAGACTTGTGGAGGGCGCACGATTCGGGAGAGGTTCCCGAGCGATGCGCCCCCCACGATCCAAACAAACCAACCGAAAGGAACGAAACAATGAACAAAGTCAAAACCAAAAACGGCGCACGGGTTATGCCGGCATACGTGACGAACGGCGCGGCACGGAGGTGGGGCGCTACCCTCACTGGGGGTACGGCTTACCCTCACGAGGGGTTTGAGTTACCCTCACGAAGGGTTTGCACTGCCCTCACGAGGGGTTTGGGCCGCCCTCACCGGCAAAACAACGAACATGTAACGGCGTCCCGACGCGGGTGCAGCGTCGCGGAATGCAGTGGTTAGTGGCTAGTGGTTAGTGGTCAGGAAACAACGATGAGGGTTGTTCTAGTTGTTTTCCAAAACCAGCCACCGGCAAAAGCAAACGAAAAAGCAAATGAAAGGTAAAAGAAAATGGCAAGACATGAAGTGATCATTCTCGAGAACCCGGGACTGGGCGAGCTCGCCCCGTACACCGGCAACTACATCTCAAAGGGAAACGTTCACGATCCCGACGCTCGTGGTGGAGTAAGGGTGGTGGGGTTAGCCCTCCGGGCGAGCCGTGGCGGCTCGCCCTGATGCGGAATCAACCACTCATGGCATGTTACGCCATTTTGGTATTATCCGTGCGATTTTTGGCAAGAAGTTCCCCGTGGCCTGCTTTTGGAAGGCATTACTTGCCAATGCAGAATCGGGAAAACAGTGAATCAAGCAAATCTTCGGAATAGACCTTTCCGGTGAGCAACCCCAGCGATTCTGCCGCCTCGCGCATGCCGTTGGCCGCCAAAACGATATCAGGGAGGCTCTCCCTCGCCCGCGAAAGCGCGGTTTTCGCTGCGGCGAAACACTCCCCGCGCCGGGCTGCGACACCCGCCGGCGCCTCGTCCGCGTCCTCTGCACGCGCTGCAAGACGTGCCGCGATTGCAGACTTCAACGCATCCAAACCCTCGCCGGTCTTCGCGCTCACGTTGAGTCCTTCGCCCCGCGAGAGGTCGCACTTGGAGTGGACGCGCAACGCGCCCGGCACATCGATGTCGAGCGCAACGACGATGTCCGCGCGCGCCACCAGCTCTTCCGCACGGCTCACACCCTCCGCCTCTATCGCGTCGGCGGTGGAGCGCAGTCCGGCGGTATCGACGAGCCGCACGGGCCACCCTTCCACGTCAAGCCATTCTTCGATTGAGTCGCGCGTCGTGCCCGCCACGTCGCTCACTATCGCACGCCGTTCACCGATGAGCGCGTTGAGCAGCGAGCTTTTGCCCGCGTTCGGCGGACCCGCCAGCACCACCAACGCGCCGTCGCGCAGAATCTTCCCCTCGTGCAGACGCTTCAACGCGTTTGAAACATCATCCTCAAGTTGCCCGATCCCGCGCCCAATTTCCTCCACGTACCCAGGCGGCAGTTCGTCCTCGCTGAAGTCGAGCGCGTGTTCGAGGCGGCTTGAAATATCCAGTGCGAGTTCGTACAGACCAGCGTCCACCCGGCCTTCCGCGCCGCCAAGACGCGCCACCGCGTCCTCAGCAGCACGGTCGGTCTTTGCGTCGATCAGGTCGATCACGGCCTCCGCCACAGAGAGGTCCATGCGTCCGTTCAGGAAGGCGCGTTCGGTGAACTCCCCGCGTCGTGCAAGACGCGCACCGCACGCGAGGCAGGCATCGAGCACGCGCCTCGGCGCCGCCGCGCCGCCGTGTACCTGGAACTCCACCACGTCCTCGCCCGTGTAGCTGGCAGGTCCTTTGAACACCAGCACAAGGCCGTCGTCGAGAGTCCGCCCGCCGTGGCGAAGCACCGCGTGGAAGAATCGTCCCGCGCACGACGAGTCAACGCGTCTTCCCGCGAGCGCGGACGCCACGTCGAAAGCATCTGGGCCGCTCACCCTCACCACGGCCACACCGCCGCGCCCCGGCGGAGTGGATATCGCCGCTATCGTCACACGTTCGTCCATGCCGTCACTTCCCGTCCTCGGTGCGCAGGCGGAGCTGCCCGCATGCGGCGGCAACGTCCTTGCCGCGGCTGCGGCGGAGCATCGTCTGTATGCGTCCCTTCATCAGCACGTCGAGGAACATCATCAGCGTCGCCTCGTCCGGCGTTTCGAGGTCGGGACGGTGGTCAACGGGTGAGAGCGGGATCAGGTTGACCTTGCAGGACGGCAGTTTGCGCAAGCGGCGCACGAGCTCCTCGGCGCACGTGCGCGAATCGTTGAGTCCCTTCACGAGAGTGTATTCGAACGTGATTATCCGGCCGGTCTTGCGCGTGTAGGCGGCGCATGCGGAAAGCAGTTCGTCGATGGGCCAGCGTTTGTTGACGGGCATGATGCGGCTTCGCAGTTCGTCGTTCGGCGCGTGGAGCGAGACGGACAGCTCGAACTGGAGTCCCTCCGCCGCGAGCTTCTCGAAACCCGGCACGATTCCGCACGTGGAGATCGTGATGTGGCGTGCGCCGAGGTTCGGGCCCTTCCCCGCATTGATCAGCTTAAGCGCGCGCATGGTCTCGTCGTAGTTTGCGAACGGCTCGCCCATGCCCATCACCACGAGGTTCGTCAGCCCTATGCCGCTACCCTGCCGCGCACGCGCCGCCGCGTCCGCGAACTGCCGCCCAGCCATCACCTCGGCGACGATCTCGTCCGCCGTCAGCGACCGGACGAGTCCCCTGCTGCCGCTCGCGCAGAACACGCAGCCCATCGCGCATCCGACCTGTGACGAGACGCACTGCGTGAGGCGTCTGGGCGCGGGTATCACGACCGTCTCGACGCTCGCGCCGTCCGCAAGGCCCAGCAACAGCTTCACCGTGCCGTCCGACGCGGAGTCGGTGGCGAGCAGCTTCGGCACGTTGATCGGGAACTCGCGCTTCAGCGTCTCGCGGAAATCCTTCGGGAGAGTGGTGGCGGCGTCCCAGTCAGTGATGTAGTCGCGGTAAAGGCATTGCAGTATCTGGTCTGCGCGGAACGCGCGCAGGCCCCGCTCGACAAGGAGCGGCTTCCACTCGTCAGGCAGCACCGACCATGCGGGCCTGGGCGCATGCGGCTGAACCTCGCGCCTTACATCTTTAGCTATTCTGAAATTCGACAGTGCCATGGCCTAATGATTCCTTTGACATGCCTGAATTACGCCGCATCTCCAGCCTTTTCAACATCACCAGGTTTCGCAACTGCCTCCAGCAACTGAAGGAGATGTGCTTCGGCGCGTTTGCGGTCGAACGCCCAATCAACGCTCCACACGCGGCACGTGTGCCATCCTAGCCCGTTGAGCACGCCGACGCGGTTTACATCGCGGTCCTGCGCCGTCCGCTGCCCGGCATACGAAGGTCCATCGCACTCGATGCCCATGATGTACTTGCCAGAATCGTTCGGATCGCGCACTGCGATGTCGATGCGGAAACCTGAACGCCCAACGTCGCGATCGACCACATAACCCTTCCCTTTGAGGAACGCCGCAACCACGTCGCCAAAGCCGCCGCTCTTTCCGCCTGCGCCGCTGCGGGAGCTTTCGGCCCCGCATCTCTCGGCATACTCGAGAAATGCCTTCAAGTGTCCGGCGCCGACCGCCTTGGTGCGTCCATCCTCGCCTGCGTCTATCTGCGAGCCGTGTATGGACGAGAACACGACCACCTGTTCCTTCGAGCGCGTCACAGCCACGTTGAGGCGGCGTTCGCCGCCGGAGAGGTTGAGCGGTCCGAAGTTCATCGTGAACCTTCCGTTCTCATCAGGCGCGTACCCGACGGAGAACAGGATCACGTCGCTTTCGTCGCCTTGCACGTTTTCGAGGTTCTTGACGAAGTACGCGCCCTCGCCCTCCTCTGGCAGCAGCGCCTCAAGCGCCGGATCCTCGCCACGACGTTCGTCGAGCATCGTTCGTATCAGCTTCTGCTGCGGCAAGCTGAAAGTCACCACGCCGATCGAGCGCTTCTTGTAGCCGGGTTTCTTGACTTCCGTGCAGATGTAATCGACGAGCGCCTTCGCCTCAACCTCGTTCACGCGCGGACCCTTGCCGCGCTTCTCGAACCTGCCGTTCTCCACGAACATGAACTTCACGCCGAGGCGCGGCGTATTCGCCGCAGCCGGGAACGTGCAAAGACGGCTGTCGTAGTAGTGTTCGTTGCTGAACGCGATCAACGATTCATGGCGGCTGCGGTAGTGCCAGTTGAGGTAGGTGGAATGCACGCCTGCGACAAGGCACTCGTCGAGAATGCTCTCCTGGTCCTCGACCATCTCCTCGGCTTCTTCATCCTCATCCTCCGCGTCGCCCTTCTGGAAGAAGTTGGTCGGCGGCATCTGCTTCGGGTCGCCCACGACGACCAGCTGCTTTCCGCGCGCGATCACGCCAATTGCATCCCACACGGGAATCTGCGACGCCTCGTCGAACACAACGAGGTCGAACGGCGCCGTCCCAACCGGCAGATATTGCGCGACTGACAGCGGGCTCATCAGGAAACACGGCTTCAACGCCGGAATCAGCGTGGGCGCTTCGGCGAGTATCTGCCTCACGGCCTTGTGCCGGATCTTCTTCTCGCACTCGCGCCTCACAAGGCCAAGTTCCGAACCCTTTGGCGACTTTGCCTCCAGCCGCAGCGGGAGTCTGTCGGCAAGCTTCGACAAAATCACGCGGCGCGACATCGCCTCGATCTTCGCGTTGAGACTCCTGAACTCGTCGATTCTCTCGTCGCGCCTGAGCCCGGCGAAATTCGCAAGTTCTGGAGTCTTCGCTATTATCTCCTCCAGCGTCTTCTCCGCGAACGAACGGTCGAACACCTCCACGGCCTTTTCCGCCGCGAACTCTCCCTTCTCCATCGCCTCCCGGAAACGACCGCCAATCTGTCGTGCCACGGCCGACGCAGAAGCCCTGTAGCGAAAAACATTGCGGGATTCGCTTATGGACTTCCGCGCCTTGTCCAGCGCATCGGCGTAGGTGGCGTCAACCTTCGTCTTCCCAAGTCCGGCGAAGATGGAAAGTATCCCGCGCAAAAATCCGGGGCGTCCCGCAAGACCTTCCGCTTGCGCCGCCGCCGCACGCATTTCATCCACGCCAAGTGCGGAGGTACTGCTCTTAGGAATGAACGCGCAGCCGTTCTTTCGGATTACCGCCGAAAGCGCTTCCAACGCAGATTCCGCTTCGCGTTCCGTCGCCGGGTTCCACTCAAACTCACGTACCACGCATAGTGCGGCGACTGCATCTGCTGTCGTGGCGCGCCAGTCGGCGGACATCGCCGCGACGCTTTCGCGCACAGACGCTACCTGGTCTTTCGTCAAGGAAAGAACGTTGCCTTCGATCTTGACGGACGGCGTACCGTCCTCCATCGCCTTTGAGAAACACTCGTATGCGGTGAGGCCGTTTGGATGACGGCGGTGAAGCGCCTCCACATAGCCGTCAAGTTCGGCGCGGCACTTCGCGAACTCCGCCGCGCTCCGCCGCCATTCCTCGTCCGACTGGAACGCGCCGGCGGCTTCAAGCGCCTCCTTGAGCTGGGCATAGAAGTATTTCTTTTCGGTCTTGTTGGAGTGTATCTCAAGGCAGAACGGCGTAAGCCCCACACGGTCCAGACGCGACTTCACCACGTCGAGCGCGGCCTTTTTCTCCGAGACGAAAAGCACCCTACGCCCAAGCGCGAGGTTGTGGGCGATGATGTTGGTAATCGTCTGCGACTTGCCGGTTCCGGGCGGACCATGCAGCACGAACGACTTGCCCATCGCCGAATAAAGCACGGCAGTCAGCTGCGAGGAATCGTAGCTCACGGGGCAGAAGAGCTTCTCGAAATCGACGTGCTTCGACACCTCGTCGGCAGGGAACACCTCAATGCCGTCGTCGAAAAGCCCGCCGCCGCCGATGAGGTGTTCCACCAGCGGGTTCTTCTTAAGTTCATCGACGCGGTCGGTCATGTCCTTCCACATTACGAACTTGCCGAACGAAAAGCATCCCAGATGCGCCTCGTCAAGGACATCCCATCCCTCCATGCCCTTTACGGCGGCACGGAACGCCTTGAGGACAAGCGGCACGTCAACGCCGGAGTCGTCCGCCGGCAGCGGATCGATGCCCGAAACCGTCAAGCTGAACTGCGAGCGTAGGAACTCCACCAGCGTCGTATTGACTGTCGCCTCCTCGTCAAGGCGGTACATCTTCACACCATCCGCCATCGAGGCGCGTTCAAGTCGCACGGGCACCATGAGTATCGGCGCTCGGTACGGCTTGCGGTTTTTGCCGGCGCTGGGATCCACCCATTGCAGGGAGCCGATGGCGAGGAACAGCGTGTTCACGCCGGATTCCTCAATCGCCGTCTTTGCGTCGTGGTAGAGGTCGGAAATCCTCTTGCGGAATTCGCGGTCGTCCATGCCGTCGGCGAACTGTCGGATGGCGACAGGCTTGCCGGAAGCAACGGAATCTTCAAGCGCGGCGATGTCCGGACACTGGAGCTGGATCACCTGGCGCGATGTGCGCGGAATGTTCAAAAGGCGGTTCCTCGCGGAGAAGTCGAGCAACTTCTGCGTCCAGCGGTCGATGCGGTTCTGTCCGGCGGCCGCGTTCTGCGTTTCTACTTTTTCATCAGCCATTGCTGTGTTCCCGTGTGAGTGGATTAGGTGTGGACGGCGTTCTGGGCCTAGTTCGACGGCATGCGGGTGAGAAGGACCGCGCCGAGCGCAGAAAGGCCGTAGCCGGCGAGTATGCACCAGAGGACGCCGTCCGTCAGCAACACCTTCTCTGGACGTCCCGTATCGCCCTTGCCGTAAACAAGCCGCAAGTAACGGGCTATCCCAAGCGCCACGAACACGGCGGTGGCACTAAGTCCGCGAGTTCCAAAACGAGCCACGGTGTCCGCCGAAAGCGTGTAGCACGTGTACACCGCGAGCGTGCCACACGCGGCAATCAGAATCAGCGCGTCGAGCACAACCGGGTGGTAGCCCTTAAGCGCGGCGCGGGAATCGGACGCGGTCTGTTTCTCGTGCCGCCGCTTGCAGAGGGCGAGGAATAGCGAAAGCGAAAACGCGCAAGCGAGCAACCACGGCGAGATGCGCACGTTCATCGCCGCCGCGCCCGCGACGGCGCGCAGCACGAACCCGGCGGCAATCACGGCAACATCTACATAAGGCACGCGCTTCAGGAAACCGGAATAGGCGCACTGCATAACGGTATATACGAGCAGCACGGCAAAGCCCCAAGTGCGGTCGGGGTGGCGGAACACGAGATAGCACGGGAACGCAAGCCCGAAAGCGAAAAGCGCGAGCGCAGCGCGTACGGCGTCGATCTTCGAGATGAGGTCCGCCGCCACGGGGCGGTTCTTCTTCACGGGATGGCGGCGGTCTGCCTCGTAGTCGCCCACGTCATTCAGCAGGTAGAACGCACTCGATATCAGCGAAAACGACATCGCCATTGCGCACACGAGCAAAAACGGACGCCATCCGCGCGCGAGCGCAGCCTGGGATTTGTCGGCGACGGCGAAGAACCACGCCGCGAACACGACGGCGTTCTTGGTCCACTGGTTGACGCGCAGCGCCTTTATCCATGTTGATGCCATGCGCAATGTTCCATGTCGTATATTTTTCAGCTGAACTTCAGCTTGAAGACCATCTTGAGAGATTCGGCGGCAATGGAGCCGCTGATTTTCGATGCGCCGGCGCGGCGTTCGGAGAAGGTGATCGGCACTTCGACAAGGCGCAGCCCCGACTGCCACATCCTGTAGTTCATCTCCATCTGGAACGAATAGCCAAAGGATTTAATCGCCGAGAAATCTCCCAGCGTCTCAAGCGCACGGCGCGTGAAGCACTTGAACCCGCCGGTGGGGTCCTTCACCGGTACGCCGAGCATGAAACGGATGAAGAGACCACCCGCGCGGGAGATGAGCCAGCGGCGGAACGGCCAGCCAACGCACTTGCCGCCCTTGACGTAACGGGAGCCTATGGCAACGTCCGCCGGGTTAGCGGGATCCGCGTCAAGCGCGGCGAGGAGGCGCGGCACGTCATTCGGATCGTGCGAGAAATCACAGTCCATCTCGACTATGTGCGTTGCGCCCATCCGCAGGGCTTCGGCGAACCCGGCCACGTAGGCGCGACCGAGACCTTCCTTCTTTTCGCGGTGCATCACGTGTACGCGCGCCTCGCGCACGCAGATCGAATCGATCACCTCGCCCGTGCCGTCAGGGGAATTGTCATCGAGGAACAGTAGTTCTCCCTCTGGCGGCAACACGGCGAGAACTGCGGCGGCCATGGCCTCCACGTTCTCGCGCTCGTTGTAGGTGGGAATGACGACGACGGGCTTCATGTGGGCCCTGTCTTGTCTGCGAGTTTCGCGAGGTCCTGCTTGATGGTCTTGACGTCCTGGCGAAGCTTCATGATCATCTTAGGCGCGAGCGAGATGGCTGCCACGTTTTTGAGTGAAGTGGCCGGAGTGCCCACCACGTACTTCTCGCTGCCGTCAAGCGACTGCGGCACGCCCGCCTGCGGGCCCACCTGCACGCCGTCCGCGATCTTGATGTGCCCGGAGATGCCGGCCTGCGCCCAGATGAGGCAGCCCGTGCCTATCTGCGTGGAACCGGCCACGCCCGCCTGCGCAATGATGCCGGAGTAGCCCGCCACCTTCACGTTGTGCCCGATCTGCACGAGGTTATCGATCTTCGTCATAGGCCCGATGTAGGTGCGTCCGATGCGCGCGCGGTCGATCGTGGTGTTGGAGCCAATCTCCACGCCGTCGCCCAGCTCCACGATGCCGAGCTGCGGTATCTTCTCGATTTTCGGGAGGCCGTTCTCCATCGTGGTGTTGTAACCGTAGCCGTCGCCGCCGAGACGTACGCCGCAGTGGAGGATCACTCCCTTGCCGACCTTGGTTCCCTCACGCAACGTCACCTGCGGGTAGAAATGGGATCCCGCGCCGACGGAACAGTTCTCGCCGATGAACACCTGCGCCTCAATCACGCAGCCGTCACCGATGACGGTGCCCTTCTCAATGACTGTGTACGCACCCACATGGACGCTCGCGCCGAGGCGCACCGAGGAATCGACGATCGCCGTGGGATGGACGCCCGGCGTGCGTACAGGCGCGGGCGGGGCGAACATCTCCGCCGCCGCCATGCAGGCGTGGTTAGGGTCGTCCACGCGGATTATCGCGCACGGCGCACCGTGCGCCCAGTCAGGCGGCAAAAGTATGGCGGACGCCTTCGTGGTCTGCACAAGCGGCACGTGCTTCGCATCCTTGCAGAATGACAAATCGCCGGGGCGCGCCTCCTCAAGGCCCGCGCACGCGACGATATCCACGTCGTCCCCCTCAAGGACTCCGCCCAGCTTAGCTGCGAGGTCACTTGCCCTCATCGGTTTTCTTCGCTTTCTCTTTGCGCTTTGCGGGATCGACGCCGAATGCCTTCAGTATGGCATCGGTCACGTCGTATGAATCCTTTGAGAATGCCAGCATCGACGAATCGGCGATGATGTCGTAGCCGTTCTTCTTGGCGTAGGCGTTGATTTTCGCGCGGATTTCATCCGTCTCTATCTTGATGAGGCGTGCCTCAAGCTCGCTCAGGTCGCTCTGGTAGCGCGCCGCCATCTGGCGCATCTCCTGCTGGTTGGCGAGGAAGCGCTGCTGAACGCTCTCGATCTTCTTCTGCGCCTCGGCGCGCGCCGAAGCGGACAGCATCGGATTCTGGAGGTCACTCTGCAGTTTCTTGCCCTCGTCCGCAATCTCCTTCAGCTCGTCCTGCTTGGCGTCGAGCTTGGCCTTGTAGTCCGTGTCCGTCGTTTTCACGAGCGTGCGGTTGCTTTCGTGCGAAGGATGGAGGCGGACGAGGTCCACCATGTTCACCGTGCCGATCTTCATCTCGGCCGTCGCCGAAAACGCCGCGGCTACCGCCGCCACCATCATAATCTTTTTCATTTTCATCTTCTCTCTTTGCAATCTCAACTTTACACTTTAAAAATCATATCCGATCGTGAACGAGAACACCTTGTCGTCCACGTCCTCGTCCGGATCGGCGACTGGCGTGGCGAAATCGAGGCGGATCGGGAACGACGGCAGGTCGAGGCGTAGGCCGAGGCCGACGGACCAGCAGAACCAGTCGGTGTCAAAGTCGAAGTCGTCCTCGCCGACGCTGCCGAGGTCGGTGAACGCCGCGATGCGAATCATCTTCACGACCGGCACGGAATACTCCATCGTCGCACACCAGCTCGTCTGTCCGCCCCACGGCACGTAGTGGCCGCGCTTGTTCTGGCGAGAATAGACGCGTGGGGCGATTTCACGGAAATCGACGCCTCGTATGGAGCGCGAGCCACCGAGGAAGAGCTTGTCGTAAATCGGCAAGTCATCGTCGCCGCCGAAGGAGTCGAGCGTCACGGCGCGAAGTCCCCAGTGGAACACGTGCCCCCACTTCTTGATCGTCGTCAGATAGTGGCGGTAACGGAAGCCGGTACGCCAGTACTCGTTGTCGCCGCCGACGACGTCGCCGTGCAGCATCACGCGGTAACCCTTCTTCGGGAAGAGGAAGTCGTCGCGTGTGTCGTTCTGCCAGAACACGCTCAGCGGAATCTCCCAGCTGTCGCCGTATTTGTCCTCCTGTTCGCGCAGGAGCCTGCGCGGCTCTTCGTCGTGCGGATGCTCGTAGAGCCAGTCGCCCTCGACGTCGTCCATCTGCACGTACTCCGCCCCGATCGACACGCCGAAGCGGCCGAAGGGCTCCCAGCCCGGCCAGAACCGGACAGGATAGCTGATCGAGGCCTCCACTCCGTTGCGGATCACGTCGTAGTCGTCGAACCAGCGCTGGCGGCGGTACGCCTTGACGGAGAGTTCAAGATGGCGGTCAAAGAGCCATGGCTCCGTGATGCCGATTTCATACGTCTGGATACGGGGACCGGCCTGTAGAAGGATGCGGGCCTTCTGTCCGCCACCGCGGAAACGCCAGGGGTTGAAGAGGTCGAAGTTGTTCTCGTGGACCTCGATCTGCCCGTAAACGGAATCTTCGGAACCGGCGCCGATGCCGATCATGAAGCCGCCGGTCGTCTGTTCCTCCACTTCGAACACGAGGTCGCGCTCCTCCGGGCCGCCCTTCTTCGACTCTCCGCCATCGACGGTCTCAAGGTAGTACTGCACGCGCTGGAAGTAGCGGAGGTTCTCCAGACGGTGCTTCGAGCGTTCGGCGAGGTCCGCAAGCATCGGGTCGCCCGGCGAGAGGCCGATCTCGCGGCGGATTACCTTGTCCTTCGTGTAGTCGTTGCCGCGCACGAGCACCTTGCGGATCACCACGGGCACGCCTTCCTCGACGGCGAACACGATGTCCACCGTATCGCCGTATTCCTCCGTCGGGATGCGGCGCACGGTGACGTGCGTATCCGCGAGGGCCTTTTCGCCGGAGCCGCAGTACACCTCGATGGCGTGGGCGGCGTCGGCAAGCGCCTTAGCGCCGGCGAAGTCGCCAGTCTTGAGCTCCTTCACCGCGCCCAGCACCGCCTCTGCCGGATACTGCTTCACGCCGGTGACGGAAATCTTGCCAACCGTGTAGCGGGTACCCTCGACGACGGTGAACACGCGATCGACCTTGTTGGAGTCACCATCCACCGGTACCGCCTCGGGCAGCGACACTGAAACATCAAGGTATCCAAGGTCGCGGTAGTAGTTCGCGATCTTGTCGCGCGCCTCGGCGAAGTCCTGCGGCGTGGCGGGCGTGTCGATGAACCATCCGAACGGGTTCCACCACGGATACTGCTGGAACGAGTCGCGGAGTTCCTGCTCCTCAACGCCCTCAATGCCCTTGAACTTGAAGTCGCGGATCTTGATGCGCGGGCCCTCCACGATCTCCATCGTTATGTTCACGGCGTTAGGAGACCCCTCGACAGGCTCGACGCGCGGTGTCACGCTCACGTCGGGGAAGAACTTGCGCTGGTAGGCAGTCTTGATGCGCCCCGCCGCCGCCGCAATCTCCGCCTCGCCGTATGCATAGCCATCGCGCAGCTCGGACAGGGAGGTGATCTTGCTTACGCCCCAGTAGTCGTTGCCCTTTACGTTTAGCGGGCCCTGGAAGCGCTTTTTACGCGTGACTACGTACGTAACCGCCACGCCTTTGGCGGACTGCTCGGCCTTGACGGAGATGTCCTCGAACTCGTTCGCGTCGCGCAGCGTGCGCACGTCCCGCGCACACTGCTGCGGGTCGTACTCGTCGCCGGCCTTCACCATGCAGCGGGCGAGCACGTCACCCGTGTCCGTTCCGCCATCCGCCATCTTGACGGATACGGACGCGACTTTGGCGGCGTGCGCAGTACACACGGCAATCGCTAATCCCAGCAGCAGTTTCTTCATGCCTTTTATTCCCTTCCTTTCAGTTTCCGAAATTTACCGGATTGACGTGCCAGATGTCGTTCGCGTACTCCGACACCGCACGGTCGCTGGAGAAGCGACCGGAACGGGCGATGTTGACAAGCGACATCGTGTTCCACTTCTTCGCGTCGCGGTACGTGGCGTCCACGCGGTCCTGCGCCTCGCAGTAGCTGCGGAGGTCAGCAAGGAGCATGTAGTAGTCGTTGTAGTCGAGGAGCGAACGCAGTATCGGGTCGAAGATCCCCGGCTGCAGCACGGAGAACGCATTGCGGCGGATCATGTCCAGCGCAAGGCGGATCTCCGGGTCGGAGCGGTACACGTCGCGAGAGTTGTAGGTGGGACGGAGCTTGGCCACGTCCTCCGTGCGGAGGCCGAAGAGGAACATGTTGTCGTCGCCGACCTCCTGGTTGATCTCCACGTTCGCGCCGTCGTATGTGCCCAGCGTGAGCGCACCGTTCATCATGAACTTCATGTTGCCGGTGCCGCTGGCCTCGGTGCCTGCGAGCGAAATCTGCTCGCTCAGCTCGGCGGCGGGCATGATTTTCTCCGCGAGCGACACGCGGTAGTCCGGCAGGAAGGCGACGGTGAGCTTGCCGCGAGTGCGGGGATTGCCGTTCACGACGCCCGCAATGCCGTGGATGAGGCGGATGATGAGCTTCGCCATGTAGTATCCCGGCGCGGCCTTTGCCGCAAAGATGAACGTGCGCGGCACGGGGTCGTACGACTGGTCCGTGATGAGGCGGTTGTAGAAGATGATGATGTACAGCGCGAGCAGCAGCTGGCGCTTGTATTCATGGAGGCGCTTCACCTGCACGTCGAAGATCGCGGACGGATCGAGCTTCAAGCCGAGCGTGTGCGCGACGTAGTTCGAGAGCAGGCGCTTGTTCGAGCGCTTGATCTTCGTCAGGCAGTCGAGGAACGCCTGATCCTGCGCGCACTCCTCAAGCCGCTTCAGCTCATCGAGATGCGTGATCCAGTTGTCGCCGATCTTCTCCGTGATGAGCTGCGCAAGCGGCGGGTTCGCCTTGAGCAGCCAACGACGCGGCGTGATGCCGTTCGTCACGTTGTGGAAGTGGTCGGGGTAGAGCTCGTAGAAGTCCTTGAAGAGGCTGTCCTTGAGTATCTGCGTGTGTAGCTGCGCAACGCCATTCACGCTGGACGAGCCGATGATGGCGAGGTTGGCCATGCGCACGTAGCGCTCGCCGCCCTCGTCGATGAGGCTCATGCGCGCAAGACGCTCCTGGTCGCCGGGGAACAACGAGGAAATCTGGCGCAGGAAGCGTCCGTTGATCTCGTAGATGATCTGGAGGTGGCGAGGGAGCAGACGCTCCATCATCGAGACCGGCCACTTCTCCAACGCCTCGGGGAGGACGGTGTGGTTCGTGTAGCCCGTGGCGCGGCACGTGATGTCCCACGCCTCGCCCCATTCGACGCCCTCCTCGTCCACTAGAACGCGCATCAGCTCGGGGATCACGAGCGCGGGGTGCGTCTCGTTCAGGTGGATGAACGCCTTTTCGGGAAGCTTCGACCAGTCAGCGGGCCCGTTGTCCTCCACGAACCGGCGCAGGATGTCCGCAAGCGAACAGCGCGTGAAGAAGTACTGCTGACGCAGGCGCAGCTCCTTGCCGGCCATGGTGTTGTCGTTCGGGTACAATACCTTCGTGAGGTTCTCGGCGAGCACCTTGGTCTCGACGGCCTCCACGTAGGAGCCCTTGTTGAAGTCCGCGAGGTCGAACTCGTCCACTGCCTTCGCACTCCAGAGGCGGAGCGTGTTCACGGCGTTTTTGTAGCCGATAATGGGAAGGTCGTAGGGGACACCCTGCACTTGCTCGGCGCCCTTCCACATCCACTTGGCCTTGCCGCCTTCCTCCACGTACTCCACGCGGCCGCCGAACTGGACGATCTGCGCGTACTCGGGACGCGCGAACTCCCACGGATAGCCGTCCTTGAGCCAGTGGTCCGGCTCCTCCACCTGCTGCCCGTCAACTATGCGCTGGCGGAAGATGCCGTAGTCGTAGCGGAGGCCGTAGCCCATGCCGGCGAGGTCGAGGGTGGACATCGAGTCGAGGAAGCACGCCGCAAGACGCCCGAGGCCGCCGTTGCCGAGACCGGCGTCCACTTCAAAATCACGGAGCGAATTCCAGTCGAGGCCGTATTCCTTCAGCGCCTCAGAACATTCGCGGTCCAGCTTGAGGTTGATCACGTTGTTGCCGAGCAGACGCCCGATCAGGAACTCCAGCGAAAGGTAGTAAACGCGGCGCTCGTTCTGCCTGTGGTAACGCTCCTGCGTCTCCATCCAGCGCTCGACGATCCTGTCGCGTATCGCGTATGCGAACGCCTTGTACTGGTCACGCGCCGTGGCTTTGCCGTCGTACTTCGCGAGCATGTAGCGCAAATGCCATGCAAAATCCTCTTTCAGGCTCTGCACGGTGTTTTCGACCCGGCGGTCGCCGGTCTTGCCGTTATTCATCACTATAGTTCCTTCTAATCCGTTGAAGGGAGTATTTTATCAAATCTACGGCAGTTCTTCAATGCAGTATGTCAAGTATTTCAACAGATTTACAAACCGAAAACTTACACCTTTTCAAGGCAGAAGGTATGCGTGGACCAGTTGCAGCACTGTCCGCCAACGACGTTCTTCCGCGCTGCTGACTCCACGCCCTCGTATGGATCGAACTGATAGACCTTTTTGAGCGTCGCGTTTGGGGGCATGTTACCGGTGGAAGCACCCACAGACAAGGCCGTAGCTACGACAAGAACTTTTATGGCTTTGAACTTCATGTCTTCCTTTTTTACCCATTCTTTCAAACTAGCCTATTTTCACCAACTGCCAACGGCGTCGGCGGGACGGTCGGTGTTGATGTAGTCGAGTCCCAGTTCCCGTGCAAGACGCCATGCCTCGGGATTGTCGGGATAACCCCACAGACGGAACTTGCAGCCCTTCGCGTGAGCTTCACGGACGGCGACGCGGATTTTCTCCTTATCAGCCTCGGACATCTCTCCCGAACGCCATTGGGTATAGGCTCGCGCACAGTGGCTGATGAGCGGTACGCGCTTGTACTGCTCGTCGGCCAGCTTCTTGGTAGGCGGCACGTCAAAGAACACGTAATCGGGATATGCGAAGAAATCCGTAATCTTGGAATGGTCGCCCGTCACCGTCAGTCTCGCCGCAGAGGGATTCTTCGCGATGTCGAAGCAGTCGCGATACCCATCCTTCTCGATCATCTCCACGATACGGTCAAGCGCCGGCTTCCCGTTCTTGAGGTCAATGAGCAGCTGGAGCGGTTTCCCGTCGGCGTAGGCGCGTCCGCCGTTTTTGCGCATGACCTCGCGCAGCGGCTCAAGATAGAGGCGACGGAGCGTGTTCTCTTTTTTCAGCTCCCTGCGCGAATGCGCCACGAGCAAATCGCCGTCCACAAGGAACACGTCGGCTTCGATGGAGTCCGCCCCCGCCTCGTATGCGCCCCAAAACGGACGCTTCTGCGCGTAGTCGTTGTGCGAGTGGATGAACATCTTCTTCTCGGACGGCACTCGCGCGATTTCGTACAACTCTCCGTCGTAGCGTTTGGGCAGGACGACCTCGAATCCAGCCTCTTCCAGCTCGCGCCCCGTCATCTCCGCCACGCGCTCGCCCTTCGCGCCCTTCAAAACTGCGTACTTCGCATCGGGGTCAATTCCTCTCACGGCTACGTGACGCGAACGTTCAGCCGCGTTGTGGCGAAACACGCCCACAAGACCGCCGCTCTTCGTTTCGGTGTTGATGCGTGCAAAGCCATCCCACGCGCCCTCCTGCGGCTCTCCGAGGCCGGGGAGGTCCTGGCGGAACGACATAATGCCGTGCCGCGCCTCCATGCCCTTGAGCCACGATGACCACTCCCTGTACTCCGCGCGCTCGGCGGGCGTGAGCTTGCGCGTATCGCCAAGCATGATGGGCAGCGTCCCGGCGAGCGACTTGAAGGACAGCAGATGGTTGTCACCGTTCATGTGGAGGTTACCGATCACGAGCGACGTCGCGGGCAACGCGGGCGTGCGTCCCCACGCGAGACTGCGCACGTAGAGCTGTCCGTCCTCGCTGGACGCGATGTTGGAGAGCCAGTTGCCCTCGGCGTGCTTCGCGATGCCGTAGTCCATGAGGAAGGTCTTGCCAGCCGTCTCGAACGTGCAGTCGATGAAGAGGTCAGGTGCGGCCTCGTGCAGCTCGTCGAAGAGCTTCATGCAACCCGTGAAGATCGCGTCGTACGAATCCTCGTGCCCGCGATGTCCGGGATGGTCCTTCGCGTAGCAACCCGTACGCGCGTCGTCATAGACGTAGGCGCTCGTGGCAATCGCGAGGTCGAGCTTCACGTAGGCGAGACCGTGGTCCCGCACGAGGCCGAGGATCTTGTCCCGGATGTATTCGCGCCAGGGCGTCCCCAGACAAGCCGTGCGCGTGTTTCCGTGCATGGTGTGCAGGTTGGAGAGATTTCCCGCCTTGTCCTTCACAAACCACTCGGGGTGTTCCTTCATTGGTGCGGACGCAGGATCGGCCCAGGCGAGGGACAGCCAGAGCCCCGGCCTCATGCCCTTCGACTTGATGTAGTCGAACACGGGCTTGAGTCCGCCGGGGAACTTCTTCTCGTCCACAGCCCAATCACCCCTGCCGTACTTGCCGTCGGAGATGTTGATCTGCCAGCCGTCGTCGATCACGAACTCCTCGATGCCGCACTCCGCCGCCGCGTCGGCGAGCTCGCGGATGAGCTTCGCGTCGATGTGCGTGAGGAACGGCACCCACGTGTTGTAAACGAACATCGGCTTCTTCTGAATCGTCTCCACCCGCACGCCCATGTATTTGCGCACGTAATCCGATACCGCCCCTTCCACGACGCGCGACGGATCGGGACACTTCGAGTACGGCGCCGTGAAGACAGGCATGGCCATCCAGCTCTCGCCGGGTCTCAGCCACTTCCTGAACGGATACTGCTCGCCGACATGCGGCGTACCCGAAACGATATAGTTGCCATCCTGGAACGCCGTCGTGCGCTTCATCGTGGAGACGCCTTCGTTGCCGACAGCGATGCCGCACCGCCTACTGTAGTCGTGTACCACGACGAGCGGGTCGTTCCAGTCGCCGATATAGACGCTCCCCTCCTCGCGGTAACGTCCGAAGTGACGCATGACGCGGGAGTTGGTGCAGCCGAGCGTCGCGAGACGGAACGTCTCCACGTCAACGTCCTCAATTGCGACGTCCTTGTCGCCTTTGTTCGCAATCGCGAGCGTCTTGCGGACGAGCGCGAGGCCGGGATACGTGGTGTAGGTAAGCTCGATCCCCACCTTGCCGTCGGACGATATGCCCGTCACGGTCGTCGTATGCGCGCCGTTCTTCGCCTCGTCCTTCTCGACCTTGACGTCCTTCCACACCGACCATCCGGCGTACATCTTGCCATCCAGGCGGAATGCGAACTCCGGCGAACCGTTGCGCATGAACTCCGTGCCGTTGGCGGTCTTGTACGACTTGCCGAGGAGATGTCCGGCTTTCATGTCGAGACTGCGCGAAACCAGTCCTGATGCTACCTCCACGGGATCCACCGAGGGCTTGGATTCGACGGCGCCGAACGCGACGGACGCGGCTGCCGCCGCCATAAGCACTGTTGCATTTTTGTAGAGTAGAGACCCACGCCTCGGCGTTGCCGCGCACACGCTTGCGCGCCCTTCGGGTTGCCTTCGGCAATGTACCCTCCGAAGCGAAGCTT
>Ga0310694_10002475_pt1 | contig 18940 bp, 12 predicted proteins | sample 174DNAGHGhighgp2_FD_203884 | JGI IMG/M metagenome (GOLD analysis project Ga0310694, IMG submission 203884) | Sheep rumen microbial communities from Palmerston North, Manawatu-Wanganui, New Zealand - 1742 DNA GHGhigh gp2 (v2) (version 2) | ecosystem: Host-associated > Mammals > Digestive system... | reverse complement strand
GAAAGATGGTGTATTGATAATCATATCCTCCTTGCTTGAGCAGCATAGTTTTTTCGTAGCACATGGTTTTGGCGTTGTATTCCATTAAATTATATTCATCGTAATTAAAATTATTCAATTCACCCGAAATATAAATACGCGTGCCGAATAGAGGATTTGGACTATATAAAGCAAAGTGGACGAATAAGTAATCGGGGTCTTCACTTTGAGCGTTAGACTCTTGTAAATGAACGATGTATCGACCATTGATGTCATTTGATGAGTAATATTGATGAAGTTGGTCGAATGTGTTTTGATACAAAGTGGCGTGGTAATAGGGATTATAGTAACGAATATGTTCTACTTCTTTAGAGAAATTGCGTAAAGAAGAGATATCGAATGATTTAAATTCGTTGCCAGCTTCGAAAATGAGTTTTCGGTTATTTTTGTATTCAATTTCGTTCGGGAAAATGGCTGATGGTGTAACTAAAGAGGCCATATTATCTGTACGACGATTTTGTTGAACATACACTTTTAAGTCTGTTTGAGGTGATACAATCTTGTACGAATTATTTGTAGCGATACTAAAATCGACTTGTTGATGTTTCCCTTTAAAATCAATATCAGTATTACTTCTTACGTTGCCTTTTATATTAACTTTTTCGTCTAAAACAGAGAAACAAGCTGTTGCTACAACATTATCTAAAATATCTTCATATATAATAATGGTATAATTGCCTGAACATTTGAGTTGAAGATCTTCATTAGGAATTTGGAACGAATAATTTGTATAATCGAACATGGTTCCAAAAGAGTATTTGTAGTTATTGATAGCGCCATCGCTAAAGCCATCTATATATTCAATTTCCATCAAGTTAGATTGTTTCCAATCGGCATTACAATGAATTAATTTGTAAAAATAATTATGTCCGTCGTGCGACATTTCGTCGAATGAAACAGTGATTTTGTCGTTTGTGTTTAGGTTTATGATAGGGTATATAGGGTTAATGCCATCGTTTTTGACTTGAAGAGAATGAATATTTTCGTCAAAGACTTTGGTTTGAAACCCCTGACCAAAGAGCCAATGGCATCCTAAGGTTAGAAATAAGATAAGGAATATTATTTTTTTCATTATTGCAAAAGTACAAATAAAAGATGAAAGATAAAAAATACAAGGCAAATTGTTTTTTAGTGAAATTATGTCTAACCGTTATAATTATAAAAACGAAAGTTATCGTATTGTGGAGTGTTGAGAATTTTAATGGATGAGAGGTTTCGGTGGATGGTTGATAAATTTTAATAAAAAAACTATGAAATAATTTTTATAAAATGAGATAAAGAACTACTTTTGTAAATTATTTAAAGTGTATATAATAACCTGTATTTAATCAATATATGACTAAAGTAGTAAAGATTAAACGAGGCTTAAATATTCCGTTGAAAGGCGTAGCTGCAGAGGTGTTGAATACAGTTGCACAATCGTCTAATTTCAGTATTGTACCTGATGATTTTAGCGGGGTTAAACCTAAGCCTGTAGTAAAAGAGGGAGAGAAAGTGAAAGTAGGAACTGTTTTGTTTATTGACAAAAATCGTCCTGAAATCAAGTTTGTATCTCCTGTAAGTGGCGTGCTTACTGCAATTAACAGAGGTGATCGCCGTAAGATTATGAGTTTTGCTATCCAAGCAGATGCGGCAAACGATAGTGAAAGTTTTTCAAAACAAGACGTTGCTAAAATGTCGGTTGATGAGGTTAAACAAGTATTGCTTGATAGTGGTTTGTGGCCATTTGTAAAGCAAAGACCTTACGATATTGTAGCTAATCCAGCAGATAGTCCACGTTCTATCTATGTATCTGGGTTTGATTCAGCGCCATTAGCACCTGATTATGATTTTGTATTTAAAGGTCAGGAAGCTGAATTGCAAGTAGGATTTGATGTTTTGAAAAAACTTTGTGCAGATGTTAATTTAGGTATTTCTGTAAAATCGGAAGTTTTGTCAGCTATCCAAAATGTAAATACTATAGTTTTTGATGGTCCTCATCCTGCAGGAAATGTTGGTGTTCAAATCAACAATACAAACCCTATTAATAAAGGAGAAAAAGTTTGGGTTGTAGCATTGCAAGATGTATTGGTTATTGGTAAACTATTTTTAAATGGTGTACTAGATTTTACTCGTACAATTGCATTAGTAGGGTCAGAAGTTAAAAATCCTTCATATTATAAAGTAGTATATGGTTCATCAATTGAAAATATAGTTAAAGGAAACGTTACTGAAAATGCTTCATTGCGTTATATTTCAGGAAATCCATTAACGGGTATTAAGATTGATGCCAATGGAGCTTTGTCAGCATATGCTTCACAAATAACTGTAATACCAGAAGGCGATGATAATTATGAAATGTTAGGTTGGGTTGCTCCTGGATTTAACAAGTTCAGTGCGAGTCGTTTGTTCTTCTCTTGGTTATGTGGTAAAAAACAATACGTTATTGATGCTCGTGTTCGTGGTGGTAAAAGAGCCATTATCAACAGTAATGAGTACGATAAAGTATTTCCAATGGATATCTATCCTGAATATTTAATCAAAGCGATTATTGCTAAAGATATTGAAAAGATGGAAAATTTAGGTATTTATGAAGTAGCACCAGAAGATTTTGCTTTGTGCGAATTTGTATGTACTTCAAAAATGGATTTGCAACAAATCGTTAGAGAAGGTTTAGACTATTTAAGAAGTGAAGTAGAATAATTGAGTATTAACTTATAAAATATTAAAACATTGAAAGCGCTTAGAAATTATATCGATAAGATAAAACCTAACTTCGAAGAAGGAGGTAAGCTTGCAATGTTCCGTTCAGTTTTTGAAGGATTTGAAACATTCCTTTTTGTTCCAAATACTCGTAAAAAACTCGGAACTCACATTAACGATAGCAACGACTCAAAACGTTTTATGTCGTTTGTTGTGATAGCTTTAATGCCTGCACTTTTGTTTGGTATGTACAATGTTGGTTATCAACATTTTCTAGCAATTGGTCAAGAAGCAGGTTTTTGGAAAGAATTTTGGTTTGGTTGCTTAGCAGTTTTACCAAAAGTTGTAGTGTCTTATGTTGTGGGACTAGGTATTGAATTTACTGTAGCACAATGGAAGAAAGAAGAAATACAAGAAGGATTCTTGGTTTCGGGTATGATTATTCCATTGATTGTTCCAGTTGATTGTCCTCTATGGATAATCGCTGTTGCCACTGCTTTTGCTGTAATTTTTGCGAAGGAAGTATTTGGAGGAACAGGTTACAATATCTTTAATGTAGCTTTGATTGCACGTGCATTTATGTTCTTTGCTTATCCATCGGCAATGTCGGGTGAAAGTGTATTCGTACGTACTCGTGATGCATTTGGGTGGGGAGCTGGAGAAGCTGTAGATGGTTTTTCAGGTGCGACTCCTCTTGGACAATTAGCAAGTAGTGAAGTTCCAGTATTTAATGATATTTTAGGTAGTGCAATCGGATTTAAAGAAGCATTCATCGGACTTATTCCAGGTTCAATTGGTGAAACTTCCGTGATTGCTATTTTATTAGGAGGATGCTTCTTGTTATTTACAGGAGTAGCAAGTTGGAAGACTATGTTGTCGATCTTCGTTGGTGGAGGTTTAACAGCATACTTATTTAATATCTCTGGATTAAACACAGCAGTAGCACAATTGCCTTGGTACAATCATCTTGTACTAGGAGGTTTCTGTTTTGGTGCTGTCTTTATGGCAACCGACCCAGTTACTTCTGCTCGTACAGAAATAGGAAAATACATTTATGGTTTCTTGATTGGTATGATGGCAATCGTTATTCGTGTGCTTAACCCAGGTTATCCAGAAGGAATGATGTTGGCAATCTTGTTGATGAACATGTTTGCTCCACTCATCGACCATTGTGTAGTACAATGTAATGTGTCTAAAAGAAAAAATCGTGTTAATTCAAAATAATTAAGGAAATGGCTACAAAAAAATATGTATGTAAAGTGTGTGGCTATGTCCACGAAGGAGACAAAGCTCCGGAAGCTTGTCCAATATGTAAAGCTCCAGCTTCAGAATTTGAACTAATGCCGTCAGAAAAGAAAGGGTTAGATACGAATAGTAACGCTTATACTATTATTTATGCTATTGTAATGGTAGCAATCGTAGCGCTTGCTTTGGCATTTACTTCAAGTGCATTGAAAAATCGTCAAGATGAAAATGTTAGACTTGATAAGAAAAAACAAATTTTGAGTTCTATCAATATTGATTATAAAGGTCAAGATGCCGCTAAACTTTATGATGAATATGTTTCTTCATCAGTAGTAGTAAATGTGGCAGGCGAAGAAGTTGAAGGTGATGCTTTTGATATTGACTTTAAAAATAAAATCTCAGAAGACCAATTACCTATGTATATAGCAAATGTAAATGGTGAAACCAAATACATTATGCCAGTTAGAGGTGCTGGACTTTGGGATGCTATTTGGGGATATGTAGCTTTGAATAGCGATAAAAACACTGTTTATGGCGTGTATTTCTCACACAAAGGAGAAACTCCAGGTTTAGGTGCTGAAATTGCAGGAGAAAAGTTTCAGTCTCAATTTCGTAATGCAGAAGATCCTAAACAAGTATTCAATGCAGAAGGAGAGTTTACTTCTATTTTAGTAGAAAAAGGTAATACTTCATTTGGTAATCCTAACCAAGTGGATATTGTTGCTGGTGCTACCTTGACTAGTAAAGGTGTTGAAAAAATGTTGGCATCGGGTATTGGTGCTTACCAAAATTATTTAAAGGCAGGAGTTGCAGAGCAAGTTCAAGAGACTGAAGAAGCAGAAGCTGAAGACGTTGTAGTTGAAGTAGCCGAATCTGTTGTTGAACTTGTAGAAACTGTAGCAGAAGCAGTTAATAACGAAAAAGAATAATAGAAGAGATATGAGTTTATCAGCAAAAACAAAAGAAATTTTACTCGGACCGCTTAGCGGAAACAACCCTGTGGTCGTTCAAGTTCTGGGTATTTGTTCGGCTTTGGCTGTAACGGCCAAGTTAGAACCTGCTATTGTAATGGGACTTTCAGTTACCATCATTGTTGCATTCTCAAATGTAATTATTTCGTTGTTGCGTAATACCGTTCCTCAACGAATCCGTATTATCGTACAATTAGTAGTAGTTGCAGCATTGGTTACTATTGTTAGTGAGTTTTTAAAAGCATTTGCTTATGATGTAAGTGTGCAACTTTCGGTTTATATTGGTTTGATTATTACCAACTGTATCTTGATGGGTCGTTTGGAAGCTTTTGCTATGTCAAACAAACCATGGGACTCATTCCTTGATGGTGTTGGTAATGGTGTAGGGTATGCAATCATTTTGATTATTGTAGCATTTTTCCGTGAACTTTTGGGTTCGGGAACTTTGTTAGGATTCAATATTTTAAATTATGAATGCTTGACCGACGCTGGTTATATGAATAATGGACTTATGTTAATGCCACCAATGGCTTTGATTATTGTAGCTTGCATTATCTGGGTTCATAGAAGTAAAAATAAAGATTTACAAGAAAAATAAGGTGAATTTTCCCGTAAGGGAAATACTAAAAATAAAATTATATGGAACATACTTTAGTATTATTTGTTAGATCCATTTTTATGGATAATATGATATTCGCCTTTTTCTTGGGTATGTGCTCATACTTGGCGGTATCAAAAAATGTTAAGACTTCATTGGGATTAGGAGTTGCTGTAACATTCGTGTTGTTAGTAACATTGCCAGTGAATTACCTACTTTATACATACGTTTTGAGTGAAGGTGCTCTATCATGGATTAGTCCTGAACTTGCTGATGTTAATTTAGGATTCTTAAGTTTTATTTTGTTTATTGCGGTTATTGCTGCTATCGTACAATTGGTAGAAATGGTGGTTGAACGTTTTAGTCCTTCGCTATACGCTTCATTGGGTATTTTCTTACCTCTAATCGCCGTTAACTGCGCTATCATGGGTGCGTCATTGTTTATGCAGCAACGCGTATTGTTGGATGCTACTGATCCTAAAGCTTTAACTTGTATCTCTGATGTATTAGCTTATGCATTGGGCTCAGGTATTGGTTGGTTGCTTTCAATTGTTGCTTTGGCTGCAATTAGAGAAAAAATGGCTTATTCTGATGTCCCTGCTCCTTTGAAAGGTTTGGGTATCACATTTATTACTGTAGGACTTATGGCTATGGCATTTATGTGCTTCAGTGGTCTTAATATTTAACCGTTAATTAAAACAAATTTAGAATGAATACAATTCTTGCAAGTTTAATCGTTTTCTTGCTGGTTATAATCCTATTGGTGATTGTACTTTTGGTTGCTAAACGTTATTTGGTAGCGTCTGGTAATGTAAAAGTAAATCTTAATGGAGAACGTGATATTGAAGTAGCCTCTGGAGGTTCACTTCTTAACACAATGGCCAATGCAGGAGTATTTCTTCCATCTGCTTGCGGTGGAAAAGGATCTTGTGGACAATGTAAATGTCAAGTTTTAGAAGGTGGTGGTGAAATCCTTCCTACTGAAACAGTTCATTTTAGCCGTAAACAACAAAAAGATCATTGGCGTCTTGGTTGTCAGGTAAAAGTTAAAAATGACATGGCTATTAAAGTTCCAGAATCAGTTCTTGGTGTTAAAGAATGGGAATGCGAAGTTATTTCTAATAAAAATGTTGCAACCTTTATCAAAGAATTTAAAGTTAAATTGCCTGCAGGCGAACATATGGACTTCGAGCCAGGTTCGTATGCACAAATTAAAATTCCTGCATACGATATCGATTATGATCGAGATATGGATAAAGACCTTATTGGAGATCTTTATTTGGGCGCATGGAAGAACTTTGGCTTGTTTGGTTTGAAACAAAAAAATACGGAACCTACCATTCGTGCTTATTCAATGGCCAACTATCCTGATGAAGGTGATATTATTACTTTGACTGTTCGTATTGCGACTCCTCCATTCAAACCAAAAGATCAATGTCCTAATGGTCCTGAATTTATGGATGTACCATGTGGTATTGCTTCTACTTATATCTTCTCATTGAAACCAGGAGATAAAGTAACAATGTCTGGTCCTTATGGAGAATTTATGCCTGTTTATGATTCTAAGAAAGAAATGATTTGGGTAGGTGGTGGTGCCGGTATGGCTCCTCTTCGTGCACAAATTATGCACATGCTTAAAACTCGTCAATGTCGCGATCGTGAAATGCATTATTTCTATGGTGCACGTGCTATTGATGAAGTATTCTTCTTGGAAGATTTCTTGGCTCTTGAAAAAGAATTCCCTAACTTCCACTTCCACTTGGCACTTGACCGTCCAGATCCAAAAGCAGATAAATTGGGTATTAAATATACAGCAGGATTTATTGCTCCAGTTATGGGTGATACGTATCTTAAGGCTCACGAAGCTCCAGAAGATATTGAATATTATTTGTGTGGACCTCCAATGATGGCTAAAACGGTACTTGATTTACTTCATTCTCTTGGTGTTGAAGATCAAGACATTCGTTTCGATAACTTTGGTGGATAATACTTAAATTATTATATCAAAAAAAAAGGTGAGAATTTTAAATCCTCACTTTTTTTTGTGTTAATACATTTTTATGGCATTTATGGCATAAATTGTTTTTCTCTGTTAGATTGTCGAGATATTTTATTTGTATGGAAAAATTCTATACTAATCATTTTTATAAATGCGGTTTGAATGGTATAGTTTGAATTTTATTGAATAGTTATAATAATGTTAGAATCGATAGTCCGATGGTGGTTTTATAAAAAATAGGGGATGGTGATAAAAGACTATAGAATAAAAAACGTCCTTCTATATAATTAACATAGAAGGACGTTTTTGGTTGTTTTATTAATTTTTATTTTTCATTGGGATATAAGTATGGATAGTTTGGAGCTTTAGGACCTTTTTTAACAGCTCCACTGAATAAATCAAGTCCTTCAAAGCAATTATGAATCATAGCGACGTGTAATCCCCATAAACGAGCCCACATGATGCCACGACCACCAGTTTTGTTGTAAGTGCTATTGTACTTTAATTCGCAAATTACTTTGTTCGTTTCTTTTTCTTTTACGATAATAGCTCCAGAGGCGGCATCATAAGCTGTGGTCATGGCAATGATAGGAGCCATTACAGCAGCTACAGCACCTCCGCCACCAAATTCGTATAGAGTGTCGATACGGGTGGTCATAATGTATTTGGCTTCATCACGATTAGAGGTCATCTGAGCAGCAAATTTATTTTTCTTTTGATATTTATTAAATTGCTTGATTAATGCATTATTAGCATTCTGTGTAGCATTTTCCCATTCTTTGACTATTCGGTCGTAGTCATTTCCAAGGCGAACAGGGTCAAGCAATCCGCCACGAGGATCTACGAATTTGTTATTTTTTTTGTCAAAGTCATATTCGACGCAATTGGCGTAGTCCCATTCGTGGTAAATAAGAGCATCATCCATAATAAATTGAGCATTACCCGATACCAATTCGGGCATCTTGTTAAATTGTGCTACAGCAGCTAAACTTGTAGCAAACAAGAATGCAAAGGCGTAAATTCTTTTCATTTTTTTTATGTTTAATGTTAAAAGTTTTTACAAAAATAAAATAATTATTAAAAATTATTAAAAAATATTAAAATGTTTTTTTTTGAGGAGGGAGTTTCTGTATTTAGGGGACGAACGTAAGAGAAAAAATTATTTTTTTATTGTATAATAAATGGTAAAGGAGTTTAGATATTCTATCTTTTTAGATATTTTTGTGTACGCACCCAATATTTTGTTTAGTAATAAAAGTGTTTTGAAATGACACATTATTTTTAGTACTAATTTTTCCATTTTTTACGTTCGCTTATTCACTTTTTTTTACTAATTTTGTGACTTGTAAAAAGAAAAAATTTCTAATTATATTATACTAAATATTAAAAACTATGGCTAAAGAAAAGAAATTCTTAACCTGTGATGGTAACCAAGCGGCTGCACATATTTCGTATATGTTCAGTGAATGTGCTTGTATTTACCCTATTACTCCGTCATCTACAATGGCAGAGTATGTTGACGAATGGGCTGCTCAAGGTCGTAAAAACATTTTCGGCGAAACAGTATCAGTAACAGAAATGCAATCTGAAGCGGGAGCTGCAGGTGCTGTTCATGGATCAATTCAAGCTGGTGCTTTGACATCAACCTATACAGCCTCTCAAGGTTTGTTATTGATGATCCCTAACATGTACAAGATAGCGGCAGAAAAAATGCCAGCAGTATTCCACGTATCTGCTCGTACAATAGCTTCTCACTCATTGTGTATTTTTGGTGACCATCAAGATGTTTATGCTTGTCGTCAAACAGGTTTTGCTATGTTGGCTGAAGGTTCGGTACAAGAAGTTATGGATTTGGCAGGTGTTGCTCACTTGTCAACGATTAAATCTCAAGTTCCTTTCTTGAACTTTTTTGATGGATTCCGTACATCTCATGAAATTCAAAAAATTGAAATGCTTGAGAACGACGATTTGGCTCCACTTATTGATCAAGAAAAATTGGCAGAATTCCGTAAACGTGCTCTTTCTCCACTTCACCCAGTAATGCGTGGTATGGCAGAAAATCCAGATACATTCTTTACTCACCGTGAATCTTGCAACACTATGTATAACAATGTGCCAGGAATCGTAGAAAATTATATGAAAGAAATTTCTAAGATTACAGGACGTGAATACAATTTGTTTGATTACTATGGTGCTAAAGATGCAGAATATGTTATCGTAGCTATGGGTTCTGTAACTGAATGTATTCGTGAAACTATCGATTATTTAGTTAAACAAGGTAAAAAAGTTGGTTTGGTAGCCGTTCACTTGTTCCGTCCATTCTCAACCAAACATTTGTTGGCTGCAGTTCCTTCTACTTGTAAAGTTCTTACCGTACTTGATAGAACAAAAGAACCAGGTGCTAATGGAGATCCATTGTATCTTGATGTTTGTGAATCATATAACGGTGTTAAAAATGCTCCTAGAATCATCGCTGGTCGTTATGGTCTTGGCTCTAACGACACAACTCCAGCTCAAATGATTTCTGTTTATGAAAATATGGCAATGAACGAACCTAAACATCATTTCACTGTAGGTATCGTTGATGATGTTACATTCTCATCTCTTCCTAAAAAAGAAGAAATTGCTGTTTCTGGTGAAGGTATGTTTGAAGCTAAATTCTTTGGTTTGGGTGCAGATGGTACTGTAGGTGCTAATAAAAACTCAATCAAAATTATTGGTGATAACACTAATAAATATTGTCAAGCATATTTCTCATATGACTCTAAAAAATCAGGAGGTTTTACTTGTTCTCACCTTCGTTTTGGTGATAACCAAATCCGTTCTACTTATTTGGTAACAACACCAAATTTTGTTGCATGTCACGTTCAAGCATACTTGAAAATGTATGATGTAACTCGTGGTTTGCGTAAAAATGGTACTTTCCTTTTGAATACCATTTGGGATGGTGAAGAATTGGTTAAAAACTTACCTAATAAGGTTAAGAAATATTTTGCTCAAAATAATATCACTGTATATTATATCAACGCAACTAAGATTGCTCAAGAAATAGGTTTGGGTAACAGAACTAACACAGTACTTCAATCGGCATTTTTCCGTATTACAGGTGTAATTCCAACTGAATTGGCTGTTGAACAAATGAAGAAATTTATCGTTAAATCGTTTGGTAAGAAAGGTGAAGATGTAGTAAATAAAAACTATGCTGCTGTTGATCGTGGTGGTGAATATAAACAATTGACCGTTGATCCTTCATGGGCTAATCTTGTTGATGATGCTGCTGAGGCAAATAACGATCCAGAATTCATCAACAAAATTGTTAGACCTATCAATGCTCAAAACGGAGATTTGTTAACAGTTTCTGCATTTAAAGGTATTGAAGATGGAGAATGGCCTGCAGGTACTGCTGCATACGAAAAACGTGGTGTTTCTACATTCGTTCCAACTTGGAATGCTGCTGATTGTATTCAATGTAACAATTGTGCATTTGTTTGTCCTCACGCTTGTATTCGTCCTATCGTTATGAACGATGAAGAAGCTAAAGGTATGAATGGTGAAATGATTGAAATGAAAGCACCTATTGCTATGAAAGGAATGAAATTCCGTATGCAAGTTGGTGTTATGGATTGTTTAGGTTGTGGTAACTGTGTTGATGTTTGTTTGGGTAACAATCCTGAAAAAGGAAAACAAGCTCTTAAGATGGTTCCATTCAACCCAGAATCGAAAGAAACCGCTATTGAAGCTGCAAACTGGGAATATGGTGTTAAGAAAGTATCAAGTAAACAAAACTTGGTAGATATTACTTCTAATCCTAAAAATTCACAATTTGCAACTCCATTGTTTGAGTTCTCTGGTGCTTGCTCTGGTTGTGGTGAAACTCCATACGTTAAATTGCTTTCTCAATTATTTGGTGAAAGACAAATTATAGCTAACGCAACAGGATGTTCTTCTATTTACTCAGGTTCAATTCCTTCTACTCCTTATACAACCAACGAAAAAGGTCAAGGTCCAGCTTGGGCTAACTCATTGTTCGAAGACTTCTGCGAATTTGGTTTGGGTATGGAATTGGCTAATGAAAAAATGCGTACTCGTATCGTTAGCGTAATGAATGAAGCTATTGCAGATGAAAAAGTTCCAGCTGAAGCAAAAGAATTATTCTCTGCTTGGCTTGAAAATAAAGATGATGCAGCTAAATCGTCTGAAATTTGCGATAAAATCTTCCCAATAATCGATGCAAATAAAGAAAAATGCAATTATTGCAAAGCATTGTCAGAACTTAAAGGTTATATGATCAAACGTTCTCAATGGATTATTGGTGGTGATGGTGCTTCTTACGATATAGGTTATGGTGGCTTGGATCACGTTATTGCTTCTGGTAAGAACGTTAATATCTTGGTTTTGGATACTGAAGTTTATTCAAATACTGGTGGTCAATCTTCAAAAGCTACTCCTCTTGGTGCTATCGCTAAATTTGCTGCAAGTGGTAAACGTGTACGTAAAAAAGACCTTGGTATGATTGCTACTACTTATGGTTATGTTTACGTTGCTCAAATTGCTATGGGTGCTAATCAATCTCAATGTTTAAAAGCAATTAAAGAAGCTGAAGCATACGATGGTCCTTCTTTGATTATTGCTTACGCACCTTGTATTAACCATGGTTTGAAGGCTGGTATGGGTAAAGCACAAGCTGAAGAAGCTAGAGCTGTAGAATGTGGTTACTGGCACTTGTGGCGTTTCAATCCTGCATTGGAAGCTGAAGGTAAAAATCCATTTACTTTGGATTCAAAAGAACCTGATTATAGCAAATTCCAAGACTTCTTGAAAGGTGAAGTTCGTTACGCTTCTGTAATGAAACAATATCCTGCTGAAGCACAAGAATTGTTTAATGCTTCTGAAGAAATGGCTAAGAAACGTTATCAAAGCTATGTTCGTATGACTAAAATGGATTATACTCAAGAATAATTCAAAATAATAGTTATATAAAGAAATCCCGTTAGAATAAGATCTAACGGGATTTTTTATGTTTATTGACAACTGATAATAACCCACAAAAAAAAGGCGAGAAATAATCCCACCTTTCTTTATGAATAGTTTAAAATCTTATTTAAACCAAGAAGTTAAATGATTTTTAGCATACAAATAGTAAACGGCTAAACCAATCCAACTAGTAAGTAGCAAAACTACAATAGAAATAATTTTACCTGCTGTAGACATGTTCATTTTTAAAATTTCAAGGATAGCCATAATACTTAGGACTAATCCGATTATCCAAATAATATATGCCATAACTATAATATTTTTAAATTGATTATTAATTTTTATCCTTTGAATTTATTGAATTTCATTGCTTTCAAAAGCCAATCTGGAAGAGGTTTCTTAGGATCACGTTTGGTTAGGTCGATGTACCATCCTAATTTCTTGATGATTGGAATTCGGTAAGTTTCAACCATTTCGATTAAAGTTCCGTCTGGATCTTCTATGTAAACGAAATTACCAGAAGCTTCACCCATATCAAAAATATCAACCGATTTGCTACTATCAACGGTGAAAGGACAATTTAGACTTGCACATTTTTCGCGCATAGCATTCATTCCTTGAATGTCAAAACAAAGTTGAATGAATCCAGGATCCCCCCAAAAACGACCTTCGTAGATTTTCTTTGGCGTACGGTCAAGAGCCTGAACCAATTCTATTTCGGCTTTACCAAACATACGACTAAAATAGCCGATAGGTTGTTTTGATTGGCGAAGAATTACACGACGAAAACGACCTTCACCACCTTTTAACCATGCAAAATCTTTGTAAGTATCGGTAGTATCAGAAACGATAGTGTCGAAACCAAGAATTTGTTGATAAACAACCAAAGCTTTATCAATATTTGTACTACCAATTACAGCACCAACAGGTCCACCTGTTAGTTTGGTTGGCTTGCTAAACCATTCGGTAGATTCAACCATTTCGAAACAATTACCAAAAGGATCGTTAAAGAAGAATACCTTTTCTCCAAGAGGATTAGTACTGATTTCAGAGATTTCAATGCCTTCCTCTTTATACCATTGCCAAACTTTTTCTACATTAGGACATTTGATTTTTCCAGCGAAAATTCCAAGATCGCCTAATTGAAGTTCAAAACCTACTTTTTGGGGAGTACGTTCGGTGTATTGCCAAATTTCAAAACCACCACCACCTTGTAAGTTTACTGCTAATGCAGCGTGACGTTCTTGAGGTTGATTTCCTGTATAAGGAAGCATAAACATGGCTTTAGCACGTTCTTCGAATACACGAGTATCCATACCAAAATATTTGGCATACCAACGCCATGATTCATAAACATTGGTAGTACCAACACCTAATTGTTGAATACCGCTTATGATGATTTCTTTATTCATATTATTGAAATTAAATTATTATGTCGGATTGATTTTTGATGCTAATTTGTAAAATAGGCAAGGTAAAAAACGACGGATGTACACCATAATCAATTCTTTACCACCTACTAAGACTTCTTTTTTGTTATGTTCAAGTGCACAAATCATCTTTTTGGCACATTTCTCGGCAGATATACCACCAGCCTGACCAGCATCCATTTTGCCATGAGGCGTTGAATCTTTAGTCATGGCTCGAAGGGATACATTTGTTTTGACACGTCCAGGACAAGCAATGGTTACTTTGATGCCTTTGCGTTCGAGTTCGGCACGAGTGGTTTCGTAAAAGCCATGCAACGCGTGTTTTGCTGCCGAGTAGGCAGAACGCATAGGAAATCCGAAAAGTCCAGATATACTGCTTGTTACTAAAATTTGTCCTTGTCCTTGTGCTACCATAGCAGGAAGAACAGCCTTGGTAAGGCGTATGTTTGAAAAATAATCGGCCTCCATAATGTAGCGATCTAATTCAATAGGCGTTTCTTCTACTAAAGAACGTTGACTTAATCCACCATTATTAACTAAAATATCAATAGTAGGATATTTAGCTAATACGTTTGAAATGGCTTGAGTAGTTGATTCAACATTTGAAAGGTCGAATGCTTCGGTATGACATTCGGGGCATCCCAAATCGTTACAAAGTAAGGCTGTTTTATTTAAATCTTCTTTCGAGCGACTAGAAATAATTAAAGTTGCATTGGCTTTTGCAAATTCTTTAGCTATGGCTTCTCCAATACCTGAAGTTGCACCAGTTATCCAAACAACTTTACCTTTATAATTCTTCATTATAACTTTTTTGATTAATATATGCAAAGATAATAAAAAGAGTTAAGAGTTAAGGAAAACTTTGTTGTTTTATTGCTGTTTGTGTGGTTTCGTCGGTAAATTTACAATCGATTTTTATTTATACAACGAATATGTTATGTTATGATATTGATGCATAAAATTTGAAGGTTTTATAATATGTATAATTTATATACTATAAAGAAAAAATCATCTTTCATCTTTCAACTTTTATTTGTATTTTTGCAATAAATATACTTGTATATAATGAAAAGAACAGTTATAGCATTAGTGATGGCGGTATTACCTTTATGGGGAATGTCGCAAAGTGTTATTGAAAAATCGTATGATAGTAATTATTTCTCGGAAGGAGAGGCTGCGTACGATAGAAAAGCCTATACAGCAGCCATAGAGAATTTTGAGAAATATCTTCATTCTGAAACGGATGTAAATAGTGAAAAATATCGAATGGCTAAGTATTATATTTCACAATCTCAGTTTCGTTTGAGAAGTAAGGATGCATACGAAGAATTAGAAGAATACATTGAAAGCTATCCGTATAGTCCTAATAAAGATCAATCTTTGTTTTCATTAGGAACGATTAATTTCGAGGATCAAAATTTCCAAAAATCGATTAATTGGTTTGAGCAGATTGATGAAAAAAACTTGCAGAGTTATGATAAAACCGATTACCTTTTCCGTAAGGGATATTCGTACATAAAATTGAAGAAATACTCTAAAGCTCGTCCTTCGTTTAATGAATTAGTAGGGAAAGAAACTCGTTATGAAAAATCGGCAACTTATTATTTAGGTTATTGCGATTACATGCTCAAAAATTACCCAAGTGCTCTCAATAAATTCAGAGCTATCGAAAGCGATCCTGAATATCATAATATAGTGCCTTATTACATCGTTCAGATTTATTATGCAATGGGTAATTATGACGAATTAATTCCGTATGCTGAAAATGTATTGGCTAAAAATCCTAAAGCAGAGAATAATTCGGAAATACACCGTATTTTAGGTGAATGTTATTATCGTCAAAAACAATATGCTCAGGCAGTCGCCAATTTGAATAATTATAAAAATAAAGAAATTCAATTGGTTCGTAACGATCTTTATATGCTTGGAGTAGCAAATTATGAGATAGGCGATTATAATAAGGCAATCGAAAATTTATCGAAAGTAATAACTCAAAAAGACGCTTTGACTCAAAACGCTTATTATTATTTGGCCAATTGTTATTTTAAATTAGGAGATAAGTCAAATGCTCGTTTGAGTTTTGAATCGGCAGCAAAATATAGTTACGATAAAAAAATGCAAGAAGAATCACAGTTTAACTATGCTGTGTTGACTTATGATTTGTCATTTTCACCATTTAGTGAATCCATTGTAGCATTTGAGCAATTTTTGGATAAGTTTCCCAATTCTCAGTATCGTCCAGAAGTTTATAATTATCTGACCAATGTGTATTTAACTACCAAAAATTACGAGCAAGCGTATAAATCCATTCAGAAAGCTCCTAAAAATGACCCTAAAATTCAAGAAGCATTACAGCGTGTTTTGTATTATATGGGTATGCAAAGTTTTATTAATGAAGATTATAATGATGCTATTGATAAATTGACGCAATCGATAGGAGTTCCTTCGATAAATAAGATTTTAGCGCTTTCTTATTATTGGCGTGGTGAGGCTTATTTTAGACAACAAAAGTATCTTTTTGCAGCACAAGACTATGAAAAAGTATTGGTAACTCCAGGCATTCGTTTACAAGAAGAATATGCTTTGGCTCATTATTCGTTAGGATATGTGTATTTTAACCAAAAAGAATATATCCGTGCTTTGAATTGGTTTAGAATGTATGTCGATATTAAAGATCATACCAATACTGAATTGTTTATTGATGCGTATAATAGGATAGGGGATTGCTTCTTTAATCAACGTAATTTTAAAGAATCAGAAAAGGCTTATTCCAATGCTATCAACATGGGTAATACAGAAAAGGAGACTTTGTATTCGATGTATCAAAAAGGTGTTGTGTTGGGATTGCAACGTAAGTATAATGAGAAAATTAAGGTGTTGGAATCGTTGGTTTCGATGTATCCTCGTTCGGAATATTCGGATAAGGCACTGTTTGAAATAGCTCAAGCTTATGTGGCACTTAAGGATAGTCGTCGAGCTATAGATTCATATACTCGTATTGAAAAATTGTATTCTAAAGGGAAAATGGCTAAACGTGCATCTCTTGAAAAAGGACTTTTGTATTACAATATGAATGAAAATGAAAATGCCTTGAATGCTTTTCAACAAGTTGTTACAAATTTTCCTGAAAGTGAGGAAGCTAAAACGGCTCTTGAAAGTATAGAAGTTATTTATACAGAAAATAATAAGGTGGATGCTTATTCATCATTCTTAAAATCGGTAGGTAAAGAAGGATATTTGGAACCCGCTAAAGAAGATTCGCTTACTTTCGTTGCTGCCGAGCGCTCATTTATGAATGATGGTTGTAAAGCTTCTGAAAATTTTGAAAATTATTTAAATAAGTATCCTGAAGGAAGAAATAAAATATCGGCTCACAATTATTTAGCGTCTTGTTATTATGAAAATAAAGATTATGACAAATCGCTTGAACATTATGAGTTATTGGCTTCTTATAAAGGATTTTCGAATGAAGAGGAAGTTGTGGCTCGCTGTGCAGAAATGCTATATGATAAAAAAGAGTTTACCAGGGCTTATGATTATTTTCGTCGATTGTTACTGATAACATCCGATGAGAATACCAAAAATATCGGTGCAACTGGTATGTTACGTTGTGCTTATAACGATAATAATTATGAAAAAACCGTAGAAATTGCCGATATTATATTGGGTAAAGGAGTAAAAGATAATAATTTGGAACGTGAGGCACATTACAAGAGAATGAAGTCGTTCTTGGCATTGAATAAAAATGCTAATGCTGTAAAAGATATGGAATTTTTAAAAGAAGATACACGTCTTGAAAATGGTTCGGAAGCTCAGTACCTTTTGTCGGAGTATTATTATCAAAATGGGGAACTGGATAATGCCGAGAAACAAATCTTCGAGTTTATTGATAAAGGCTCTGTTCATCAGTATTGGTTAGCAAAAAGTTTTATACTTTTGTCGGATGTTTATAAAGATAAAAACGATATGTTTCAAGCAAAGCAATATTTGTTGAGTTTGAAAAACAATTATAAAGGCGATAGCGAAATTTTAGAAGAAGCTCAGAAACGCTTGGATGCCATTGAAAAAATTGAAACAGAAACGGTTTATGAAATTAATGACGAAGTTGAATAATATGAAACGATATATTGTAATATTAACGGCAATCGCGTTGGCTTGTCCAATATTGGCACAAGAAACTAATGAGGAAATTAATCGTGATGTTGTAGTAGAACGTGAATACATCCCAGAAATTGAGGAATCAAATAAAGTAAATACCATTCCTAAAATCACCGAAGAAAAGGTAGAAAAGGCGAAGATTAACTATAATATCGCGACTTTTCCAACTATGGAAACCAATTATAATCTTCGTCCGATTCCAGTTTCTGAATTGTCAAAAATTAAGAAAAAAGAGTATGTAAATAAGGGCTTCGCTCGTGTAGGAGCAGGATATCCTCTTAATCTTTTAGGGGATTTTTACTATCCTCTTTTACAATCTAATTCTTATATTTTAGGTATTGATTTACATCACCGTTCAACATGGTTAAATAATGTTCGTTTCTATAATAAGGGAGATAGAGCCCAAGCAACGGTAATGAATAACGATGGAATGCTTAATTTTAAGAAAAGTTTTACTGATAATATCTTGTTTTCAGAGATTAAGGTTACCAACGATTATTTTCATTATTATGGGAAAGACGGATTAGTGCGTGAGGGTAATACTTTGCCGTCGTATAAATTAAATGATGAGGTAATGGCTGTACGTGGTGATTCTATCACGACTAAGAATAATTTTATGGGAGTAGATTTTGAAATAGGTCTGAAATCTAAGCCTGAATATGAAAAAATTGAATATTTGGTTTTGGCGGAGTACAATTTCTTCAGTCAACAAACAGGAGCTAACGAACATGCATTTGAATTAAAAGCTGATATTTCAAAAGAAGTATTAGATGATTTTTCAGTTGGTGGAGAAATGGCTATAGAAGGCAATTTTTATAAATTCAATAGCCATAAATTCTCCGAT
>Ga0310694_10002472_pt1 | contig 18958 bp, 17 predicted proteins | sample 174DNAGHGhighgp2_FD_203884 | JGI IMG/M metagenome (GOLD analysis project Ga0310694, IMG submission 203884) | Sheep rumen microbial communities from Palmerston North, Manawatu-Wanganui, New Zealand - 1742 DNA GHGhigh gp2 (v2) (version 2) | ecosystem: Host-associated > Mammals > Digestive system... | reverse complement strand
AAAATTCAGATTTGTTAAGAACTTTTATAACTACTTCATTTCTTATACCATCATTTTTTATATTAAAACTAATTGTATCTTTATCTAAAATACAATTAATATATTTATCTATTTTTTTAAAATCTTCAGTTGTAAAAACTTCATCTATTTCTTCAATTATTGAATCCAAAAAAGTGCATTCCTTTATTTTAGAATCCACACCTATACTAATTATATTATCGACTATGTTTGTCTTAAGTTCTTCTAAACTTACTAAAATCATAATCTCACCTATTATTATTATATCAATAATAAATAACATTATTATAAATAAATTGTTATATATACACTTGCATGTAAAAAGACATCTTTCGATGTCTTCTAGAATAATTTTCTCTTTTTTTCATGGTTTTCCGTTAATTCAAATCTATGACCTTTTTTCTTTAAATAATTAATAGTTTTATTTAAAGCATTTCTATATATTTGAAAACATATATTTGATGATTTATTTAATACTTCACTTAATTTTGATGGAGATATTAATTTTCCTTCTGAATTATATAAACATAAACCAAATACTATATATTCTTCAGGAGTAAATATATTTACTAGTGGTTCAGTATCTATTTTAGATAATATACTTTTAACTTGATTAATAACTGATAATCCTGAAGATTCCGTGTTAATTAATCCATGATTATACATATACATATCAATTAACTCATATTCTTCAGATGAAGTAGATAAAGTTAATAATATATTATTTTCATTATTACGTATTTCTTTTTTTGCTTCATCTGGTATAGTCATCTTATAATCTTTTTTCTTCTTGCAACTTCTTGCTTGTCTCAATACTTCTATTCCCCTAGATGGATTATCTAACATATTAGCAAATTCTTCACATTTTTTTAATTTTCTTAATTTATATAAAGCATCAAATTCTATTTGTCTTATTCTTTCATGAGATACATTAAAGATTCGACCTGTTTCTCTATATGTAAGAGGTCTTCCATAAAAACCATTTCTATATTTTAATACATCAATTTCTCTATCAGTTAATTTAGCATTTTTCATTAAATCAAATAATTCTTCTTTTAATACAGTATTTATTGCTTGATCTTCTACTGATAAACTATTTTCATCTTCTATAAAATCTCCTAACTCAGCTGAATCAGGTTCTTCTGAGCCAACAGGTGTATTAAGACTTACAGGATTATCTGATAAATATACTAATTTCTTTATAGTATATTCTTCTACGCCAATTTCATTAGCGATTTCTAAATCAGTCAATGAATGTCCTTTAACTTTTTCTAAATAAGAAATAATAACTCTAATTTTAGCTATATATTCTTGAACATAAACTGGTATTCTGATTTGTTTAGCAGTTTCCAAGATATCTCTACTTATTTCTTGTCTTATATACCATGTAGCATATGTACCAAAACTATAACCTTGAGTAACATCATATCTGTCACATGCTCTAAATAAACCAATCATACCTGATGATAACAATTCAGTTAATTCTAATCCTCTACCTATAAACGATTTAGCATTATTATAAACTAATTTAACATTATGGATAGCAAATTGATGTTTGCCTTCTGCTCTTTTCTTTTCATCTTCACTTAATAAATAACTACCATATAATTCTTCTTCTTCAAGAGTTAATAATTCAGGCGATGCACTCTTTAAATATAAAGCAACTGTATCCATTTTACTAATATCAACATTATATAAATCAATTTCTTCAATTAACTTATTTTTTCCAATTATATTAGTCCAAGCAGTTATTAATGAATTAACTATATTACTATCTATATTAATATAATTTATCTTGTCATTATTGTATATCAATTTTAAATTATTTTTAATCAATAAAGATGATGATATTAATTCAGTACATAGTTTATTATTAATCTTTATATTATATATATTTAAAATAGATTCAAAGTTTGCTAGTTGCATATAAGCTGATTCAAAAGTATTACTTTCAGTTATATATTTTCTAGCAATTTTATTTAATACTTTTCTTTTTTTCATTTTATTATTTATTGCTTTATTTATTTCATCATTAAAAATATATATGATTTTTTCTTTATCGTTTAAATCTATTTTTGCTTTTTTTATAAATTCAATCATTTCTTCAATAGTCGAAAACATAAAATCATATGTTAAATATATATCTTTAAGCTCCTTATTCATATAAATCCCCCATCAAATATTAATGTATTATACTACAATTATTATAAATATCAAAAAAACATGTAATATTATACATGTTTATTTTAAAGTTTTCATTTTAGGCTTCTCTTTCTTTAATTCTAAATACTCTTCTAAACATAAATTATGTTCATAAATATATTTAGCTAACTCTGTATCATTAATATATCTTATATGCCATGGCTCATGATTATAACCTGTAATATTCTCTTTTCCATCAGGATATCTTAATATAAATCCATATTTATATATATTTTTTTGTAAAAATTCTTTAAAATTTTCTGGTAATCCATGTTCAACAAAGAACCAATCTTCTAAATACATACATACATCTAAAGCTAAACCTGTTTGATGTTCTGAATATCCTGGCATCGCTACAAATTTTTGGGCATAGTCTTTTCCTTTTTTAGCAGCAATATTATTAAATATCCTTTGTTGTCTTTCTTTAGATCTATAACCACTTACTATATCCATATCAAATCCACATGCTTTGGCGTATGATTGCAATAATTTGAACGCTTTAAATGTTTCTATTTCTGCTGATCTATTATCAGCATATCTCGAATGAACATCTACAATTTCAAAATCTAAAAAATTTGGACATTCATTTGTTTTATTAACCAATACCAAATAATCATTTTCCATGTTGAATCACCTACATATTATTTTTCTTTATTTGAGCATATGCTCTAGGATATCCTTTTGGTGTTTTATTATTTTTTACTATTTTAATTAAAGTTCTAGCTGATTCTTCAATTGGAAGAGTAAATTCTTTTTTTTCTTCAATTGAAGCATTTAATGTTTTAATTATTTTTGATGCTTTTTCTATTTCTTCATCAGCTTCACCTTTCATAGATATAAAATATCCACCTACTTTAACTAATGGAATACATAGTTCAGCTAGTTCAGGAAGATTTTTAACGGCACGAGCTGTCACGATATCATATGAATCTAAGTTTTTATGAGCATAGTCTTCTGATCTTTCATGAATAGTTTTAATATCTTTTAATTCAAGTAATTCTATTAATTGATTTAAGAATTCTAATTTTTTATTATTTGAATCTAATAAATCTACTTTAATATTAGGAAAGAATATTTTAAGTACAACACCTGGAAAACCAGCACCTGTACCAACATCTATCATATTATTAATATTATTTAAATCTATTATTTTAGTAATAGTTAATGAATCATAGAAATGTTTTAAATAAATATCTTCGATTGAATCTATTCTAGTTAAATTAGTATGTTCATTGTATTCCATTAGAAAATTAGCATATTTTTCTAGTTTTTCTAACTTAGAATCATCATATTTAATATTTAATTTATCTAATTCTTTAATAAATATTTCTTTATTCATTTTTTCCATACTCTTTCTTTAAATAAACAGATAATACAGCTATATCAGCGGGATTAACTCCTGAAATTCTACTTGCTTGAGCAATTGTTTTAGGTAAAACTTGTTTAAGTTTTTGTCTTGCTTCACTTGCTAAGTTCTTAATATCATCATAGTCTAAGTTTTCAGGTATTTCTTTTTCTTCTAATTTAATTAATTTTTCGGCTTCCCTTTCTGCTTTAGCTATATATCCTTCATATTTAACTTGAATTTCAACTATATTTTTAACTTCTTTAGTATATTCATCATTTATATAATCTTCTAAATCACTTATTACTATTTCAGGTCTTTTTAATAAATCATATAAAGTTTCACCTTTATTTAATTCACCTATTTTAGACTTAACTAATTCATTTTCATTTTTATTACTAATTCTAATATATTTTAAATCATTTATTAATTTAGTTATATTATATTGTTTTAATAATAATCTTTCATGTTGTTCTTCATTTATAGTTCCTACTTTATAACCGTATTCTCTTAAACGAAGATCAGCATTGTCATGTCTTAATATTAATCTATATTCAGCTCTTGAAGTTAATAATCTATAAGGTTCTTTAGTACCTTTTGTTACTAAATCATCTAATAATACACCTATGTAAGATTCATTTCTTTTAAGTATTAATGGTTCTTTTCCTTGTACTCTTAAACCAGCATTAATACCTGCGATTAAACCTTGTCCAGCAGCTTCTTCATATCCAGAAGTTCCGTTTATTTGTCCTGCAGTATATAAATTTTTAATAATCTTTGATTCTTCAGATGCATACATTTGAAGTGGATTAATAGCATCATATTCAATTGCATATGCATATTTTAAGATTTTAACATTTTCTAATCCATGTAGAGAATGCACCATCTTTTCTTGTACATCAACTGGCATGGATGTTGAAAAACCTTGTAAGTAAAGATCTGGATAATAAGCAGATTCAGGTTCAAGAAATAATTGATGTCTTTCCTTATCTTTAAATCTAACTACTTTATCTTCAATTGATGGACAATATCTAGGACCAATTCCTTCAGCATATCCTCCATACATAGCAGATCTACTTAAATTTTCATTTATTATTCTATGTGTTTCTTCATTTGTATATACTAAATAACATGGTACTTGTTTATCTATATCATAAGAAGGTTCTAAGTCAAATGAGAAAGTCCATGGAGTCTTATCTCCTTCTTCTTTTTGAAGAACTGAATAATCAACAGTATCAGGATCTAATCTTTGAGGAGTACCTGTTTTTAATCTTTGAATTTCAAAACCTAATTCTCTTAATTTATCTGATAAATGTTTAGATGATTCTTCACCATGAGGTCCTTCAAATTTATGAGTTTCACCTACTAATATCTTAGATTTTAAGTAAGTACCAGTTGTTAAAACTAATGTCTTACATTTAAAAGTTCTACCATCAGCAGTGATAATACCTTTAATTGTATTATCTTCCACGATTAAATCTTCAACCATTCCCTCTTCAATAGTTAAATTTTCTAATTTTCTTAATTCTTTAACCATATTTTGAGGATAAACAACTTTATCACCTTGAGCTCTTAAGCTTTTAACAGCAGGACCTTTACCTGAGTTAAGCATTTTAATTTGTAAATGAGATACGTCAGCTACACGTCCCATCAAGCCACCTAAGGCATCTATTTCTCTTACAACTATACCTTTAGCAGTTCCTCCAATAGATGGATTACATGGCATATCTGCAATATTTTTAAGATTAGATGTAATTAACATTACTTTTAATCCCATTTTTGCTGGTGCATTTGCAGCTTCACATCCTGCATGTCCTCCACCTACAACAATAACATCATATTCCATGTTCTCGCCTACTTTCCTACACAAAACTTAGAAAATATTTCATCAAGTATATCTTCTTCATATGTTTCACCAATGATTTCACCTAAAGCTACATAAGACGCACGTAAATCATCAGCAACTATTTCAAATACTTGATATTCATTTAAATTTCTAACTGCTTCATCAACTATTTTTTCTGCTTTTTTTACTAAAGCTAACTCTCTTGCATTAGATATATAATTAAAGTCTGATGAATTTAATTCATCTATATTATACATTTCTATTATTCTATCTTTTAATTCATCTAATCCATTAGCCTCTTTAGTAGTACCTTTAATATAATTTATTTCCTTTAATAAATCATAGTTAATTTTACTATCTAAATCTGATTTGTTAATAAATACTATTTTATTAACATTTGTTTTCTTAATTAATTCAACTTCTTCTTCAGTTAATTCTTCTGAATTATTTAATACAAATATAACTAAATCTGAATTATTTATAATATCTAAACTCTTTTGAACACCAATTGATTCAACTAAATCATCAGTTTTTCTAATACCTGCTGTATCAGTTAAATTAATTTTAATACCATTTAAACTAATATTACCTTCAACTATATCTCTAGTAGTTCCAGCTATATCAGTTACAATAGCTTTATCTTGATCTAATAAATGATTAAGTATTGAACTTTTACCTACATTAGGTTTACCTACTATTGCTACATTTATACCATCTTTAATTAATTCAGCATTTTTATAAGTATTTACTAATTTAGTTAATTTAGATTTAATATCACACATCTTACTATTTAATTCTTGATATGTAATATCTTCTTCATCTTCAATTTCATCAGGATAATCAAAAGCAACTTCTAATTTTCCTTCTAATTCAAGTATTTCACTTCTCATTGATTTAATTAATTTAGAAAGGTTACCACCTAATCTATTCATAGCAAACTTTCTTTGAGATTCAGTTTGAGAAACAATTAAATCATTTATACCTTCTGCTTCTACTAAATCTATTCTTCCATTTAAGAATGCTCTTTTAGTAAATTCACCTGGTTCTGCAAGTCTACAACCATTTTCTAATAATAAATTTAATACTTCATTTGTTGAAGCAATACCTCCATGAGTATTTATTTCAACTATATCTTCTTTTGTAAAAGTTTTAGGAGCTTTCATGATAGATACTAATACTTCATCTACTAATTCATCTTTATTTACTATGTGTCCATAGTGGATGGTATGTGATTCTACAGTAGTTAAATTTGTACCTTTAAAGATTTTATTCACGATTAAAATAGCATCATCACCAGACACTCTAATAATTGAAATTGCACCTTTACCAAGTGCTGTAGATATAGCAGCGATTGTATCGTTCATATACTCACCCCAAATACGACTATGTATTATATCACTTATATATTATAAATCAAAATAAAAAGATATCCAATTACATGGATATTCTTCTTGTTAATGTTTTACTTCTTTTTTGTTGTTTTTTTACATCTTTTGCATCTTTAATAAAAGTAATTAATCTATTTTTAAATACTTCATTATTATTTTTAGTAATATATTCGTCAATTTCTTCAGTTGTTACACCAGGTTTTGATGCATATACAGCATGATATGGATCTTTAGTTCCAGCAAAATAAGGTGATAATTCTTCAGGATTTGGATAAAAAGTATATAATCTAGGTATAATAATACCTGTAATTAATTCTTTATATCCTAAACTACATTTAACCACGATAATTTCACCAAAAATATTTTTAGGTGTATCCTTAGCACCAATGAAATCATGATAATTTGATTCTTCATTCATTCCTTCTAATATTACTTTATCAAAATACTTTAATTCTTTATTTGTTATATTAACTTTCATATAAATATCCCCTTCAAGTGCTTTATATTTTAGCACATTTGAACAAAATATCAAATAAAAAAGAAGATATTAATCTTCTTTTGGTTTAATAACAATATGTCTATTTGGTTCTTCACCAACAGATTCTGTATAAACTCCCTTGAAATTAGTTAATTCATTGTGAATTAATCTTCTTTGATATGAATTCATATTTTCAAGTTCAGCTTCTACTTTAGTTCTTGCTACTTCTTTAGCTACATTTTTAGCTAATCTAATTAATCTTTTTTCTTGTTTTTCTTTATAATCTTCAACATCTAATATTAAATTAGGATACGAATTTAATTGATTGAAGATAACTTGTTTAACAACAGTAGTTAATGCTTTAAGTGTTTTACCTTCTTTACCAATTAAGATATTATTATTATCTGAATACATCTTAATTGTAATTTGATTATCTCTAACCTTTGATTCAAATGTAACATCTAAACCAAAGTCTTTAGTTAAATCTTTAAGATATGATTTCATATAATCTACAACATCATCCATGGTTGCAATATGTAATGTATATGTATCTTTCTTAAGTAATCCACCTTTTGTAACTGTAGTATAATGAAGTGTTTGTGATTCTTCAACACCTAACTCTTCTAATGCACTTGCCAATAATTCCTTTTCATCTTTTCCATCATAAGTTTTAACGTTCATTTTTACTACTCCTTTTAACTATAACTGTTTGTACAGCACTAAATAAGTTTGTTGCTATCCAATAAAGTGCGATTGCACAAGGTAATTGAATAGAAGCAATACCTATAAATACTATCATCAATATCATCATATATTTTGATTGATTCATTTGAGTTGATGATCCACTCATTGATCCCATATTACCTAGTAATGAGAATGCTGTAGATCCAACTATCAATACAATCAATAATATATACCAATAATTTCCATGTTGTATACCAACTAAAGGATTAGTTCCTAATTGGAATACTAAGAAATCATTATCAAATATTGCTGGTACTCTATTAATTGCTTCAAGGAAAGCAAAGAATATTGGAAGTTGAATAAAACTTGTTAAACAACTACTCATTGGATTAATTCCATATTTTTGATATATTGCCATAGTTTCTTGACTCTTTTGCATTACTGCATCTTTATCAGTTCTATTAGCATATTTCTTTTCAATTCTTTCCATATCTTTTTGAGCTGCTTGCATATTTTTAGATTGTTTAGCAGCTTGAATTGATAATGGTAATAAAACAATTCTAATTATTAATCCTATAATTATTACAGATAAACCATAGTTACCTACTAATTTACCTAATTGAATAATTGCTACTCCTAATGGTCTAACAAATAATCCATCCCATAAACCTTTATAAGCTTTTTTAGAATAAACTTTCATATCAGAACATTTAGGAAGATCTTTTAATTTAACATCTAAGTATTTTTCATATTCTACGTATGTATTATATAATTTATTTTCTTTTCCATCTTTAGTTGTTTTTTCTGGTAAACATAAAATATTTGAAGTTAAAGCTTGACCAGTTTCTTCATTAGCAATTCTCTTCTTATCTCCATCGGTTACATATTTAGTACATCCTGATGTTAAAAGTAAGATCATAGCTAATATTATTAGCATTTTCTTTTTCATTTAATCACCACTTATTATTTCTTTAATTGAATTTTCTAAAGTGCTATAATCAACCTCTAAAGCACTTCTCTTCCCTATTATAATATAATCATGATTCTTTTTAAACAACTTTTTATTATTTGTTAAAATCATTCTTAATATTCTTTTTAATTTGTTACGAGTTACTGCGTGCCCTACTTTTTTACCTACAGCAACTCCAAATCTAGGATATTCAAAATTACTTTCTTTATTATATATAACCACATATTTATTCTTTATGTATTTACCAGAAGCAATAATATCATCAAAATCTTTATGTTCTTTAACAATTTCAAATTTCTTCATGATATTACCTCCTTTATAATAGAATAAAAAGCCACGTATTCGTGACTTTAATTATTATTTACAAAGTACCTTACGTCCTTTAGCTCTTCTAGTTTTTAAAATTTTAGTATTTTTTCTAGCAAAGAAACCATGTTTTTTTGCTTTTTTTCTATTATTAGGTTGAAAAGTTCTCTTCATAGATTACACCTCACATTTCTAAAGCAAGGTTATTATATTATATAAAAAACCTCAAGTCAACCTAAAATATAGGTATAAATGTTAATTTCTTAATTTTTTGTTAATAAATATAGGTTTATTCACAAATAAAAAAAGTCTCTTATATATATAATAAGGTTAGAAGTTAATAAAATGTGGGGTATTTGTTAATAACTATAGGCTATTTTTATACGTAATTACGTTATATTTTATAGTTATCAACATTATTAACAATTTGGCTATTCACATATTAACAGGTTATAAACATAGTTATTACTTATTCACAATCCACGTTGATAACTGACCTAAAAAAATTGTTGAAAAGTCAAGTTTTATGCGATATTATAGTATCTCGTAGAGTTTATAACTCGGTTGATAAGTTATAGGGGTAATAATTTATCTTTAAAATTTTCGAAAATTGTTTTACAATTTACTTAGTTAGAAACTAGGGTGGTGGTTGAGATGGAACATGATGAGTTATTTAATGAGTTTCTAAATCTTTTATCTAAAAAAATTAGTTCAATGCAGTATTCAATATGGTTTCAAAACTCCACGCTGGTGAGTCTAGAAAACAATGTACTGACTTTTAAAGTAAAAAATGATTATATTAAAAGCTATATTTTAAAACAATATGATCAATTAATTGAAGAAACATTGAATAAACTTAATTTAATTAATTATACTTATGAAATTATAACAGAAGATGAAATTGTTAATAATAAGCCAGTTAATAACAATATAATTACTAATACAGAGATAGTAGAACCTGTTAAACAAGAAATAAAACAAACATCTTTTGAAATAATTGAAGAAAGTAAGGATCCTCCTGTAGAAAGAGTACCAATTGTATCTAATTTGGAACCTGAATATACCTTTGAAAACTTTGCAGTAGGGGAGTCTAATCAATTAGCTTTCTCATTTGCTCAACAGGTGGCTGAAAATCCTGGTAAATTATATAATCCATTCTTTATATATGGTAAAAGTGGACTTGGAAAAACACATTTAATGCATGCAATAGGTAATAAAATCAAGGAAAATTCAGATTTAAGTGTATTATATATTACAAGTGATCAGTTTAGAAAAGACTTTAGAAATGTATATTCAGATAAGAAGAATAACATAGAATTAATGAAAGAATTTAATGATAAGTATAGAAATGTTGATGTTCTTATCATAGATGATATACAAATGCTTGAAACAGCTGAAAAAACACAAGATGAGTTCTTTAATACATTTGAAAGTTTAAGAATGTTAAAGAAACAAGTTATTATTAGTTCAGATAGATCAGTAAATGACCTACAATTATTTGAAGAAAGACTTAAAACTAGATTCCAATGGGGATTAACAGTAGAAATTAATCCTACGGATATAGATTTAAAAATAAAAATACTAAAAAATAAGATAAATAGTTTAAAATCTCCACTTACTATATCTGATGAAGTGCTTCAATATATAGCAAAAACATCAGAAAATAATGGTAGAGTATTAATTGGAGCATTAAATAGACTATATGCTTATACAACAATGTATCCAACTGAGGAAATAGATTTAACTTTTGCAAAAAATGCACTAGAAAATATGTTATCTTCTGGAGCTGGTACTACAAATTCAGTTGCTAAATGGCAAAAAGCTGTAGCAGATTACTATAATTTAACCGTAGAAGTATTAAAAAGTAAGAAAAGAACTAAAGATATAGCATTTGCAAGACAACTTGCTATGTATATGTGTAAAATGTATACAGAAGAAACAGTTGAAAGAATAGGTCTAGAATTTAAAAGAGATCATTCAACAGTTATATATGCAGTTAAAGAGATAACTGAATTAATAAAAACAGATCAAGAATTAAATAAAACTATTAATGAAATTAAAGATAAATTAAAAAGTTAATGTTAATAAATAATAATATATAAACAATTTATAAACTTGAAAATTTAATAAGTTTTATATAAAAATATACGTAATTATTGATAACTTTATAGTTATTAACATTACTAACACCAATAATAAGAATAATACATAAAAAATAAATAAAAGAAAGAAGGAAATGAAATGAAATTTTCAATCAAAAAAAATATTATATTAGATCAATTAATAAATGTATCAAAAGCAATATCTCCTAAGAATATAATTCCTATATTAAATGGTATTAAATTTTCTTTAACAGATGAAGGTTTAAAGTTAGTTGCTAGTAATTCAGATTTAACAATAGAATCATTTATATCTAAAGATAATATAGAATCTATTGAAGCTACAGGAGAGATTATTGTTCAAAGTAAGTTTATATTAGATATTATTAAAAATATGCCAACAGATATTATCAACTTTGAAGTATTTGATGGCTTAAAAATCATGATTTATTCAGAAAAGACTCAATTTAATTTAAATTGTTTAAATAGTTTAGATTATCCAACTATAGATATAGTGGATGCAAAAAATCATATAGATATTAAATCTAGTGAATTAAAGAAGTTAATTAAACAAACTATCTTTGCTATATCAACACAAGAAAGTAGACCATTACTTACTGGTTTAAATATTAAAATTAATGGAGATGTATTAGAATGTGTTGCTACAGACTCATATAGATTAGCTAAAAAAGTTATTAAATTAGATAATCCATATGATGAAGCAGTAGATATTGTTATTCCAGGAAGAAATATCAATGAATTCGATCATATTATCTCTGATGATGATAAAAATGTTGAAATCCATATAGTTAATAACAAATTATTATTTAAATATGAAAATATTTTATTCTTATCTAACTTATTAAATGGAACATATCCAAATACATCATCATTTATTCCAAGTGAATTTAAGCATTTAATTACTGCTAAGTTAAGTGATTACTTTGCATCTATCGATAGAGCAGCATTATTAGCTAGTTCTAAAGAAAAAAATATCATTAAAATGGAAGCTAAAGAAGATGAATTATGTATATCATCATTCTCAGATGAAATAGGTAAGGTAGAAGACTATATTAAGGTAGCTAGAAACAACAATGAAGATATTTCTATTAGTTTCTCATCTAAATATATGTCAGATGCTTTAAAAACTATCGATGCTGAAGATATAGTTATTAAGATGAATGAAGATTCTAAGCCAATTATTATTCAAGCTATAGATGATGATTCATTAACTCAATTAATTTTACCTATAAAAACATATTAAAAAAGCATTTTTTGCTTTTTTTTTGACAATTTTCGACAAAATTCGACAACAAATTTTAATAATATGGACCTTGTGAGGAGGTGATATTATTAAAAAGATTAAAGATTATACCATTACAAAGGACACATTAGCCATCATGCCTTTTAATGAAACTGATTCATTAGTATATGAAAAGAAGAAGATATTTATTGTTAAAATGAGACCTAATAAAATTATAAAGAGTAATTGCCAGATAAATGGAAGTAGTCTTGAAGGAAGACTAGATGGAACTAAGTTTTTAACTGGATATACATATAAAGCTCCTATACTTATTAAAGAAGATGAAAATATTATATTTTTTCCTACATCTTCTATTAGACTAAAAGATGTTGCCTGGATTAGTCTAAATAACCTTAAAACCTGCTATTTCGATAGTACAACCAATATATGTAATATTATTTTTTATAACAATGTAATTATCAATTCAAAAGTTTCTTATAATAAAATAAATAATCAAATTTTAAAAGCTACTAGATATGAGTCTATTTTAAGAAAAAATAAGCTAATTAAGGCTTAGTTTTTCTTTTTTTTAGGTGTTTTTTATGATATAATTAACATGTGGTATAGGAGTACCTAAAATATATAAAATTTTCTTAAAATTGATTTTAGGGGGTTAAATGAAAATATTAGAGTTAAAAATGAATAATTTTCGTAGCTATAATAAGCTAGATTTAAAATTTAATCCTTCTAAAAATATAATTATAGGAAAAAATGGAGAAGGTAAGACTAATATTGTCGAAGCTATCTAAGTTTTAGCTTTAACTAAATCCTTTAGAGGATCAAAAGATGAAGTTATCATTAAAAATGATGAAGAATCTATGAAAGTAGAAGGTAAAGTTAAAGATAAATCTTCTAAAAAGTATCAAATTACTTTAAATAGGGAAGGAATAAAAAAAGTTAAGATAGATAGTACTAATATTAATAGATTAAGTGATTATTTATCTAATATTAATATAGTATTATTTACTTCTGAAGACCTTAATTTAATTAAAGATACTCCAAGTACACGTAGAAAATTAATTGATATTGAATTATCTCAATTCAGTAATGAGTATTTAAAATTATTAACTTTATATAATAAAGTTTTAAAACAACGCAATAGTTATTTAAAAATGCTTTATTTAAATGGTAATTCTTCTAAAGATTATTTAAATATATTAACTAATCAATTAATAGAATTAGGAATGAAAATATATAAATATAGAAGTGAATTTATTGATGATATTAATAATTTTATTGAAAATAACTATTATACAATTACTGGAACACATAATTTGATATTAAATTATAAGTCTAGTTTTGCTAATAAAGATAAAGAATCTTTAGTAAAACAGTATAAAAAAGAATTAGATAGGGATATAACACAAGGAAAAACTAATTCAGGTATTCACCATGATGATTATGAATTTACTTTAGATGGTAATAATTTAAAGGATTTTGGATCTGAAGGTGAACAAAAAAATGCTATAATCAGCTTAAAAATGGCTGAAATAGATATATTTAGAGAAAGAAAAAATATAATACCAATTTTAATACTTGATGATTTATTTGGTAATTTGGACAAGCAAAAGATAAGCAATATATTAAAATTTATTGATGATGATATTCAAACTTTTGTAACTACTACCGAATTAAACAAGATATCTAAGCAGTTAAAAGATGGTAGTAGTATTTTTTTAGTTAAAAATGGTGTAGTAAAGGAGCAAAATGTATGAAAAACGAAATAGATGCTTATGATGATAGTGAGATACAAGTTCTTGAAGGACTTGAAGCAGTTAGAAAAAGACCTGGAATGTACATTGGTACTACAAGTGAAAGAGGATTACATCATCTAGTATGGGAAGTTGTTGATAACTCTGTAGATGAAGCTTTAGCAGGTTTTTGTACTGAAATATCTGTAACTATTGAAAAAGGTAATGTAATTGCTGTTAGAGATAATGGTAGAGGAATGCCTACTGGTATTAATGAAAAAACTCAAAAATCCACTATTGAAACAATTTTTACAGTATTACATGCTGGTGGAAAATTCGGAGGTGGAGGATACAAAGTATCTGGTGGACTTCACGGAGTAGGTGCATCTGTAGTAAATGCCTTATCAGATTGGCTAGAAGTTAAAGTATATCGAGATTCTCATGTATATTTTCAAAGATTTGAACAAGGTGGTAAACCTATGGGAGATCTTACGATAATTGATTCATGTGATGATGATATTCATGGAACTTTAGTAAGATTTAAAGCGGATGGAACAATATTCCAAGAAACAACTGTTTATAATTTTAATACTTTAGAAAATAGATTAAGAGAAATAGCATTCTTAAATAAAGGATTAAAAATTCACTTAATTGATGAAAGAGAAGCTGAAGTTAAACAAGAAACATTCCAATATATGGGTGGAATTAAGGAATATGTTGAACTTTTAAATAAGAATAAGACTCCTTTACATGAAGATATTGTTTATGTTGAAGGTGAAAAAGACGGTATTACTATAGAAGTAGCACTTCAATATAATGATACTTATAATGAAACTATTTATTCATTTACTAACAATATTCATACACATGAAGGTGGAACACATGAAGATGGTGTAAAACTAGCTTTAACAAGAATTATTAATACATATGCTAAAAATAATAACTTAATTAAAGAAAAAGATGTTTCTCTTTTAGGAGAAGATGTTAGAGCTGGAGCAACAATGATTATTTCTTGTAAGCATCCAGATCCTCAATTTGAAGGACAAACTAAGACTAAATTAGGAAATTCAGAAGTTAGAAAGATAGCTGGAGATATATTTGCTGAAGGATTAGAAAGATTCTTAATGGAAAATCCTCAAGAAGCTAAAATTATCATTGATAGATGTGCTTTAGCTGCTAAAGGAAGAATGGCTGCTAAGAAAGCTAGAGAATCAGCTATTAGAAAAACAGGATTGGATAATGTTAATTTCATGGGAAAACTTACTGATTGTAAGAGTAAAGATCCTAGTGAATGCGAAATATTCATAGTCGAGGGTGATTCAGCCGGTGGTTCTGCTAAAGATGGAAGAGATTATATGACTCAAGCAATTCTTCCACTTAGAGGAAAAATATTAAATGTTGAAAAAGCTAGACTAGATAGAGCATTAGAAAATGAAGAAATTAAGTCTATGATTACTGCATTTGGTACTAGTATTGGTGATACTTTTGATATTTCTAAACTTAGATATCATAAAATCATCATCATGACAGATGCCGATGTTGATGGTGCTCATATTAGAACATTATTACTAACATTATTCTATAGATTCTTTAAACCAGTAGTGGAAGGTGGATATGTATATGCTGCACAACCTCCTTTATATAAAATAACTGTTGGTAAAGCTACTAAGATAGCTCAAAATGATGAAGAAAAAGAAAGAATATTATCTGAATTAACTGATGCACAAAGAAGAAGTGTTATAATTAACCGTTTCAAAGGTTTAGGAGAAATGGACGCAATAGAATTAAGAGAAACTACAATGTCTAAGAAAAATAGAGTCTTAAGACAAATAACAGTAGAAGATGCAATGGAAGCAGATCAAGCATTCTCATTATTAATGAGTGATAATGTTGAACCAAGAAGAGATTTCATTGTTACAAATGCTGGATATGTAGAAAATCTAGATGTATAGGAGGGTAAAATATGGAAGATGAATTATTAGAATCAACTGAAGAAATAGAAGAAACTGAAGAAACATCTGATGAATTAGAAAATTTTACTTTTCCTGAAGATGAAAATCCTACAGTAAATCCTGATGGTGAAGGAAATGCTGTAGTACAAAATGATATTGTTAAAGAAATTAAGAAATCATTCCTTGAATATTCAATGAGTGTAATTGTTGCTAGAGCATTACCTGATTTAAGAGATGGATTAAAACCAGTTCATAGAAGAATTTTATATTCAATGTATGAAAGTGGTATTACTCCAGATAAACCTTTTAGAAAAAGTGCAACTACTGTCGGTAATGTTATGGGTACTTACCATCCACATGGTGATTCTTCAATTTATGAAGCAATGGTAAGAATGGCTCAACCATTTAGTTATAGATATCCATTAGTTGATGGACACGGAAACTTTGGTTCTATGGATGGTGATGGTGCTGCAGCCATGCGTTATACTGAAGCAAGACTTGCTAAGTTAACACTTGAATTATTAAGAGATATCAAGAAAGATACTATAGATTTTGAACCAAATTACGATGCAACTACTAGAGAACCTACAGTTTTACCTAGTAGATTCCCTAATATCTTAGTTAATGGAACAATGGGTATTGCAGTTGGTATGGCAACAAATATTCCTCCACATAACTTAAAAGAAGTTATAAATGGATGTGTTGCTTATATAGATAATCAAGAAATTACTGTTGAAGAATTAATGCAACATGTTAAAGGTCCTGATTTTCCAACTGGAGCTATAATTCTTGGTAATTCAGGTATTAAAAAGGCTTATACAACAGGTAAAGGATCAATTACTATTCGTGGTAAAGTTGAAATACAAGAAAAAGGTAACCAATCATTAATTGTTATTACTGAATTACCTTATGAAGTTAATAAGAAAGTATTTCAACAAAAAATCGCTGAATTAGTTAGAGATAAAGTAATTGAAGGAATTGCAGACTTACATGAAGAAACTAACCTAGAAAATGGTATTAAAATAGTTGTTACATGTAAAAAAGAAGCAAATGCTAACGTTATTTTAAATAATTTATATAAATTAACACCATTACAAACAACTTATGGTATTACATTACTTATGCTTGATAATGGTATTCCTAAAATACTTGGATTAAGAGATATTATCAGTAAATATGTTGATTTCCAAAAAGAAGTCATTATTAGAAGAACTCAATATGATTTAGCTGAAGCTGAGGCTAGAGTTCATATCTTAAATGGACAATTAATAGCAATTGATAATATTGATGAAGTTGTTAAGATTATTAGAGGATCTAGAACTGAACAAGAAGCTAAAGATACTTTAATGTCTAGATTTGCTTTAGATGAAATTCAAGCTGAAGATATTCTACAAATGAGATTAAGAAAACTAACTGGTCTTGAAAAAGAAAAAGTAGAAAATGAAAAGAATGAATTATTAAAGAAAATTGAAGAATATAAGACAATACTTTCATCTGATTACAATGTATTACAAGTAGTTAAGAAAGAATTACTTGAAATAAGAGATAAATATGGTGATGAAAGAAAAACTTATATTGATATGACTGCAATTGATTTCATTGATGATGAATCATTAATACCTGAAGAGAACATAATTATAACTCTTACAGATAAAGGTTATATTAAGAGAATTAAGTCAGATACTTATAAATCACAAAGACGTGGTGGTGTAGGTGTCAAAGGAATGTCAACTAATGAAGAAGATTACGTTAAGTTCTTGATTAATTCTTCAACTCATGATTTTATTTACTTCTTCACTAATAAAGGAAAAGTATATAGATTAAAAGGTTATGAGATTCCTGAATATGGAAGAAATGCTAAAGGATTACCAATTATCAATTTATTACAAATTGAAAAAGGTGAGAGAATTACTTCTATAAATGCAACATCTTCAGATTCTGATATCAAATTCTTATTATTCGCAACTAAGAATGGTATTGTTAAGAAGACACCAATTGAAGAATATGAAAATATTAGACAATCTGGTAAGATTGCAATTGGATTAAGAGAAGATGATGAATTAATTGATGTAAGGTTAACTAATGGCTTAATGAATGTTATTCTTGGATCTTCATCTGGTAAGATGGTTGTATTCAACGAATTAGAAATTAGACCAATGGGTAGAACTGCATCTGGTGTTAGAGGAATTAATTTAGATGATGCTATTTGTACAGGAATGGAAGTTGGATTACCAGATGATAACTTATTAGTTGTAACAAAGAATGGCTATGGTAAGAAAACTAAAGTATCTGAATATCGTATGACTAAACGTGGTAGTAAAGGAGTTATGGCTCTTAATGTTACTGAAAAGAATGGTGTTCTAATAGCTCATAAGATTGTTCAAGATGATAAAGACCTAATGATTGTTACTGAATCTGGAATGATTATTAGATTACCAATTGATCAAATATCTCAATTAGGTAGAGTAACTCAAGGTGTTAAATTAATTAATTTAAAAGATGATCAAAAAGTTTCTACAATTAGTATTATTGATAAAGAAGATGAATCAACTGAAGAAGAATTAGAAGAAAGTGCTTCTGAAGAAACACCAATTGAAAATATTGAAACTGAACCAGTAGTTGAAACTGAAGTTCAAGAAACTAATGAAAGTCAGGAATAATACCTGACTTTTTATA
>Ga0310694_10002468_pt1 | contig 18982 bp, 16 predicted proteins | sample 174DNAGHGhighgp2_FD_203884 | JGI IMG/M metagenome (GOLD analysis project Ga0310694, IMG submission 203884) | Sheep rumen microbial communities from Palmerston North, Manawatu-Wanganui, New Zealand - 1742 DNA GHGhigh gp2 (v2) (version 2) | ecosystem: Host-associated > Mammals > Digestive system... | reverse complement strand
GTGAAGGCTTGGTCGCCAATGTCTTCTACACATCTTCCCAGCTGTATCTCCCGCAGTGCGGTGCATCCCTGGAAGGCATGTGCAGCTATGGCTGTTAGCGAGAGTCCTCTCACCTCGTTGGGCACCTTCACCACGCCGGGCATGTTGGCCGGCGCAGCAGCCGGTGCGACTCCGTTGCCCATCTGTACGGTGCTGTCGCTTGTCTGCACAAAGGTGTAGTCGGTGCCGTCGATATTCTCCGTAAAGGCGCCTGGGTACAGTGTTGTCATGGTCGACTCGTAAGCTCTCATCACGTCTATACACCCGTTGGTGGTCATGATGAGTGCGCGAAGCATCGTGTCGCGGTTGTCAAAGTTGCGGCACTGCAAGAGTCTGGAGATAGCTCCGGCCGCGAAAGGTGTTGCCATCGACGTGCCGCTCATATAGCCGTACTTGCCATCGGGCAGCGTGCTGAGAATGTTGACCCCTGGCACTCGCAACTGATAGCCCCAGTTGCGTCCGTTGGTGGCACACAGCGGACCGTCGCAGTCGAAGTTGCTCCAATTGGCCAGTTCGCCGTTCTGGTCTGTGGCCATGATGCCTATGGCCTCGTAGTATGCTCCGGGGATGTTGGCATATCGCGGTATTGCCATGCCGTGCAGGTCGCGGTGCGTGGTGTGCATGCAGTAGCCTTCGTTGCCGGCAGCAGCCACTACGATAGCTCTCGAAGCAGCTTTCTTTATGACGTCATGGTACAAATTTGACGTTGTAGTGCCACCTATGCTCAGCGACACTATGTCGGCTCCTTTTTCCACTGCCTTCAGTATGCCGACCATGATGTCGAACATGCTTCCCGTCCCCTCCTTGCCTATGACAATGATGGGCAAGATCAGTGCGTTGGGGTTAGCCCCACAGACCTGCCCTCCCGCCGTTGCAGCTGCCACGCCGGCGCAATGGGTGCCATGGCCGTGGTAATCGGTTATGATAGTGGTGTCGTTTATTACATCGTATCCCCCCTCGGCAATGTTGTCTTTCAGGTCGGGATGTGTAGTGTCCACGCCAGTGTCTACGATGGCTATCACCGGCCGCCTGGTGTTGACGATGGGTTTCTGCCACAGCTCGGTCAAGCGCATGGCTTTCAGTCCCCACTGCTCGCCGATTCGTGCGGCTTCTGGCACCTCTTCAATGGCTTCGCCCATGGGCTGTATTGACATGAGGTAGTTGGGTTCAACCATTTCCACGTCATCGAGTTCTGACAACTGCGCCATTGCCTCTTCTACGGTTGCCACGCGCGTAGTGTCGAAACTGAGCAGGCACACTCTCTCCAGGCCATAGCTGTCTTCGGAGCCTGTCGTCAAAACATCGGTGTCGATGGCTGGCGCAGCGTTTTTCAACAATGGCTTGGCGCCACTCACGCCCAAAGAAAGCAGAGTCTCGGAAAGAGGCGTGTCGATAGGCTGCTGTCGTGCTACCACTGCTCTGCGAGCCCGTGTCATGCTGCCATGACTACGGAATTTCACTATCACCTCGCCGTTGCGGCATGGCAGAACACCGCCTGCCTGCGACTCGCCATCCACATGTGCCGAAACTGGCAAAGTCATAGCCAGCACTGCAGCTGAAGAAAGGCAGACGGTTTTCAGGTGCCAAATAAAACCAAACGATTTCATGTTAAATATATTGTGCTTAGAATTTGATTGCAAAAATACGAAAATTATTTGATAACAAAGAAAAAAACGACCTACAACTGCAGGATGTAAACAGAAATTAAGCTAAAAGCATAAAAAATATAAAAATATTGTGCCACATAGCATAAATTGTTTATCTTTGCAGAGAGTTAGAAAGCATATAACTTGGAGTTAGAAACTATCCAACTTGGAGTTAGAAACTATCTAACTGGGAGTTAGAAACTATCCAACTGGGAGTTAGAAACTATCCAACCCTATAAAATAATGGTCGAAACCCTCGAAAGGAATGACTTAACAAAACGGATTAATTAATTTAACATCTAAACTATGACAAAGAAATTTTTCACATTATCAGTAATCTTTTTGTTTGCTGCCTCTGGAACCAGTGCCCAGGGATGGCTTGGAAAACTTAAAGACAAAGCTCTCGACAAAGTTAAGGAAAAGGTCGAGAAGAAAGTTGAGAATGCCGTAGACAAAGAGACCGACGCCATACTTGAAGGTAAAAGCGGCAACGATGCAGACAAGGGAGTGGACAGCAATAACAGCTTGGAAACGGCCGAAGGTAATGAGGCAAGTGTTGAGACCACTCACCAGAAGAGCGACTTTGTGCCGGGCAGTATGGTCATGTTCGAGGACAACATGAAAGGCGAGCAGGTGGGCGAGTTCCCTTCGAAGTGGGACCTGGTTCGCGGCAACGCTGAGGTGGCAGTGGTCAACGGTGAGAAATGCATAGCCATGGACCAGCACGACTGCTGGATTGCGCCGCTTATGAAGGACGGTTCTAAGAACTATCTTGGCGATGTGTTCACCGTGGAGTACGATATGCTCTTCGACGATCGCGAGAAGAACGGAGCCCCCAGCATAGAGTTCGACTTCATGCACGAGTCGAAGCAACGCGACGATGAGCTGTTCACCATCACCTACTATTTAGGTGACGACAAACACACTTTCGATTGTAATTACTGCTTGACCTCTGAGCCGAGCTACACCCACAAGGAGGGTAGTGCCAGCTCTGAAGCCGGCCCGTACAATGATGCTCGTTGGCACCACTACGCCCTGTCGTTCAACAAGCGTGCCATCAAGTTCTACGTCGACGGCCGCCGCGTCATCAATGTGCCTAATGCAAAGCCTGGCGCCGGCTGGTTCACGCTGTTCGGCAGAGGCGGCAGCAAGCCACTATATATAAAGAATGTACGCGTGGCAAAAGGTGCCGTTGAGCTGTACGAACGCCAGGCCACCGACGTTAGCGAGGTGGAGCGTGCCATCATGGAGAGCGGCAAGTTTGTGACCAACAACATCCTGTTTGAGACCGGCAAGGCTACGCTAAAGTCTGAGTCGATGGCAGAGATAAGGAAGGTGGCCGAGTATATGAAGAAGAACCCCACTGTACGTTTCGAGGTGCAGGGGCATACCGACAACCAAGGCAGCGATGCTGTCAACGACCCTCTGTCGCAACAGCGTGCCGAGGCGGTGGTGAAGGCTCTTGAAGGTATGGGCTGCGACGGCTTCAACCTCCGCGCCGTGGGCAAGGGCTCACACGAGCCTGTCGCAGACAACAGCTCTGACGCAGGCCGGGCTAAGAACCGCCGCGTGGAGTTCATAAAGAAATAACTGATAATAATGACAACACCCAAAATGGCAATAATAGACCCCAACACTCTCGCAGTGTTGGGGTTGAAAAGTCTGATACAGCAAGTGATGCCCGGCATGACCATAGATACCTTTGGCTCTATGGCAGAACTAATGGCCAATCACCCTGAACAGTATGTACATTTCTTTGTCTCGATGAACATTGTGCTTGAGAACCGGTCTTTCTTCCTGGAGAACCGGCGCAAAACCATAGTTCTCACACTGTCGCTGGAAGGCGGGAGCCCTTTGACCGACTTTCACAGCGTGTGTGTCAATGTGCCCGAGAAGGAGCTGGTGCGCTCGCTGTTGACCATGTACCAAAGCGGTCACGCAAACGGCAGGAACATTCCCCACGAACCGGCTGCTATGCACAGAAGTGTGCTCAGCGACCGCGAGACAGAGGTGATGTCGCTGATAGTGCAAGGTTACAAGAACAAGGAGATAGCCGACAAGCTGAACATTGGCCTCACTACTGTCATCACCCACAGGAAAAACATCATGGAGAAACTTGGCATAAAAAGCGTGTCGGCCCTTACGGTCTACGCGGTGACCCATGGGCATGTGGACATAAACAAGATTTAGCCAAGTCCTCTTCCCTACCCTACAAGTATTTTCACTATTCGCTCTGCCGTGCGACCATCCCAGCGCTCAGGCAGTGCGTGTTTTTTCCACAGTCCGCCTACCATCTTGCGCACCTCGTCTGCCAGCTGCCCTGGGTCTTCACCCACCAGCACGTTGGTGCCCACGGTGACGGTCTCTTGGTGCTCGGTATAGCTGTTGAGCGTTATGCAAGGCACGCCGTTGAACGTTGCCTCTTCGGCCACATTGCCACTGTCGGTAATCACTCCGCGTGCATGGGCCGTGAGCCACCCAAACTCAAGATAGCTTAGGGAGGTGAGAAGGGAGAGACGAGCGGTGAGAGACGGGCGACAAGAGGTGAGCGCCATGACCTTTTCATAGGCTTTGCCTCGCAGTGGGGCGATGATGGGCAGTCCGTCGGCAGCCTCGGCTATAGCCTCGAGCATTTTAACCAGTTTAGCCTCGTCGGCAAGAAGTGCCTTGCGGTTCAGGGTGAAAACAAGATACTGGTTTTCCTCAATGTCCAGGCTTGGCTTGCGCAGCCGTTTCTGGTTGAAGCGTAGTGAGTCCATGAGGATATTGCCCACCATGTATGTATTGGAGCCTTCTGCCTGCTCGCGTGTTGCCACGCTGTTGCTCTTCACGCCGGCAGTGAACAGATAGTCGCTCAGTGCATCGATGACCAGGCGGTTCACCTCCTTTGGCATCTTCATATCAAACGAGCGTGTGCCGGCAACGAGATGTGCAAGCTTCATACCCCGTTTCTTTGTCACTATGGCAGCGGCCATGGTCGATGCGAGGTCGTCGACAACGATGACCACGTCGGCAGGCTCACGCTCCAGTAGGCTGTCGAACTCGGCCATCACCCTGCTCGTTATCTCGTTGAGACTGGTGCTGTCTACGCCAAGGTAGACATCGGGACGGGGCATCTGGAGGTCGTCAAAGAGCGTAGCTTCCAATGTGGGGTCGTCCTCACGGCCGGCATAAACCAGGTTGTAGTCGGCACATGCGGTGTTCTCAATAGCCCTGATAAGAGGGGCCACCTTCACGAAATTGGGACGTGCCCCCACGACTATGCATATTTTTTTTACTTCTGGCATCGGGGAAAAGATTTGTTTTTTGTGAATTGTCAAACGTAAATGTATAGGCACGCCCTGAAAATGGCGTAGATGAGAGTCAGCACCAATACTGTTATGACCACGTCAACGTCGTTCAGGGCATATCCTGTCTGTGTGTATTGTGAAGAGATGAAATTCCTGCCTGTAGAGAATCGCTTGCTTATCCTGCTGTGCACGAACCACACGGCCGTTCCCACTGTTCCGCCCCAAAGCAGTCCGCATAGTATGTCGCCAGGGAAGTGGACGCCGAGGTACATGCGTGTCCAACAGTTGATGAGCGACCAAAGTATGAGTGCTATGCTCAGCGCCCGACTGCGCACCAGCAGCGTGAAGAAGATGGCGATGCTGAAAGTGTTTGACGCATGTGCCGAGAAGAACCCGAAGCGTCCACCGCGATAGCCGTTGACCACATCGACAGCAGTGCCTATGACCTCGTCGTGAGTGGGTCGCCAGCGTGCAACGAGTGGCTTGACCACCATGTCGTTGAGCGAGCCGGCAATGAAGACGCAGAGCGCAGCACAGACTACGATGAGAATGATTTTCTGGGCATTGCCGTTGTTTTTCAGCACCATGTAGAACAGTGCGCAGTAGAGCGGCACCCATGTGTAGGCAGTGGTCAGCGTCATCACGAGTCCGTCGAGAAACAGCGAGCTGCTGCCATTTAGTGTCAACAGCAACTGTCGGTCAAACTCTATAAGCTGCGCGAAATCCATGGGGCAATTACTAATTGCAAATTACTAATTATTAAATTCTCTCTATCTGGCTGTTTTCCACCCATCCTACTTTGCCGTCTGGCATACGTACCTCGCACCAGTCGACCATGGTGTCGTCGGTTACTGTGACCTTTGTGCCCTCGTGGAGTATGAAGAGGTCGGTGCCGTTTGGAGCCGGAGTGCTCTTCACTGGCACGGCCGACTGTATGATGATGGCTCCTGTACGATGCTCGAGCATGTCTTTCTGCTGCCAGGCAAACGCGTTTGTCAGAATGAAGAAGAGCAGTGCTACGATGCCTCCGAAGAATCCTATCTTACGCAGCCAGATGGGCGATGCGAAGAGGTAGAGCAGGGCCAGGACTATAGCCAGTGCCATCATGGCCAGCGCCGTATATGCCCACCCGTCGACACTAAGCTGGTTGACCAACGAGCGGTACCACGTCACTACGAAGAACTCTGATTGTGGTACTATCTTGTCAACAGTCTTTGTGCGTGCCAGCTGCAGGTTGAAGCGTATGTCGGCATCGCCGGGTGAGAGGAGTAGCGCCCTCTCGTATGCAAGAATGGCCTGAGTGATTTCCTCTGTGCGATAGTATGCATTGCCCAGGTTAAAATATACGTCGGCACTCTGGCCCTCCTTCAGCAGTTGTGTGTACTGCTCTATGGCCTTCTGGTAGTTGCCATTCACGTATGCACTGTCGGCCTCGGCCTTGGTTGCTGCAAATGAAGTGAGAGGTGAGAGGTGAGCGATGACAGACATGAGGACCCATAGTCCCATCCTTACTCCAATTGTCTTAATCCCAGTCCTTTGCTGTATAAAAAAACTAATCATATTTCTCCTTTCTCATTTATAATTTCTCATTTAGCGAAGTGATGCCCTTCATGGCCTGTTCGTAGACCTTGCTCATATTGCCCTTGGGGTCGCCTGGTGCATAGCGCTCGAACTCACATTCGTCTATGGCCTCGATGAATGGCGATATGGTCTGCATGTCTATGCCACGTGCAGTAAGACGGTCGGTGATATTTTCGCGTGACAGCTGCTCAACGGGAATATTCAGCTTGTCGCCCACATAGCCCCATAGTGCCCTGAGCACCTCGTCGTAGAACTGGCTGGGCTTGTTCTCCTGCATCAGCTTGGCAGCCACTCTCAGTCGCTTTGTTGCCACTTTATTGGCCCGCTTTCCACGTGCCTTCACCAGGTCGGCGTTCTCAATGGCACGTTTGCGGAAGATGATGAAGAGCGAGATGAAAGCCAAGAAAAGGAGTGCCAAGGCCACGAGGTAGGTCGTCGAGGCAAAGAACGACTCGCCCTGCTCTTTCAGCTCGGTATTGCCCAGATGTATGTGTCTTATGTCGGTAGCGAGCATCTGTATGTCCTCCTGTCCGGCATAGTCGCCGACGCGGCTGTCGCCACCCTCGCCTTTGGCCACGTCAAGGTGGAAGGGTTTTGAGGTCAGCGTGACATATTTCTTCTGCTTGGTGTCATAATAGACGAACTCCACCGGCGGTATGTCGTACTGTCCCTGATGTCGTGGCACTGCCAGGAACTCGTATATCATGCTGCCGTCGAGGCCGTTGGATGTGAGTCGTGTCTTGTCGGTCAGCTTCGCGTCGTAGGTGTCAAAGTCTTTGGGGAACTTCACTGTCGGCTCTTTTATGAGCTGCAGATTGCCAGTGCCGCTGATGGTAACCTTAAGCGTCAGCGGGTCGTTGGCTTTCAGCGACGTGTTGTCCACTTCTGCCTTCATGGAGAAGGTTCCCACGCCTCCTGAGAAGCCGGCGGGGCGTGTGGGCAGTGGGTCTACCTGTATCTCCACTCCCGGAGCCTGTATCTGCTTCTTCACCTCTATGTAGCCCGAGCCGCCATTGAAGAATGCCTCGAAGGGGTCGATGTTGCGGTTCTGCTGCACCACCACACCATTGAAGGTGAGAGGCGGGACCTCCAGCTTGCCCGTCATCTGGGGGAACATCACGTACTGGCTCCACGTCACCGTCTTGTAGTTGCGGCCATTGAACTGCTCCACCTTGAAGCTCTTCTCTTGCGGCAGAGGTATCTCCTGAGTGTGGAAGCCTTTCAGGTCGGGCATCTTGCCTTCCAGCTGTGTGAGGCTCACCAGAGTGTAGACCTTGTATGTGAGCAGCACGGGTTCCTGCTCCACCACGCGTTTCTTTGATGCGCTTACCCTTATGAAGAGGTCGGAGCCTGATATTGCCGACCCTGCCGGTCTGGTCTCTGGCTGCTGGCTGGAGCTGTGACCGCTACCTCCCCCACCCTGCTGGGCCTTTCCGCTCACCTCTATCTTCAGCGCGTTCGACGTCACCTGGTTGCCTGCCACCATGATCACTGCGGCAGGTATGGTGAACGTGCCATTCTTCAGTGCACTGAGTATGTAGGTGTAGGTGATGGTCTGCGACTGGCTGGTCTTGCCGTTCACCATCGAGAAGCTCGACTGTGTGCTGGTGCTCGGCCCCATGAGTATCTCGAAAGCATCGGGAATCTTGCCAACGTGGAATCCCGACACGTCGTGACTGTTAACGGTGTAGGTCAGTCTGAACTGCTGTCCCACAGCCACCTGCTGCGGAGCATTTGCCGTAAGGCTCTGGGCGAAGCAAATTGAAGAAGGGAAAATGAATACCGACAATTGCATTGCTATCAGAAGCAATGCCATCTTTAGCCTCGTTCCCGTCTTCAACGTTACATTTCTTACATTATCTCTTTTTTCCATAATAGTCTACTGCTTTCATTTTTGCGCCCGCAAAAGTAGTAAGAATAATTAACTTGACCAAAAAAAATTATGCTAAGTTTTACCAGTTCTTTTCCAACTTGCGGCGTTTACCCTTCTGCTGTTGTTGCTGCATGCGCTCCTGGGTCTTTTTCTCCTGCTGCATAGCGGCATTGAGCAGTTGTTCAGCGTTCTCCTTGCTCATGGGCGGCTCCTGTTGCTCTTGTTGCTGCTGCTGTTGTTGTTGCTGTTGCTGCTGGTCCTGCTTCTGCTGGTCCTGCTTCTGCTGGTCTTGCTGCTGGTCGTTTTGTCCTCCGCCGCCCTGTCCGTCGTTTTTCAGCTGTCGCTGGCAGAGCACCAGGTTGTAGCGTGTCTCGTCGTCGTTGGGGTTGTTGCGCAGTGCCTCCTTGTATGCTTCTATGGCCTGTTGGAACTGCTTCGCACCCTGTAGCACCACGCCGGCATTGTGGTATGCCTGAGCCTTGCGGAAGGGGTTCTCTTCCAGCTCGGCGGCCTTGATGAATGTCTGTACCATAGTGTCGCGCTGTTCCTCTTTCACCATCTTGAAGTTCTCGGGAAACATCGACGTGGCCAGGTTATACTTTGCCCTGGCATCGGTGGTGTCGGCACTGACAGCCTTGAAATAAGTCACCTGGGCCTGATGACGCTGGTTGCGGTTGTACAATCTGTTTCCCTCGCGAATATACTTGCGTGCCTGGCGGTTGTCAGCGTGACAGGGGAGAAACGCGAAATGAGAAATGATAAATAAGATTACCATCACTCCCACATTTCTTCCTGGCTTAAGCCAATCGCAGATTTTCCTCATATCCTGTCTAATCATAATTTTCATTTGGCGTTTATCTCTTCTCGTTTGGAAAATAGTTTTATGTTCTTGAACAGCGGGTTCTTGCGGTCGAGGAGGCAAATCTCGATGATGATGAGCAGCAGTGCTACGATGCCGAAGATCTGGAAGTGGTCCTCGTAGTCGCTGTAGATGGTTGTCTCGCCCTGCTGCAGCTTGTCGAGCTCTTCTTCCAACTGCCGCTGCGCCAAAGAGTTATTGTCCACATGTATGTACGCTCCGCCACCGGCCTGGGCTATCTCACGGCACATCTGCTCGTTGCATTTAGACATCACCGTCTGTCCGTGGTTGTCGGTCATATAGCCCCCTGTCTCAGGGTCGGGAATGGGTGCACCCTTTGGCGAGCCTATGCCCAGCATATACAAATTCTTGCCATTTTCGTGGGCCTCCTTTGCTGCCTCAATGGCACCGCCCTCGTTGTCCTCACCATCGGTGATGACTATGATGGCCTTGCCCACCTCTTCCTGCTGAGTGAAGCTGTGGTTTGCCATGTTGATGGCCTGGGCGATGTCGGTGCCCTGGTTCTGAATCATCGAGGGGTCTATGCTCGAGAGGAACATCTTTGCCGAGACGAAATCGCTGGTGATGGGCAACTGAACAAAGGCATCACCGGCAAAGACTATAAGCCCCACCTTGTCGTCGGTGAAGCGCTCTATCATGTTTTCCACCATCATCTTGGCACGTGTCAGTCGGTCGGGGCTTACGTCGCGTGCCCGCATGGAGTTGCTTATGTCCATACAGATGACGGTCTCTATGCCCTTGCGCTGCTCGTTGCTTATGCTGCCGGCCTCCTGTGGACGGGCAAGCATGATGATGATGAACACAAGTGCCAGCTCAAGCAGGCAGAACTTCACCAGTGGGCGCCAGCGCGACACGTCGGGCATCAGCTCCTTAAGCAACTGCGGGTCGCCGAACTTCTGAAGCCGTTTGCGCTGGTTGAAATAGGTGATGAAACGCACCAGAGCCAGCACTGCCACGGCTACAAGCCACCACAGGTATTCGGGATTTTCAAAACGGAAATTATCTAACATCTTTTTTATTTACGATTTTCGATTTGCGATTTTCGATTTGCGATTTTCGATTTGCGATTTTCGATTTGCGATTTTCGATTTGCGATTTTCGATTTGCGATTTTCGATTTGCGATTTTCGATTTGCGAATTACGATTTGCGATTTTCGAATTACGATTTGCGAATTACGTTATCACGGTATTCTGCGGAAGACGGTGATGCGCAACAATACTTCAAAGAGAAGAGCGAGCAAAGCGCCGAGGGCGAAGACCTGATATGCCTCGTAGCGGCGGCTGTAGCGTTGCACGTCGATCTTCGATTTCTCCAGTTGGTCTATCTCGTGATATATGTCGCTGAGCTCCTTCGCGTTTGTAGCTCGATAGAATTTTCCGTCGGTGCCCTTTGCTATGTCACTCAGTGTCTTTGTGTCTATCTCCACCGGCATCTGCACGTACTGTGTGCTGCCTCCAGCGGTAATGGGGTAACGCGCCATGCCGTTGGTTCCCACACCTATGGTGTAGACGCGTATGCCCAGGCTCTTGGCAATGTCGGCGGCGGTCATGGGCGATATGTCGCCCCGGTTGTTCGAACCATCGGTGAGCAGTATTACCACGCGGCTCTTGGCCTGCGAGTCCTTCAGACGGCTCACTGCGTTGGCCAGTCCCATGCCTATGGCGGTGCCGTCCTCTATGAGTCCGCGTGCGGCTATGTCGGTGCGCACGTTCTGCAGCAGCGACAACAGGGCGGCATGGTCGATGGTCATGGGGCACTGTGTGAAAGCCTCGCCGGCAAAGATGGTGAGACCGATGTTGTCGTTCGGGCGGCCTGCAATGAACTCTGCTGCAACAGTCTTAGCGGCCTCAATGCGGTTGGGTCTCAGGTCTTCTGCCAGCATAGATGTCGATACGTCCATGGCGAGCATCATGTCTATGCCCTCGATGGTCTCGTTCTTCAGCGAGTCGTGGGTCTGCGGACGTGCCAGCGCCACAACGAGGAGGGTAAAGGCCAGCAGTCTGAGCAACAGCTGGACAGGCATGAGCATCACTTTCCATGAGCGGGGGGCATAGCGGAAAGCGAACGTGTCGGCCATACGTATGGTTGGTTCGCTTTTCTTACGAAACATCACATACCACAAAATATATGGTATGATGAGCAGCAGTAGCAAGAAATATTCTCTATTGGCAAATTCCATATCTCAGCGATTTCGTTTCTACATCAGATTATATTTAAACAACGAATTTGCGAATCACACGAATGTGCTATAGACGATAATTCATCAAATTCGTTGTTCGATATCGTCATATTAAGTCGATAACACAATAGATAATGTATATGAAGAGCGCGAAACTTACGGCGCAGAGCACAGCGATGGTAGTCTTCAGCCAGATGCGGCTCTTCTTCGAGCGTTTCTCCTCTTCGGTGAGCTGTGGCTTCACCACCTGTTGCTCTGGCGGCACCTCGACCTTGGTGCGGTTGATGAAGTCGATGGCGTTCACAAGGTTGGCATCGTTCTCGTTGATAAGTGTCGAGTACTTCGCAAACTTTACCAGGTCGGCTGTCTGGAACAGCTGTCTCAACTCGTCGAGCAAATCGGGCCCGGCCTGCGTCAGCTTTTCTATAATCTCGCTGCTGGTCATCTCCATGGCACTGAAGCCGTAGCGCTCCTCTATGTACTTACGCAGCGTGTCGGTGAGGCGTGTGTAGTACTCCTTCGGGTCCTCTGCCGTGACCATTTTCTCGGCCTTTATCTCCTCTATGGCCTTCATAGCTTTCTGGTGAGGCAGCAGTCGCTTTACTATCCTCATGTGGGCAATCACCGGTTTGTTGTCTCTCAGTCGGAGATAGAGATAATATGTCACGGCGAGCAGCACCAGCATCAGTACGCTGAGCCATAAGAGCGTGGCCCATCCGTCGAGTTCCCAGCTGAAGGGGTTGTCCTGAACTGTTTTTGGCCCGTAGTATTTCTCAAAGTCGGTTGTGTCCACATCGACGGTGAGCACCTTTAGTGCCAGCTTTGCCGTCTCATACTCTTTGCCGTCGACCATCACTTTCAGCGGTGGCAGGTAGTAGAGCGTGTCCTGGAACGATGTGAAGACATATCCCCTCTGCCTCATGACCTGTCCGCCGCCGGCATCCTGGTCGGGCATCTCCACGGCTCCCAGATACTCCACCCCTTCCGGGATGAGTGCCTCGTTGGGGAACTCCACTGTGGCATCCTTGCCAGCCGTGGCACTTACGGTGACCTGCACTTGCTGGCCTACAAGCATCTCCACGGCACTTATCGACGACTCGACCTTCACCTGGGCTGTTAAGGGTAGCGATGAGAGATGAAAGAAGAGAAGCGTGATAGCCACAATCATATTCGCTCTCAGTCGGCCTACTTTCCTACCATTGCCTGTTGTGTGTTGTCTGCCACAAAATGTTTTCATATTTCTCATTTCTCACTTTTCGTTTATCGTTTAGCGGGAGCGCGTATTGAAGAGTGCAATCAACGACTTCACATAGTCGCCGTCGGTGGCTATGCTTACGCTGTCTACATTGCTCTTGGCAAAGGTGTCCTTCAGGTCGCCCTGCCTTTTCATCCAGTAGCGCCGGTAGCTCTCGCGCAGGCTTTTGCTCCCAGTGTCCACATACTGCTCGTAGCCAGTCTCGGCGTCGACCACCTTCATCAGCCCCACGTTGGGCAACTCCACGGCGCGGCGGTCGTAGACCTGTATGGCCACTACGTCGTGCTTGCGGTTGGCAATGGTGAGCTGCTGCATGAAGTCCTGTCTGACGTAGAAGTCGCTGAGCAGGAAGGCAGTGCAGCGGCGTTTGCTCACACCAGTGAGAAACTCTATGGCCTTTGCCACATCTGTGCGGCGGCTTTCGGCATGGAAGTCGAGCATCTCGCGTATGATGTATAGTATATGCTTGCGTCCCTTCTTCGGCGGTATGTACTTCTCTATCTTGTCAGAAAAGAATATGACACCTATCTTATCGTTGTTCTGTATGGCTGAGAAGGCGAGCGTGGCAGCTATCTCTGTGACCATGTCGCGTTTCATCTGCTTCTGTGTGCCGAAGTCGAGCGATCCGCTGACGTCGACGAGCAGCATGACAGTGAGTTCGCGCTCCTCCTCGAAGACCTTCACGTATGGTTTGTTGAAGCGGGCAGTGACGTTCCAGTCAATGTCGCGCACGTCGTCGCCATACTGGTACTCGCGCACCTCCGAGAAGGCCATGCCACGTCCCTTGAAGGCAGTGTGGTACTGGCCAGCAAAGATGTTGTTGCTCAGTCCGCGGGTCTTTATCTCTATCTTGCGAACCTTCTTGATGATGTCAGACGTAGCCCCACCTACAGCCCCCGAAGAGGCATCTATAGTTTTGTTCGTAGACATGCGTTCTGTATTTTGACTATTTTATCTGTTGTTACCCCCTTGGGTCAGAAGGTGAGGCTTAGGGTACCTCTACCTTGTTGATTATCTTCGACACTATCTCCTCGCTGGTGATGTTGCTGGCCTCAGCCTCGTATGTCAGTCCTATGCGGTGGCGCAGCACGTCGTGGGCCACGGCACGCACATCCTCGGGCACCACGTAGCCACGGCGCTTGATGAAGGCGTAGGCACGTGCTGCCTTGGCAAGGTTGATTGATGCACGCGGCGAACCACCAAATGAGATCATGTCCTTCAGGTCCTTCAGCCCGTAGCGGTCGGGGTAGCGAGTTGCAAAGACAATGTCGGCGATGTACTGCTCTATCTTCTCGTCGATATACACCTCACGCACTACCTGACGGGCCTTCAGTATGTCGCTGGCAGTGGTAACGGGTGTCACCTTAGGCAGTCCGCCTCCTATGTTCTCACGTATGATTTTCTTCTCCTCCTCGAGCGATGGGTAGTCGATGACCACCTTCAGCATGAATCGGTCCACCTGTGCCTCTGGCAGTGGGTAGGTGCCTTCCTGCTCTATGGGGTTCTGCGTTGCCATGACGAGGAATGGCGATGGCAGGTCGTAGGTCTCGCTGCCTATGGTCACCTGCTTCTCCTGCATGGCTTCGAGCAGAGCACTCTGCACCTTTGCCGGAGCACGGTTTATCTCGTCGGCGAGCACGAAGTTTGCAAAAACGGGGCCTTTCTTCGTAAGGAACTTCTCGTCCTTCTGTGAGTAAATCATTGTGCCTGTGACGTCGGCCGGCAGCAGGTCGGGAGTGAACTGTATGCGGCTGTACTTTGCGTCGATGAGCTGCGACAATGTCTTAATAGCCAGTGTCTTGGCCAGTCCGGGCACACCCTCTAAGAGGATGTTGCCGTCGGAGAGCAGACCGATGAGCAGTGAGTCAACGAGATGTTTCTGACCGACGATGACACGGTCCATACCAGTCACCAGGTTGGTGACGAAGGCGCTTTGCTGTTCTATCCGCATGTTCAGCTCGCGGATGTCAATGTTTTCTGCCATTTTTCTTTTTGTATTTAGTTGTTATTTGTTCTTTCTGAGTTTCTTTTTCAGTACCACCTTAGGTATTTTTATCTTCTGCCCTACCTTGACGTTTTCCGATGGCTTCAGTCCGTTGTATACTTCTATATAGCACTCCATGCCACGTCCAAGCGTACTCTTTGTGATGCTGGTCAGTGTCTGGCCTTTCCTAACGGACAGCACGCGGTCAGTGCCCACTATTCCATAGGCTCCATTGCGCAGGCGCGAGTCCATTTTGTCGTATTTCTGCCATCCTGAGGCAGTCTGCCCGGACGGCTGAGTGGGTTGCGACTCCTGAGGCTTATTGGCCTCCTGAGGCTTGTGGGGCACCGGCTCTTTCTGGGGCTCTTGAACTTTAGAAGGCTCTTGCTCTTTCTGGGGCTCCTGAGCTTTAGAGGGCTCTTGCACATTCTGAGGCTTCTGAGACTTTTGGGGCTCCTGCGCTTTATGAGAGTCCTGGGTTTTATGAAGCCATACGGAATCGGCATCAGCCTTAACGGTGTCAACCAAAGGAACTGCTTCAATCTCCTTCACGACAGGACTCTTCTGAGAACCAAAAATGTACCCTCCTGCAAAACTGGCCACACAGGCCGCTATTGCCAACAGGAGCCAAGCCCACCAGTAGCTGGTCTCCTTCTTGTCCTTGGACTGTTCGTCCTTGAAATAGTCCTCGTCGCCGCTATAAGGCACTGTGCCTGCCATGTCGTCGACGCTTTCCACTGTGTTGTCTTCAGCCTTATTATTGTCATCGGCTTCAGTCTTTTCCGGCGAGACCTCCACGGCGTCGACTGTCGTGTCACCATCAGTGGGAGTGGCTTCGGCAGCGGGAGAGGCCTCTGGAGCGGGAGTTACATCATCAATGGGAGTAGCCATTGTCACCTCGTCGCTATTATTTGCCTGTTGTTCCTCGTTGTCACCATTGCCAGCAGGTTCAGTCTCAGGCTCGTCGGTAGTGTCAGGGTCCAGGTTTTCTTGTTTGGCAGCTATCTCCGCTGCACGTGCCAGAGTGTCAGTGTCTATGCCATCGTTGAGCACCACTGTCTCAAAATGTGCAAAAGGCTTGTTCACCAGTTCCTTCATGGAGTTGTCGGGCACGAACGACACCTTTTGGTGGCTGTCTATGAGCCTGCGCTCGCCAGAGTTGACATCGATGCTCTCACGGGCGTCGACGCCAACCAGTTTGAAGGTGCCCAACCCTTTTATCTTTGCAAAGCCATCGTCGGAGAGACCATCCTGAATACACTCTACGATAGAGTCGAGGAAGAGCTGCGCCGTGGACATGCTCACACCGTGTTTCTCTACCAGCACCTTAGCAAGGTCGGCAATGAAGATCTTTGCCATTAGTTGCTACCTCCTTTCTTTATCTTGTCTTTCAGAACAGGGCTGGGCCTGAATCCAAGCACAAGCTTTGGAGGCACGAGCATCCGCTGGCCTGTAGTAGGACTTACAATGACGCGCTCCAACTTCTTCCTCACTTCGAGCACTCCAAAGTTTGGCATCTGTATGGCTTCGCTATCAGAGAAATGACTGCCCATCGCTCCGACAACGGTCTCCATCATGCTTTGCACCTCGCTGATTTTCAGTCCGGTGCGAACTGCCATCTCTGTCGTAAACTCTTTGTTGTTCATTGTCCGTATATTTAATCGGCTATCTCACTGTAGAGGTCAAACTCCTCGGCACCGGTTATTTTCACATTATATATATTACCAATCATCTTTTCACTTTTCCTTTTCACTTTTCCCCTCAGTATGAGCACTTCCGGGTCTACCTCTGGCGAGCAGAACTCAGTGCGTCCTACGTAGTAGTCGCCCTCTACGCGGTCAATGATGACGGGCAGCGTTGTTCCTATCTTTGCCGCCTCTATCTCCGCACTTATGTTTTGCTGCACCCGCATCAGCCTGTCCAGACGTCGCTGCTTCACGTCGTCAGGCACGTCGTCCTCGTAGTGGTCGGCGGCGTATGTGCCGTCCTCCTCACTGTAGGCGAAGGCTCCCATGCGCTCGAAGCGTGCCCACTTGACAAAGTCTATGAGTTCGTGGAAATCATCTTCCGTCTCACCGGGAAAACCTACCATCAGGGTGGTGCGCAAGTGTATGCCGGGCACCTCGCTGCGCAACCGCTCTATAAACTCCATCGTCTCCTGTTTGGTGATGTTACGGCGCATGCGGCTCAAAATGTTGTCGCTGATGTGCTGCAGCGCCACGTCAAGATAGCGGCATACGTTGTTTTTCTCTCTCATCACCCGCAGCAGCTCCCATGGGAAATGTGTGGGGTAGGCATAGTGCAGGCGTATCCACTGCACACCCTCAATGTCGGCCATCTGCTCCACCAGTTCGGCTATGCGCTGCTTGCCGTAAAGGTCTGTGCCATAATACGTAAGCTCCTGAGCTATCAACTGAAACTCTTTCACTCCACGCCCCACCATCTCACGCACCTCACCAAGTATCTCCTCCATCGGTCTGCTCTTGTGGTGGCCAGTGATGAGGGGTATGGCGCAGTAGGCACATGTGCGGTCGCAGCCCTCGCTGATTTTTATGTATGCGTAGTGGGAAGGAGTGGTGAGATGCCGGTCATATTTCCCATTTCTCACCTCTATTTCATTATTAGTCAGGTCAGCGAGCAGTTCCTTGTAATTGAACTTCCCGTACCATCCGTCCACCTCTGGTATCTCAGTTTCCAGGTCGGCAAGGTAACGCTCTGACAGACAGCCCATCACATAGACGCGTTCAACCTGCCCTTCCGCCTTTCGCTGCACCTGTTCAAGTACGGTGTTAATGCTTTCCTCCTTAGCATCGGCAATGAAACCACAGGTGTTGATGACCACCACCTCGCCCTGCGGATTGTCGCAGTCATGGGTGCAACGAAAGCCGTTGGCCTCCATCAGTCCCATCAGCGTCTCGCTGTCAACGAGATTCTTCGAGCATCCTAAAGAGATAAAGTCGATGGTTTTCATGTTTGTCTTACGCCCTAACTTTTAAACAGCGAGTCAACAAATTCGCGTTTGTTAAACAGTTGCAGGTCTTCCATTCCTTCGCCCAAGCCGATGTACTTCACTGGCACCTGCAGCTGGTCGCTGATACCGATGACCACGCCGCCCTTTGCTGTGCCATCGAGCTTCGTGATGGCGAGGCTGGTTATCTGTGTGACAGCGGCAAACTGCTTCGCCTGCTCGAAGGCATTCTGTCCTGTCGAGCCGTCGAGCACCAGCAGCACCTCGTCGGGAGCCTCGGGCATCACCTTCTTCATCACGTCCTTTATTTTTTTAAGCTCGTTCATCAAGCCCACCTTGTTGTGCAGTCGTCCTGCGGTGTCTATGAGCACCACGTCGGCACCGTTGGCCTTTGCGCTCTGCAGGGTGTCGAAAGCCACGGAGGCCGGGTCGCTGCCCATCTGCTGTTTTATAACGGGCACCCCTACCCTTTCGCCCCAGATGCACAACTGCTCCACGGCAGCTGCGCGGAACGTGTCTGCGGCACCGAGGTACACCTTCTTGCCAGCTTGCTTGAACTGCCATGCCAGCTTGCCGATGGTTGTGGTCTTACCTACGCCGTTCACGCCTACCACGAGCACCACGTACGGCTTGTGTCCTGCTGGCAGATCCCAGTCGTCGGCGTCGCCATTGCCTGTCTCGGCGAGCAGGGCGGCAATCTCTTCGCGAAGTATGCCGTTAAGCTCAGACGTAGAGACATACTTGTCGCGGGCCACGCGTTTCTCTATGCGCTCTATTATCTTCAGAGTGGTCTCTACGCCAACGTCGCTGGTGATGAGCACCTCCTCAAGGTTGTCGAGCACATCGTCGTCGACCTTTGACTTTCCTGCAATGGCACGGGTCAACTTGGTGAAGACCGAGGTCTTGGTCTTCTCCAGTCCCTTGTCAAGTGTCTCCTGTTTCTTCTTTTTACTGAAAAAATCAAACAATCCCATAGTATAATACGTATTATCGAAATGCAAAGGTAAAAAGTTTTTCCCAACCTCGCAAATTTATAACATTTCTTTACTCCCTTTTCACATTAGTTTATAAAATGCGTGGTTGTCTCCCACTATCTGGTTTGTCTTTCGCTCTCCCTCTCAGCATACAGTGACAGCAGCCAAATGCTTCGAATACGAAGAACATAGCTGCTATTAATACTCTTTGCGCAAGTTGCTTATGGGATGTAATTCTAACTACTCGGTGTTAGGGTTATATATGGGTTGTCCATCGGTGCCTTTAAACCCCATTTCCGAGTGTAGTGCGGC
>Ga0310694_10002465_pt1 | contig 18990 bp, 21 predicted proteins | sample 174DNAGHGhighgp2_FD_203884 | JGI IMG/M metagenome (GOLD analysis project Ga0310694, IMG submission 203884) | Sheep rumen microbial communities from Palmerston North, Manawatu-Wanganui, New Zealand - 1742 DNA GHGhigh gp2 (v2) (version 2) | ecosystem: Host-associated > Mammals > Digestive system... | reverse complement strand
GTATAAACAGGCCCAATGAACTTGGCATACTCTTCCGCTATCCTCTTAAATTCAGATGCGTCAGACGCAACGCCTGGCAATCTTGACAATCCCCGTTCTTCTCCATCCTCGAATTCCTCTACACCTACAAAAAGTCCGTGCCTATTTCTCGTCACGCATTCTGCCGACGCTCGCCCGGTTTCGTTAGTGACGCGATATTTCACGGGCGGGATGCCGCCGAGGCGCGATGAAAATGCCGTGTCGGTAAGGCTCGCGGATGCGGATGCGCTCTGAACACTGGAAACATCCTTCCATGTGAACGTGCTCTCGTCATAATACTGGAGCGTGTACGTATGGGTTCTGCCGCTCGTGTCCGCATCCGTGCATCGCAGCGTGATCGACCCGCTCGACCAGTTCGCCGATTCTGCCGTTAGCGTCAGTGAAGGCTGGCCAGGCACTTCGAACACCGCAGTCAGCGTTTCGCCGCCGCATACATGCGTGAGGGTGTGCGTGCCGGGCGTGGCCTGTGCCGCGTTCCAGACGACGTCGCCAGACGCGGGCGCATTTGCCTCCTTTATTGCCACGCCATCGACGGCAACGTTCACCACGCCGCCGCCGTTCCACGCCGTCGAATACGCAATCGTCTCAACCGTCCGCGCGGTGCGCGTCCCGTCCATCGTGTCAAGCCGGAACTCCGCTGACTCGCTCGCAAACACGCCCGTCGCGGCAAGAGCCGCCGCCACCGAAATTATTGTCTGCTTCATCTTGTGTTTCCTCGTTTTAATAAAATCATCTACGCCGCATTGACATTGCACCTATTCTGTGATACAATACTGACATCTTTATCACAAAAAGGACAATCTGCAATGACGACAACACTTTCCATCCGCATGGACGAAGACCTCAAAGCCGATGCCGAGGAGTTTTTCTCGGACATAGGCATGAACCTCACCACCGCCATCACGTGCTTCTTCAAGAAGTGCCTCGACGCAGGCGAAATTCCCTTCAAGCTCGGACGCAAGAAAACGCCGCGCGAAGAAACGCTGGAGGCCTTTGAAGAGGCCAAGCGCATCGCGCACGATCCCACAACACCGCGTTGCAGCGACCCCGCAAAGCTGAGGGAGTTTCTGCTGTCATGAAATACGACGTCATTCGCACCAAGAAATTCCGAAAGGAATTGAAGAAGATGCTCAAGCGGGGCGCCGATGTGTCCAAACTTGAAACAGTGGTCGGCATCCTTGCATCCGGGGAGACCTTGCCGCCGCAGTATCATGATCATGCACTCACTGGAAACCTGACCGGACTCCGTGATTGCCACATCGAAAGTGACTGGCTGCTGCTCTACACGATTCAAGACGACGTCCTTGTCCTGACCCTCACCCGCACCGGCTCCCACGCCGACCTGTTCTGACTGGCAGGCCGCGTTGTCCATAGTACACCGCCACGCCGTCGAATAGGCAATCGTCTCTACCACCCGCGCGGTGCGCGTCCCGTCCATCGTGTCAAGCCGGAACTCCGCCGACTCGCCCGCCCATCCGGCCATCGCGGCAAGAGCCGCTGCCATCGCAACCATTGGTTTCATAAGTCTCATCGTGGCTTTTCCTCGCAAAATGAATTAAAGAATTGAATGAATCGAATACGCGCGCAATTCGCGCGCTATTCGGCGAGCCCTTGGACAGGACGAACAGACTGCCCGATGCCGCGGTAGTAGTAGCTGCTCGTGCTGCGATAGCCCGAATAGAAGTACAATTCGTAGGCGTAGTAGCTGCTGCCCGAGCACGGGACGGATGACCAGTAGAGGCCGATCGAACGGGAACAGTCGAGCGAAGTAATGTTGCCGTAGCCGGCGGCGGGAAGGAAGATGCTGTTGGAGGCATAGGCGCCCCTGCCGCGAACGACATAGCCGTTCACGCCGCTCTGTGTCGTCCACGTCCAATCGCAGTTGTGGATGAGCGCGGAAAACTCAGCATCCGTCGGCATGCGCCAAGCGCCACCCCACTTGACATGCGCCGCATCGTGACTTGGCGCAAGGACACCGCTACTCGTCACCCAACCGGCGCTTTGCAGTTCAGATACGCTCTTACCGTATGTATAAATGGCGGAATTGCCCGAGCTGAAATTGTAACCTGGCCGATGCCCAGTAGTGTCGCCCCACCAGAAGTAGAGGCCATAATCCCACGGCGCATCCGCGCCAATGTTCCTGTCGGCCCAGTACGGGCCGCCTTCCCAGAGCTGAACTTTCCCAACAGATACGGCAAGTGCCTCAAGCGTGATACGCACGGTCATGCGCTCGACCACGACCTGTCCCATGTCTTCACGCGCATTCCACAAGAGCGAATAGTCTCCGTTGCCGCAGACATCTGGCACATCCTCGCCACTATGCTTGACCGAAAAGTTTGAGACCGTGTATTCCCTGCCCGTCTCTTTATTGACGGCAACCACTGCAAACTCATATCCGCCCGCATCCGCTTCTATTCCCGACACTTTGCAGGCAATATCCACAAGTCCGTTCCACGGATACCGCTGCTTTGCCGTTATGTCGGTTACAGTCGGCTCAGCCCACGCGCCAAGCGACACGGCAACCGCCACCGCCAGCATCATTATCAGTTTTCTCATTTCCCTTTCGGTCCTTTCTTTTCTGTTGTTTCGCCGCTCGGCAATCATAACGAAAAGAAAACCTCCCTTCGTGTTTTCCGTGAGGCCGTTCGAATTGCCTATAGTAGAACACAAAGAGAGGAAGCGCGTATGCGCTTTCCTGCCAAGTGTCGCTACTAGTGAGATTTTCGAACGTTTCACGGAACGGCTGCTTTGCAGCATTGCAAATTGCTGTTCGGCGGATTTCTCCCGCCTTATCGTTTTAACTGTCTATGGGCTTGTTCCTTTCATTTGCCAGTTTCACGATCTGAGATTGTTTAGGCCATTGCCGGTTCTGGCTTGCGCGGTGGAAATGATACGAATTTAACGCCGCGCTTGCGTTCCTCTTCCTGAAAGGCAAGGATGTCGGCAATATACTCCTCCCATGTGTCGTGGGCGGTGCTCAATTCCTCTTTGATTCGCCACATTTCCTCAAGTGTTGCGTCATGCCTCATCTTGCACCTCCTCCTGTAACATCTGCGGAGTGCATATTTCCGCACAGACATAACCGTTGTCCGAACAAACCTTCTTAATCTTCGGAATCATCTGCGCATTTGTAATGTGCCTGAAGTTCCATGAAACGAGGTAGTCCATGCCGCCCACAGCCGCTATCGCTATGTGCAAGGCATCCTCCTTGAACTTCGCAGGTACAGCCTTGGCCTCAACCAACTTTTGCGCAAGCATCGAAGATTCCGTCGTCAACTCAAGTTCCGGTAATGAGGACAACGCCTCCAGTCTTCGCTTTGCTGCGTCAGCATCTCCTTTTGCCGCCTCTCGGCGCACAATAGGAGACACAAACAAATCAAATCGCTCAGACGCCGTTTTCCACCACTCACGCGTCGCCATTTGCCTCCCTGCAAGTGTCAGGTCGTTCGTAGGTAGAGCAGTGGCGTCGCTGACGACCGTGGTCTCAACGTACACCTTCTCGTGTTTCACTTCCTCTGCCATCTGCTCACCAACTTTAACCTTTTATGTCGCGAATTATACCATATTCTCCCGACGACTGCTTCCTGTTCAGTACGGCGAAGTCACCGTTACACCATTTTCAAAAATAGTTTCAGGGTCAATGTCCACACATTTGCGGTCATTGCGTCCTCCCGCAACATCAAACGCCAGCGTTCCATTCATAACCGTCATGGTCGAAAGAAACGTCTTGCGATTGCGCAATGGACGAAAAACGGGACCGCAATCCGGCTTTAGGAGATACGCCATGTCGAAACGTTTGACGTGTCCTGTGGTGAAATAGCAGTCCACTTTACGTCCAGTTGCCGGCTTTACCATGCAAATGTCATGAAGCATTGTTTCCTCCCTTCAGTCAATCGTCCAGTCAATCCATTTGGGCTCTTTGCCCTGACGTGCAAGATTCCAATCGGCAAGCAGTTCTTTCGTATGTGAAACGCACCAACCGAGAACACGGTGCATCAACACACGGGGCAAAACTCCCTCTATGACTACCGCATCGCGTATGGAAACGAGCGCAATGGTCTTTTTGCCCTTAATCACATGAAAATGCGGAGGATTGTGATCGCTGTAGTTGACGGCGATCTTTATCTTTCCCTTTTTGCTTTCCGAAATTGTTGGCATGCCACATCCTCTTTTACCGCAAACGACAAGAATTATACCATATTCTCCCGACGACTGCTTGCAGCATTGCAAATTGCTGTCATATCCACCGGTCGCAGACCTCACCCCTGCTAAGGCATCCGCGTTGCGGACGGTCTATTGCCGGGGGAAAGGACATGAAGCGAGAATACAACTCGTCCTTCGCATCCCAAAGATCTTCCAGATATCGGGCTCTTTGTTGTTCATTGCGTTCCTCCCAACATTTCAAACGGGGTGCAAATTTCGGGATAAGGGTGATGCCTGTGCCACCATAAATCGCCATCACTCTTCGCCGCCGAGAATGACCGGTGGGTGATGGCATTTCACCTGTCGCCAGGTTCCGCCAGGTTTGCCGCCGGTCGAGAATATCTCCACATACACCTTACGGTACATTGGCGATGGATGCAAGTCTGCGTTGGCGAACGTCCTGGGATACGGCACAACCACTCGTGTCGCCGAATGCTCCTTAAGATCTTTGGCGTAAAACGAGGCGTGGACCCTCTTGCAGCGCCTGTCACTGGTCCAAAGATAGATATAGTCGTTTCTCTGAAGGAGCGTAAGATCACGGCCGGTGATGATGATGTCTTCGCCTTCCTTGATCTCGTTCGGCCCTGCCGTTTCGCTATGCACCTCCGCGATATAGGCGCGCGGCGGCTTCTTCACGTTCTGCGGCGGCTCAGTGCGCGACTTGATCCTGAACTTCTTGAGCGGCACAAGCGACACCTTCACCTCGTGCTTGTTTGGGTCGAACGTGGAATCCTGCTCCGCGAATGTGCCGCGCATGTCGAGCCGAACCGCAAAATAGTCCCCGAAACGCCTTGTCGCGCCATCGTTGAGCGTGAGCTTGATCATCGTATCGAGAAGCTCCTTCACGACCGACTCCACCATGCTCACCGACATGTGGTGTCCAGAACGGTCAAGCATCTCCTGGATCACCTGTTCCGTATCGTAAGTTTCCCGATGCGTGATGATAGCGCGGAACTTGTCCTTTTCGGGCGTCGTCTTGCCCGGCAATCTGACTTCACTAAGCCTGAACGTAGGCTGTGCCCTGACTTTTATGGTGCTCATGACGGCATTTCTCCTCTGTATGCTTTATCCCCTGCGGGTGGTATCGTTCTTGATGCGGAGGAGTATATCATAACGCATCGGTGAGGGCAAGGCAATAATGTGTGACATTTATATCATTAATGTGAGACATTATATACAATAATGTCTCACATTTTTATGTTTAATGTCTGACGTTTAAGTTGATTTTGTCTGATAACTGTGTAAATATTGACTGTTATTGATTAAAACAATGTCTCACATTGATCAATCCAACCCCTTGACCCGCGGTGAGCATCTCCACCGATTCCGCCGCCGCCACTCTGCTTCCTCTTATCTTAACAGGCCAGCGTCAAGAGACGCTGCCATCACTCACAAATATCTTTGTGCCAGCGATGCGCCTGCTCGATTCGAGAGCAAGCTCCTCCTCTATCTTCTCGCCGGGACGCACACCCGTAAAGACAATCTCAATATCCTTGTAAGGACGCCATCCGGCCTCCTTGATCATCTCTTCGGCAAGTTTGAGAATGCTTTTCGGCTCGCCCATGTCAAGGGTATATATGCGCCCTCCTTCAAGTTCTGATGCCGCAAGCACAAGACTTACCGCCTCCTGCACACTCATGAAGTATCGCGTCATGCGCCGATCCGTAACCGTGACAGGTCCGCCATTGGCGATCTGCTCACGCCACAGTTCAATCACGCTGCCGGAGCTGCCGAACACATTGCCGAAACGAACGACGGTATAGCCAGCCGCAAGCACGAGCTTCTCGGCTTCGCGCTTCGTCCTGCCCATCACACTTTTGGGGTGGACGGCCTTGTCGGTTGAAATGAAGACCAGGCGCTTCACACCCGCGGCTTTGGCGAGGTTCACGAGAGAACCGGTTGCCTCGGTATTGTTGCGGAACCCCTCACTTGGATTCATCTCAACCATCGGAACATGCTTGTACGCTGCGGCATGGAGAACGATATCAGGCTTCCACTCCTCAAAAAGCGCACGCATCTTGGCCTCGTCCGCCACATCCACCATCAACGGCACGCAGCATCCCGTTCTCCGCATCGCGTAGTCGATCTTGTATAGCGCGTTCTCCCCACGCTCGACCATAAGCACCTTTGCCGCACCAGCGCGCGCAACCTGCCGCACGATTTCGCTGCCGATCGAGCCGCCCGCACCCGTCACCATCACACGCCTGCCCGCAAAAAGCTTCGGCACCGGAACGCAGACATTCGCAGAGACCTCGCCTATCGCGCTTTTGTGCGCCTGACGCAGGAAGCGCACACCTAAAACCGCGAAAAAGGCAAACACCGCATCAATCACCGTCACCGAATAAGGCGGACGAGCCCATGACAGCCCCGGCATCAGCAGACGCAGGCAGAGCAGCAAGGCGGCGGCAAGCGAAAACGCCGCCGCATACTTCGGGACATCCTTCGCGACAATGCGCCAGCGCCATGCCCTGTTCAACCCGAACGCCGTAAGCAGAACCATCTGAACCGCACATGCTGAAACGGACGAAATGCATGCCGACCGCCAGCCGGCCAGCGGCTCGGCAAAGTTCATGCGCACGCAGAATGCCGCCGCATAGGCAACAAGCAGTAGCAGAAGATCAAACAGTGCGACCATTGGCAAACGCTATTTTACGACCCAGGATGGCAAGGCTTGCCTCCGGCCTTGCAGAGAGGACATTCTGCAGGCTCCCACGTGACTGGAGTCATCTGCATCAGGGAGAACATCGGGGTGCGCCCGAACTTGACCTTGCCCGCACTGCGGTCAACAAGCACAACAACGCCAGCCACCTTCGCACCTGCCGCCTTGACGAGATCGATCGTCTCCTGAACGCGGCCACCCTTGGTCACAACATCCTCGGCCACCACATACCGTTCGCCCTTCTTTAGCGCAAAGCGGCGCATCGCCAACTTCGTCAGGGGCTTTCCTGTGGCGTCCTTCTTGTCGCCATCCTGCACCTTCTCGGCAAACACGCATTTCACGCCAAGGGCACGGGCAACCTCATGCCCAACGAGAATGCCGCCCACGGCAGGCGAGATCACGCCATCGATCTTTTTGCCGAGCTTGCCGCTCTTGACCGCCCGTGCCGTAACCTCCTTGCAGAGCTTCTCCGCGATGCGCGGATAGCGCAACACATTCGCGCACTGGAAATAACGGTTGGAGTGCAGCTTGGAGCGCAGCTCAAAATGTCCATTGAGAAGTGCGCCCGTCTCCTCAAAATACTTCAGCACCTGTTTATCTGTCATCGCATAATCTCCTTTAGTGTTTCATAGTCTTCTATCGCCAGCATCTGATCTTTGCCGAACGCCCGACGATCCTGAAGCTCCAACGCGCCGCCAGCAGGCCTCTGCAAGCCCTTGATGGCGAAATCCGGCATTTCCGCGCCGGCTGTGGGCGGCAAAAAAGAATAGGTGTTGGCGTCTGGTGCGACAAGCTCGGCGCCATTCCCCGCGAACGGATGGACCTCCGGCACAACAGGAGGCGGCAATGTCTCGGAAAGCAGAGGAACATCTGAATCGAGCTGTCCAATGCGTGCCTGGCTGCGGACTTGCCACGAAGTGCGCGCCGCCGCCAGCCGCGCCGCATGGGCAGAAGGAGACAGCTCCACAAAGGCGGCAAATGACGGATACGCTCGGGCGGAATCAGCGACAGACGGCATCTCCGACGGGTAGCGCGTGACCAGAAACGCAAACACGAGAAAAAGGCAGCCAATATGGAGCACGTCCCGCATCAGTCTCGCTTCTCCGCAAGTTGCACATGGGCGAGCCGCCTTGAACGGGCGATTGCCATGACCTGCATCAAATCACCCGCCGGCACACGCCGATCCGCCAGCAACGTAAGGGTATCGCAGTTCATCTCCATCGCACGGTCTTCAAGCCGTCCCGCAAACTCCTCCACGCCGGCAGAATCGGAAAGCACGTAACGCGCATCGTCAAAGAACACAAGCGTCCCCTCCGTCTGCGCCCCCTCGATGTCGCCAGGCAGGAGCAATGCCACCAAGCCTGGCTGCGCAGAATCCGCCACGCCAGGAGCAGGAAGTTCAAACCCCACCGCAGGCAGTGGAGCCATGACATCTTGGAGAAAGACGAACATTACGATCAGCAGCACAAGCGTAAGCCATGGTGCCGTCTGAGCGAGATACCTGAACCAAACGTAGTTCATGCCGCAGCACCTCCCAGCCGCGCAACGATATCCGCCACTGTAGTGTCAAGATCAGCCGTCAGATGCTCCAGCCTCGCACGGAGAAGCGCATGCATAACATTCACAAGAACCGCAACCAGCAGGCCTGCCGCCGCACAGGCGATTGCAGGGCCCATAAGAGGGATCAGGTCGGCACGTGTCGCGAGAGCCTTGGAACCTACCACCATGAGCGCTTTTGCAAAGCCGACCATCGTACCGAAAAGCCCCAGCAATGGCGAAACCTGCGCAACTGTGGGAAGCACGGAAAGCCTGCGCGAAAACCGCCGGACCTCAGTGCGAGCCGCGACCTCAGTGGCCTCACGGAGCGCAGAGGCAGATGCATTGCGGTTGCGGATTGCCGCCGCCACCACGCGAGCCACAGGCGCAGGCGTATCGTCGCAGATGGCGAGCGCTTCACGGTCGTTCCCCTTGGCGATCAGGTTCTCCACGCCTGACATGAAGTCCACATATACGACATGCGCCCTTCTCAAATCAAAGAACCGCACGAAGAAGATTGCCGTGGCCGCAAAGCCAATCGCCGCAATAGTCCACAGCACTGGGCCGCCTGACATGAGAACCGATATCATTTGCCACCACCTTTCGCCTGCAACTCGGCAATTCTCCGTCTCGCCTCTTCAGACGCCGGGATTTCCGCTGCCGAAACCTTTTCGAGAATCTGTATAGCGCTATCGACATTACCCACCGCCACATCATAGTCGGCATGGGCAAACGCCGCCCGCGCAAAGAACGTCTGCGTGGGGGAACCGAACAGGACGCCCTTCGCAAGACCGGCCAAGTAGCTTAGCACAACATGGCGATAGTATTCATCCATCGCCTCGCGCGTGCGCCGAAGCTTCTCCAGCGCGCGGCCGATCTTGAACGATATCTCGATCTGGCGGTCTGGCGGCAGTGAATTGCCCTCCAGCAGAGAGCGATAAGCGGCGATGGCCTCCTCGTAGCGGCTGAGATTGCCAGCCCCCATTGCATAAAGCGCATCAGCTTTCAGCGTTGCGGCCTTCACCGCATTCGGACCCGCTCCCGCCTCAGCAAAGGCGCGGTCAAGCACCTGAACGGCCTCGGCATACCGTCCCAACTCCATGACAGCCTCACCCTGCACAATAAGCGCCTCCACGTAGAACGACCGATCCCCGGCAGCGGCATTGGCTGCCTTTGTCGCCATCTCAATGGCCTTCGAATAGTCTGTAAGCTCTGACGCACATCTTGCCGCCCAAAGAAGCGCTTCGGCTGACGACGGTTTTCCGGCACGAAGTTCAGCGTAGGTTTCGAAATGCGTACGGGCGTCAGAATATTCACCCTTGTTGAACTCGTACTTTGCGCACCAGAGCATCAGGTCAGCCCGCAGTTCTGGATCCTTTGTCGACGTCATGAGCGCCGCCGCCTCTGCCTTTGCGTCAACGTCACGTCCCGCGCCGTAGTGGCACAACGCACGAAGGAACCTCATCCCGTCCGCCATTTTCGGATTGCGCTTGGCAACGATCTCAAAGTCAGCCGCGGCATCGTTGAAACGGTAATCGTGGTAGCAGGCGCGCCCACGTCCCAGATAGGCCGCGGTAATGTCTGCGTCCGACAGCAGGTTTGTAAGGGAAACCAATACCGTATAGTTCTCTATTGCAGAGGCCAGCTGCCCTTTCCTTGCCATAATTGCAGTCAGCCGCAATTTCGCTCTCTCCCCCCACAGCCCGCCATCTTTTTCAAGATCCGCATATAGCTTCTCCGCCACAGCAGTTTCGCCCGACCTCTCCCGCGCGTCCGCCTCGGCGAACCGAGCGGAAGATGCAGCATCTCCACCATACGCAGCGCTTCGAGCATAGCTAACCGCCGCATCGGCATAACGGCCATCCTTGAGAAAGGAATCCGCCTGCCGAAATGCAATCTGCGCCTTAAGCGCTACATTTGTCGCCGCCTGTTCCGCGCGCGCAAAAGTGCCGGCGGCCTCGGAATACCTTCCCAGCTGAAAGATTGCGCACCCACGATTGTAGAGCACAGCAGCGTCCATGGCAGCGGCTGGGTTGATCTCAAGATAACGGCGATACTCGTCATCCGCGCCAGCGGCATCTCCCGCTCCAAGCAGCCTCTCCGCAAACGTACGCGCAGCAGACACGGAAACGCGATGGTCGGGGTGTTGGCGCAAGAGCGCGCGAACACGCGCCACTCCTGCCGTGCGGGTCGCATCAGACGCCATTTCGATGAACCCAAGAAGATACCCTGCGCGCAGCCGCGTTTCAAGACGCCGCCCCTTCTCCGCAAGAGGCCTGAAGATTGCCGCCGCCGCCGAACCCTTCCCCTGCTCGTCAAGAAGTTCAGCCTTGATCAACCTGGCATCCTCGCCGGCGAGACCGTCACTGTCATCCGGCTTCTCCGCATCTATCAGCTTAAACGCATCCGCCTTGTTGCCGGAGATCGCCAACATGGAAGCCTTTAGGCATGCAACCGGCAACGACAGCGTGGCATTGGTGAATGGCTGCATCAACGTCACCTTCGCCTGCTCGAAATCCCCAATGCGCACCTGCTCGCGCGCGCGCCAATATCGGAACTGTTCTGATGTTTCGTCGCTCCAAGCCGCCAATCGCCGCCGGATTTCCGCGTCATCCTCAAGATGCGCGAGCGCCTCAAGCGAAACAAGCCGTGCCGCCGAGCGCTCCGCCGCATTTGTCGCAGCGAGATCGGCCGCAGCAAGAGCCGAGCGCCAAACACCATCTTTCAGAGCTTGACGGGCAACATCAAGGTCGCCAGCGCATGCCACACAGACTGCAGTGACGCAGCAGATCAAAAGCGCGCAGCACCTCACACGAGCGCCCCCTTGTAGCCCATCTCCGTGAGCAGACGGTCGTTCTTCATCCAGTTCTGCTCCACCTTCACCCAAAGTTCAAGGCGCACCTTCACGCCAAACATCTCCGACAGCTCTGGCTCAGCAGCCTTCCGGGCATACTTGAGCGTCTTGCCGCCCGCGCCAATCACCATACCTTTCTGCGAGGGCTTGTTCACATACACCGTGACCGCAACATCCCAAGCGCCTTTCTTCTCGGCGATGTCCTTAACGGCAACGCCAATCTCGTGCGGCACCTCCTGAAACAATCGCGCCAGCAGCTTTTCGCGCACCACGTCGGCAATGGCAAGTTTGCGCGGATAGTCGGTGACGATGTCATCGCCGAAAAGCGCAGGCCCAACCTCCGCCATGCCAAAGAGAATGTCAAGAAGGCCTGTGAGCCCATCACCAGTGAGTGCCGAAATCCTTGTCCAGACCGGCTCAACGCCAGAATCCCTTGCAGCGGCAGCCCAGCTGTCACGGTACATCGTCTCAAACACAGGCTTCTTGTCGCACTGGTTCAAGACGAAGATGCAGTTCTTCGGCCTTTCCCTCGCAACACGCGCCATCCACCCCTCGTCCTCCATCTGCGGAGCATGGGATGCATCGAACACTACACATAGTATGTCGGTGCCGGCGCTAGAAGCGCGTGCCATGCCGTTGAGCAGACGGCCAAGCGGCCCAACCGCCTTGTGGAGACCTGGAGTGTCAATCAGCACCAACTGGCCGCGCGCGTCCGAAACGATGCCACGCACACTGTTGCGCGTGGTCTGCTCCACGGGCGACACAATGGACACCTTCTCGCCGACAAGGGCGTTGACAAGCGTCGATTTGCCGGCGTTTGTGCGCCCGACTATGCCAACGACTGCGGCTTTCCTATCAGAAGTTTCCGTCGCTTCGTTCATTCTGCTGATGCAATCGTTTTCCATGGAGCGTGATTACAGCACAAAAAAGAGACCTGCGCATATTTACGCGGCCCCTTTTTCGCCCTTGTGCTCAAGGATTTTGGCGGTCACGCCTGAGCGTCACCATATCCCTTGGAAGAGAGATAGTCGATGACCTTGCCCACTGTTGTGAGCTTCTCTGCATCCTCTTCTGGAATAGTAGCACCGAATTCCTCTTCGAACGCCATGATGAGCTCGACGGAATCAAGTGAATCCGCGCCAAGATCGTCGATAAATGACGCCTCTGGCGTCACCTGCTCTGCATTGACGCCAAGCTGGTCGACGATAATTTCTCTCACGCGATCTTCAAGTTTACCTGCCATAGTCTTTAAGTCTCCTTTTAGTTGGAACAACGTGTAAGATACCATATTCGCCCTTCCAAATCAAGTAGATATTGAAAAAAAATTCGTTGTGATTCGTGCGCTGCGGTCGGCCGCACTACGGCACCCTGTCTGGGGCGCATTACGGAACGAATCCAGCAGCCAGAGACCGGACAATGAAAAAGCGGACGGCAAGGAGATGCCGTCCGCATAGTTTTCAACCAACCTGAATGTGTTTCAGAACGAAAGCCCCAAAGCGATGCCGCCATATACGTTCCACGAATGGTCGCAGCTGCGGCCCCAGTCTGCGTTGTGGGCGATGGCGCCATCGCGCATGTTGCCGTCGAACCAATAGTCGCTGTAGGCGATGTAGCCCGAAAGCGACAGGTTCCCGCAGATGTTCCACGTAAGTTCGCCCTTGATTGTGGTGTCCATCAACCCACCATGGTCAAGCGGCTCGTCCGACCCTTTGCACTTCACGAAATAACCTGCCGCGCGCTGCGTATTGCCAAGTCCCTGTCCGACGGAAGGCCGGAATGCCAGCACAGGATCGTCGTCCTCGCCCTCGCCGTCGATGAGAGGGAACGAATGGCCGATCTCAAAGTTCACGTACGTTCCGTCATCAGCCATGAGGTCACGCTCGATGGCGAGCGTCGGCTCCAGCCAGAGGTCACCGAGAGAGAGCTCCAGATTGAGGTATTGCGTATCGCCCATATCCTTGTCTTCACCGCTGCTGTTGTGGTATTTGTAGCGTCTGAGATACTCGTAGATGTAGTTGAAGTCCACCGAGAGTGCGCCAAGCGTCTCGCCGCAGTCAAAGTCGTGGGCGATGCCGACGGTGGAGTCAAGCGTAGTCCACTGTCCGGCACGTTTGCCGTAGCCACCACGCTTGCCGTTGCCCTTCGTCGCGTCAAAGATCGACTCCACCCCGAAATAGACCCAGTCGAAGAACTTGATCTGGGCACTGGGCGTAATTATCGGATCCTTGCCGTCGATCACGCCATACGTCATGTATCGCGAATCGAAGGCAAGTCCTGCCTCAACTGCAACGAGTCCATCAAGCGGGGAATCATCCTTCTCTTCCTGCTCCTGAGCCATCGGTTTTGAATCTGCGGCCGAAGCCGGCACAGGCTTGACCTCATCCGCAGCCCATGCGCCGCCGCAAATTGCCGCCGCGCAGGTCATTGTCATCAGTTTCTTAGTATTCATTTTCTTTTGTTTTCCTTTTTTTGTTTGCTTACTATCCTTATGAACAAGACAAAATGCCATCAGCCTCATTCCTCGTTCTTCTCGCAGCAGTGACACTCACCGCCGCAGCAACAGTCCTTGTGGGAGCCGCCGCACGAGCATGGAGCACCCTTTTTGAAGTTTCGCCACAGGGCAAAACCCACAAGCGCGAAAAGCACCGCTACAACCGTTATCGAACCTGCACTCATGTTACACCTTCTTTCCCGGACGGAAGATCATCCAGAGGCACCAGACATCCACAAGAAGCGTGACGATCGTCCAAAAGCCGAACCCGCCACCCGCGATGAACTTCCCAAGCTGATAGGCCGACATCGCCAACGTGTACCCCACGAACAGCTGAAACGCCACTGCGAACCAGCCCCACGCCTTGGAACCCATCTCGCGGAACGTCACCGCAATAGCCACCATGCACGGCGGCACGAAGAGGTTGAAGAGCATGAACGACAGCGCAGACAGTTTCGGATAGGCGCTGAACGTGGCGAACAGGTTCGAGACGTGCGCCGCAGTCGAGGCGCCGTCCATGCCCGCCGACATGAGGCCAAGCGTCGCCGTAGCCTGCTCCTTGGCGATCTCAGCCGAGACAGACGCCGCCGCGCCCTGCCAGGTGCCGAATCCGAGAGGAGCGAAGAACCATGCGATCCACGAACCCATGTCGTGCAGAATCGAACGCTCGATCTCCTCGTCGGCCAGCAGGTTGAGATGCCAGTCGAAGTGCATGATGAACCATAGAAACACGCACGCCGGGAAGATGATGAGTCCAGCCTTGAGAATATACCCCTTCACGCGGTTCCACGTGTGATGGTAGATGCCGCCAACGGTCGGCATGTGGTAGGCGGGCAGCTCCATCACGAACGGGGCGGCCTCGCCCGCAAATGCCCGGGACTTCTTGAGCGCAATCCCGCCCAGCATGATGATCGCCACGCCGATTACGTCCATGAGCGGCGCCACGTACCACATCTCGCGGAAGAAGATCGCCGCAAACATGGCGATGATCACGGTCTTCGCGCCGCACGGAATGAACGTGGCGAGAATGATCGTCATGCGCCGGTCGCGCTCGTTCTCGATCGTGCGCGCCGCCATCACAGCGGGTACGCCGCAGCCCTTGCCCACGATCATCGGAATGAACGACTTGCCGGAAAGCCCGAACGTGCGGAAGATGCGGTCCATGATGAACGCCACGCGCGCCATGTATCCGCAGTCCTCCAGAAACGCCAGGAACAGGAACACCACGCAGATGACCGGCACGAATCCAAGCACCGTCGCAACGCCGCCCCACGCACCGTCCGTGACGAGCGACTTGACCGCTTCGCTCACGCCCAGCTTATCCAACCCTTCGCCGATGAGTGCGCCGATGCCCGGAATCCACACGCCAAACGCGGAGGGCTCGGGTTCTTCATATTCGGTCGCCTTCTGGTAGGCCGCATAATCGACATCCCACAGATCGGGTTCATCCTCGTTGTCTTCCTTGGCGACAGGTTCACCCGTTTCTTCGTCTTCGACGAATACGCCCTTCGCGACAATCGTCTTGGCGATGGCTTCATCAATCTTTTCGGGCATCTTCTCGACCTTCTCGCCGTCAGGCTTGCCCTCATTTATCTTCTCCAGGTATGCCTCCTCCCACTTTGACTTCGAGGCGTCCTGCTTGGCGAACTCGCCCTGGGCATCCTCAAATGACATGCCCTTGTACTTGCCGTCATCCTGACATTCATGCGTCGTGAACGGGAGATGCCACCCTTCTCCGCCGAGGAGACCGTCATTGGCCCAGTCGGTGAGGATTGTGCCGGGGCCGCCCTCAGCCACGGCGAGCCACCACATCACGCTAAGCGCAACCAGGAGAATCGGCAACGCGAGAATGCGGTGAAGGACAATCTTGTCGATCCTGTCGGAAAGCGTCCTTGACGCCCTGCCCGGCGAACGTTTGAACGCCGCGCCAAGAATCTTCGAGATGTAGGCGTAGCGCTGCGCGGTGATGATGGATTCCGCATTGTCCTCCATCTCCCTCTCGCAATCCTTTATGTGATTCTCCACGTGCTCAATGATGTCTGCCGGCACATTCAGCGTCTTGATCGCCTTGGTGTCGCGCTCGAACACCTTGATCGCCGCCCAGCGGCTGGTAGCATTCTCCACCTTGCCGTGCAACGATTCCTCGATGTGTGCAAGGGCGTGCTCCACTGAGCCGGTGAACACGTGCGGACGTTCGTCCTTCACGCCCTTTGCCGCCGCACCGATCGCCAGCAGCGCAGCTTCCTTCGTCCCTTTCCCTTTGAGCGCGGAGATTTCGATAACGGGGCAGCCCAGCGCCTTTGAGAGCTTTTCGAGATTGATCTTGTCTCCGTTCTTGCGGACGATGTCGATCATGTTCACCGCCACCACCATTGGAAGCCCCAGCTCCAAAAGCTGTGTGGTGAGGTACAGGTTACGCTCAAGGTTCGAGCCATCGACGATGTTCAGTATCGCGTCCGGCTTCTCGTTCACGAGATAGTTGCGCGCAACGACCTCTTCAAGCGAATACGGCGAAAGCGAATAGATGCCGGGCAAGTCCTGGATTACCACATCCTTGCGTCCGGCGAGTATTCCGTCCTTCTTCTCCACGGTCACGCCCGGCCAATTGCCGACGTACTGGTCGGAGCCAGTAAGGTCGTTGAACAGCGTCGTCTTGCCGCAGTTCGGGTTTCCTGCAAGTGCTATCTTCATTTTCCCTTCTCCTTTCATACCAGTATTCGGTCGGCGAGCTTCCTGTCGATCGCTACACGGCTATCCATCACGCTGATCACAAGGTTCCCGTTCAGCTCGTTGATGACCTCCACCTCAACCCCCTCCACGAAGCCAAGCGTCCCAAGACGCTTGCGCACGGCGTCATTGCCAGTGACGCCCTTTATCCTGCGGCGCGCTCCCACGCCAATTGACGATAGCGACATATCTCTATTTCCTTTCTCTCACCTAATTAGCCTTAACAAACTGCGCGAAGTATAGCACATCGCCATCTTTGCGTCAACAAAAAAAATTAGATAAAGATAATGTCTTGGTCTGCGGCTGGCGGGCCACGCATGTCACCTGCGGCTATAGGGACGTTTCACGCCATGCTCTTGCCTTCTGCGTAGCGTTGCCACCGGAAGCAAAAGCCATAGCCGCCACCCGATAGCAGTGCCGATGGGATAGCGCTACCGTTCGCCCATTTTGCATCTCGCGCCACGGGCATTTAATGGGCTCATCACGGATGGGTAACTGTCATGCGGTCGATATCGGGCATCCATGCAGAAGCATTGGATAGGCGGATCGCATGAACCCCAGCTGCGATACGCAGACGCGCCTCGACTTTGGCGAGCTTGCCGCCCGTCGCTGGCGTCGCAATGCGCATTGCCGCGCCGCCGTCCACTGCGAGATCAAAAGCGCGGTCGTCCGGCGAAGCGTAGGAGAACGAAAGAACGTATTCGCCATCCGCATCCACCTTCACAGCCGGCCATATGAGATCGTTCGTCTCGCGGTTACCGACGTAGCGGACGATGACACCGCCGGAAGCATCTTTGCATTGGTCAGGGAATGCCGTTCCGGCCTTGGCCGCATCGCAAAGCTCCTGATAGTCCGAGAGGAAAGCCGCCTCCGCCTCGTACACCTTACGCATGGTGCGCCGTGCGGCGTCGAAGCGGTAGAACTTAGAGGCATGGGGAGCAACCTTCACCGACACCTGACTTTCAAATCTCCCTACGTCCGCCATTTCCACAAGATCGAACGCATCTATTGCGCCTCCGAGATCAAGCGCATCGGCAAGGATGTTGAATTCATGCTCCGCGTCGGAACCGTTGTAGAGCGCCACATAGCGCGAAGTGCCGAAACGCCTGTCAGCATCCTTGGCAAGAATATATGCGTCGCCCTCTCGCTGGACAACATACGCCTGGCAGCCAAGGTCGTTCTGGTTGACGGCAAGCAGATACGGGTTTGTGATGAGCGACTTTGTGGACGCGGGAATCGCGCGCACGTCACATCCAATCAGCAGCGGGGACGAAAGCATGCACCACATTCCAAAGTGCGTCGTCTCCTCATCCGGCGTCAACCCTGTATCACCGTGTTTGCCGAACACCGACTTGACCACGCCCTTCAGCTGACCGACCTCCAGCATATCCATGTCATTGTAATGGCCGGGTCTCGCGTAAGCGCTAAGGTAGAGGTTCTCACCGATGATCTTCTTGACGGAATCCCAGTTTGCGCGAATGTCGCCTGTTGTGCGCCATGATTCTGCGATGTCGGCCGCCCATGTTCCGGGAAACGCCCATCGGCAGAGATTCAGCCGCACATCTGTGCGCCCCGTCGCCTTGATGGCATTGGCGATTTCCGTGTAGCGGACCTTCTCGTTGAGTTTCAGCTTGCCGCCGCCGCAGTAGTCCACCTTGATGAAATCAAATCCAAGGTCATTGAAGTGGAGCTTGCAGTCGGCTGCATCATGACCGTAGAGCCCCGCGCCAATGCCGCCCTTGTCCTTGCCGCCGGAGCCGCTACCGCTCCACATGCTGCCGCACGTATCAGATCCTGCATCAGAATATATGCCCGCCCTGAGGCCGAGCGCGTGGATGCCATCGACGACCGGTTTCATGCCGTTCGGGAAACGTTCGGGATGGAAGCGCAAAATACCGTTCTCGCCGTGCCCCCAGAAGAATCCGTCGTCAATGTTGACGTATGTGTACCCCGCATCCTTGAGTCCGTTAGTGGCCATTGCCCGCGCCGTTTCAAGGATGATAGACTCGGAGATGTCCACGCCAAACGTGTTCCAGCTTGACCAGCCCATCAGCGGGCGCAGCTTGACATCATGTGCCGGCGGAATCTTTGCGCCATCAAGCAGACGCACCGCGCGCGCAGCGACATCATTCTTGTCGGCACCTTCCATGCGCGAGAGATTGACGTACGCCTTGTTAGCCGCAAGGTCGATCTTGATGCGCTTGTCACACTTCGGGCATTCACGGAACTCCACGCGCGAATCCACATTGCCGGCCAACGAAGCCGACGCCAACGCCAGCGACACTGCGCACGTGGTTGCTGCCACTGCCGCTGCGTATCCTTTGCGTATAGCACACCCATTATCTCTCATTGCGCGCCCCTTATCTCACCGAATAGCGGGTGGTCTTCACAAGACTCTTCCAAAGTTCAGTGGAAGTCTTTGCGTTCTTGATGATCTCCAGATTCTCCTTCTTCTTGAACGTGTCGCAAAGCATGGCCACA
>Ga0310694_10002464_pt1 | contig 18993 bp, 13 predicted proteins | sample 174DNAGHGhighgp2_FD_203884 | JGI IMG/M metagenome (GOLD analysis project Ga0310694, IMG submission 203884) | Sheep rumen microbial communities from Palmerston North, Manawatu-Wanganui, New Zealand - 1742 DNA GHGhigh gp2 (v2) (version 2) | ecosystem: Host-associated > Mammals > Digestive system... | reverse complement strand
CCAACTAACCAACGAACCAAGGATTTGCCACACCCGGGTCTAGCGCGTTGTTACACCCGGGTCTAGCGCGTTGTTACACCCGGGTCTAGCGCGTTGTTACACCCGGGTCTAGCGCGTTGCTACACCCGGGTCTAGCGCGTTGCTACACCCGGGTCTAGCGCGTTGCTACACCCCGGTCTAGCGATGTTTGACGTCATTCCCATTCAATCGTGGCCGGAGGCTTCGGCGTGATGTCCCACACCACGCGGTTGGCGCCCTTGACCTTCGTGGCGATCTTCTCGGCCACCTTCGTGACGAACGCGAACGGCAGCGGGACGACGCCGGCCTTCACGAACTGGCTCGTGGAGATTGCGCGGATGGCGATCACGTATCCGAACGTGCGCGCGCCGTTCTTCACGCCCACGCTCTTCACGTTCGTGTTGATTGCGAAGAACTGCTGGGCCTTCTTGTCGAGGCCGGCCTTGTGCATCTCGTCGCGGAAGATGAAGTCCGCCTGGCGCAGGATGTCAAGCTTCTCCTTCGTGAGCTCGCCAAGGCAACGCACCGCGAGGCCAGGGCCGGGGAACGGCTGGCGCTGGACCATAAAGTCGGGAATGCCGAGCGCCTTGCCCACTTTGCGCACTTCGTCCTTGTATAGGTACTTGACGGGTTCCACGAGGCCCTCAAAGCCGATGTCCTTAGGCAGGCCACCCACGTTGTGGTGCGCCTTCACGGCCTTGTGTCCACCCACGCCGGACTCGATGATGTCAGGATAGATCGTACCCTGGCCAAGGAACTCGATGCGGCCGAGCTTCTTCGCCTCCTCCTCGAACACGCGGATGAATTCGCCGCCGATGCACTTGCGCTTCAGTTCCGGGTCGGTGATGCCCTTCGCCTTGTCGAGGAAGCGTTTCTCGGCGTCGATCTGGATGAGGTTGATTCCGAACTTGCCTTTGAAGACCTTCTTGACCTCCTTCGCCTCGTTGAGGCGCATGCAGCCATGGTCCACGAACACGCACGTGAGGTTCTTGCCGATTGCCTTGTGGAGCAACACCGCGCACACGGAGCTGTCCACGCCGCCGGACATCGCCAGCAACACCTTCTTATCGCCCACCTGGGCGCGGATTGCCTCGATCTCGGACCTGATGTATGCCTTGACGTTCAGCGTTTTGCCGACTTTCGCGGCACGTTCCTTTTCTGACTGGTTCATCTTGTTTTCCTTTTTTGTTTTTAGGTTGGTTTAAAATCACCTGTCGAACTTCATGTCCTTCACTTTCCTCTTGAGCGCCACGCCATCCCGCACGCGGCCGCATTCGATGTAAACGTCTGCAAGGCCCAGCACGTATGCTCGCGTACGCCATCCCGTGATGTTCACGGCCTCCTCGGCGAGTTTCACGGCCTTCTCCGGGTCGTATGCCTTGTTCTTCTTCATGCACAGGAGCTTCGCAGCCCGTAGGCGCAGATCGGGATCGTCCGGCTTGCGCTTCATCAGCACGTCAAGCTGGCGGCAGGCGATGTCCTCGTGTCCGCTCGCGGCGCAAGTTTCAACCAACTCGTAGCGATGGTCGTCCGTGAGCGGATCGAGCTCCAATGCGCGCGCAAACACCTGCGCGGCGAGTTCCGGATGACCGCCCCGCTTCAGGCATATCCCGTAGTTGTGTATGAGAGCTGCATCCTTGGGACATATCAGCAGGAGGTTCTCGTAGCACTTGACGGCGTCCCCGACGTTGCCAATGCGCAGGAACTGGCGTCCCTTGAGGTCTATCACGTCAACAAGCCCTCGCAGTAGCGGATCGCGCGGACTCACCTTCGCCGCGATCGACCACCTTTCAATCGCGTTGGTCGAAATTCCATTTCCAATGTCGTCGAACCCGACGAGGAACTCGCGCCGCGCCGCCTGTTTCGTCATTATCGCGTTAGTGGTGCTTGCATACACGCCAGATTCAGCCACTCCGCGCATGAACCACGGCATTGGCGGTATGTAGTACGGCATAAGCGAGGCGGCGCGCACGGCGGCGATGCCGCCGGAGACAGGATCGGCAAGCGAACGCTTCGCTTCCTGCCACGTCATCTCGACGCGGCCAGACGCTGTTTCGTTCTGCAGGCCCGGCTCAATCTCCACGTCACGCCCAACGTAGCACGAAAAGACCTCCGCTGGCGTGTAGATGCCCGTCGCCGCAAAAGCCTCCGCCGCCTTCACGTCCGCGAACAGCGCAAACACCTCGTCCGCCAGCACGTTGCCGTTCGCCGTCACAACGTAGTCCGTCGGCCCGATGCACCAGAGCATGTATTGCCCGAAAACGGAGCGGAAGTCGGCAAGCACGCTCTTCATGCGCCCGCGCGTAAGCTGGCGCGCGTCAACGTGCAGAGCCACCACGCCGCCCTTCGCAAGACGGTCACGGAAACGGGAGAGCGCTGCCGCGTCCGGAAAGTCCGTTCCCTTGAGCCAATCCGGTTTCGGTGCAAGAAGCACGATGTCCACCGGCGCACCGTCCGCTTCACCCACAAGCTTGATACCAGCCGTCGCGAACGGCTTGCGGTAGAAAATGGACTCGTCGCCCGCCACGCACGCGCTCTTTGCCGTCGGCATCAGGAACAGCGCAATGCACGCGGGGAACTGCCGGATGTACCGAAAGCGGTAGCCGGTATCTACCGGACGCCCGTCCATCGTCGTCACTCCGCCTTCCGGGAAATCCGCGTCGTCCTTGTGCGCAAGCCCCTTCTCCTCTTTCTCCGCGCCTGACGGCGCGGACTGCGCATTGCGAACGCACCACCACGCTATAAGGGCTACGGACGCAACCACAAGAGCCAATATGCCGATTTTGCCCTTCATCCAAGCGCCTCCAGCAATTCGTCAGCACACCTTCCCACAACGCCGCACCTACGCGCCACCGCCGCACGCGCGCGTTCGCCGTACGCGGCGCGGCGCACTGGATCGTCGAAAAATCCCTGCAACTCCGCAACCACGCTCGCCTTGCGGACTTCCGCCGTCGGCGCGTCGGACGTCTGCACAAGCGCATCCGCTGCAAGCAGGTCGCTCATCACCGGCCGGAAGTTCTCCGTATAAGGCCCAACCACCGTCGCCACTCCGCAGAGACACGGCTCGATCATGTTCTGCGAACCGTGTTCGCAAAGGCTCTTGCCGACGAAAGCGACGGAGGCTATGCCGAAAAGCCCCATCAACTCACCCGTGGTATCAGCAAGGTAAACGGCGTTATGCGGCGGCGCGGGGACGCGCCGCTCTGCCATTTTCGACCGCCGTACGCACTCGAAGCCTGCCGCCTTGATATTGGCCTCCACGGCATCCGCCTTCTCGAAATGGCGTGGCGCAATCACCAGCTTCACGCCTGGATGCTTTTCCAGAATCTTGCCGTAAGCCTCAAGCATCACCACGTCCTCGCCCGGCCACGTGCTGCCACCGAGCAGAATCTCGCCCTCGCCAATCCAGTCGCGCAGCTCCCGCTCCTTCGCCTCGTTGCGGTGCGCCACGTCAAACTTGAAACTGCCCGTCACGCTCACCGTCGCCGGATCAGCCCCGGCATCCGTCAGCCGCTTTGCATCCAGATCGCTCTGCGCGTAGATTTTCGTGAAACAGCGGAACACCTCGCCGAAGAACCACCGAAGCGCCTTGTAACGCGGCGCACTGCGGTCGGATATGCGGGCGTTCACGAGATAGATTGGCACTCCGCGCTTTTTGAGCGCACGGATGAAGTTTGGCCATATCTCCGTTTCCGTGAGAATCACTGCACGAGGATTCACCGCGTCGATCGCGCGCTTCACGCAACCGCCGAAGTCGAGCGGATTGTAGATCAAGGCGTCCGCCGGCGTCACTTCGCGCTCGGCCGTCTTCCACCCTGTCGAGGACGTAGTGGAGAACACGAAGCGCAGATTCGGGTTTCTCTCGCGCATGGCCCGCATTAGCTGCCCGGCCACCTGTACCTCGCCCACGCTCACGGCGTGGATCCAGATTCGCGGTTCGTGGTTCGTGGTTCGTGGTTCGTGCGGGAGAACGTCGATGATTTCCTTCGGATAGCGCCCAAAACGGTCTGCAAAACGCGCACGGTAGCCGCCCCGCCGCTTCATGCGAAGCAGAAAGGACGGCAGCATCACCGTGTATGCCACGGCGAACAGCGCGTTATACAGCAGCCATTTCATCAATGCCTATGTAATTGCAGAACCCATCTTTCGCGCCATCTGCGAGGCAAGTCACACGGCTTGAAGAAACTCGCAGAAACAACCCTGCGCGCCCGAAAGGTCCAAACGCAGTTAGTATGCCAAATCCGCGCCTTTAGCGCAAGGGTAAAATTGTCCGGGACGCAGGGGCGTTCACATGGCGCGTGGGTGGGCCTTCATGTATTCGTCCTTGAGTCGCTCTACAGATACGTGCGTGTATATCTGCGTAGTCGCGAGCGAGCTGTGCCCTAGCATCTCCTGTACGCTACGCAGATCGGCGCCGGCGTCGAGAAGGTGCGTGGCGAAACTGTGGCGGAGCTTGTGCGGGGAAAGGTCCGTAGGCAGATCCGCCGCCGCAAGCCACGTCTTCATGCGGCGCTGGGCCTCGCGCGGGCGGAACACTAGCCCGCGCTCGTTGAGAAAGACGTTCGTGGAGTCGGCGTCGCCGTTCTGGAACAGTTCCCCGGCCGCCCTGCGGAGATCGCGCAGAGCCTTGCATGCGGGCTTGCCCAGGATGCAGAGACGCTGCTTAGATCCCTTGCCCGTCACTATTACGCTTCCCGTGTCAAAACGTATCTGCCCCCACGTAAGCGAGACCATTTCGGAAATGCGGCAGCCGGTGGAGTAAAGCGACTCGAACAGCGCGGTGTCGCGCAAGCAGGCGTAGGTCTCCTGCTGGGTCACTTCGCGTTTCTGCGCCTTGCGCCGCGCAAGTTCCAGCCCCGGGGCCTCGATGAGGCGGCGCACCTCGTCCTGCGAGAGGACCTTCGGAAGCGGCTTGGGGAGCTTCGGCCCGCGAAGCCCTCCGAACGGGTTTGACGGGACTTTGCCCTCGCGCGAAAGGAAACGGAAGAACGTGCGCATGGAGGCAAGCTTGCGACGCGTCGTGGTGGCACGCGCATCGTTGCGGGCAAACGCCATGAGGAAGGCCCTCGCGTTCTCGGGCGTAACAGACGTCCAGTCGAACGGAGGCTTGGATTCCGGTCCCCACTGAAACGCCGCGAACTGCTCGATATCTATCTCGTACCCCGCAACGGTGCGCTCGGACGCATTTCGCTCGGCAAGCAGAAAAGTACGGAAACGCCGCATCGCGACGTCTCCGTTCACCGCTGTATTAGTCAGGAGCGACGTGACGCGCGCTCCCCTCTCGCATCGGCGCGGGCATCGGCCATTGCGTCCTTCTCCGCGTTCACAGACTTATCGTGAACCGAAACGTCGCGCAGTCCGAGCTTGTCGGCCACGGCGTTGAACGTGGGTATCTGGTCGCGGTATGTCACGCACACGCGGCGGAGCGCAATCACCTGTCGCGGCGAGAGGGAACTGCGGCGGGCGTACTGGTCGCGCAGGGAATCCACGAACTCCTTGTCGTTGTAAACCTTGCGCCCGCGGCGTACCGGCTCCTTCCAGGTGGTGACGGATTCGAGCAGCTTGAGCAGGTCCGGAACCGCAGGGTCAACGGGGGCGATTTCGAACCCGCCTGGCACATACGGCGCAAGGCGCGCGCGCACCTGATCGGCGTCGTCGAGCGCGCCGGCGTTCTCGCCCACGCTGCGTGCGAGGATGGAGAACTGCTTTGCGGAAAGCAGCCGACCACGGTCCACCTGTTCGCGCAGGGAGTTGAGGAACGGGTTCTTCGTCATGCCGCCGATACGGTCGATCGTGAGGAAACACCACTTGACCAGTTCCTCCGACGGCGCGTTCTTCACACGGTCCACCTCGGGGCCGTAACCGAGGTCCACGAGGCGCATCTCGCCGTCGAGGATCTGGTCGCGGTATGCGACTGCGATCTTGACGAGCGCCTGCAACTGCTTTTCGGACACCGGCGTCGTGCCTTCGTCCAGCTGCTCGCGTACGGAATCGACGAACTCCTTGTCGCCGAACGTGCGCTTGCCGATGGTCATCGGCGCGCGCCACTTCTTCACTTCGTCAAGAAGCAGGAACAGGGCGCGGAACTTTTCCGGAGGCGGAGGCGGGTCCTGCGCGTCGCGCAGCCAGGCAGTGAACTTGCGGTAGAAGTCAGAGAGCATGTCGTCGCCCTTCTCCTTGCCATCCTCGACCTTGTCGAGCTCGCTTTCCATCTGCGCGGTGTAGCCGACGTTGAAAAGAGGCTCTATTTTCTTCACAAGCCAGTCGTTCACGTCCATGCCTCGCTGCGTCGGCACGAGCTGGCGCGACTCGCGCGTGGCGTACTGGCGGTCGATGAGCACCTCGATCGTCTGCGCGTAGGTGGAAGGACGGCCTACGCCGTTCTCCTCGAGCGCCTTAACAAGGGACGCCTCGGAGTAACGCGGCGGCGGCTTCGTTTCCTTGCGGTCGGATAGCCAGCGCATCGGGGTAAGCGACTCTCCCACGGCAAGAGGCGGCAGGGACTTCACCTCGTCGCTGTCGTCGTCGGCGCCGTCCTGCGCGTTCGATTTCCTCGTGGACGCCTTCATGACGGCGAGAAAGCCCTCGAACGCCACTGCTGTGTTGGACGCGGTGAACACGTATGAATGGCGAATTGAATCTTTCTCCGCCTCCAGCGAAACCGTCTTCAGCACAAGCTTCGCGTCGGACATCTGGGACGCAACGAACCTACGCCAGATGAGATCGTAGAGCTTCGTGCTGGAAGCGTCAAGCCCCGCGTCGGACGGATGCATGGAGACGTCAGTCGGACGTATCGCCTCGTGCGCCTCCTGTGCGCCGGCCTTTGACTTGTAGAAGTTGGGCGTTTCGGGAACGAACGCGTCTCCGAACTCGCTAGCGATCAGGCTCTTAGCGGCGGCGCGCGCCTCTGCGGCCACGTTGACGCTGTCCGTTCGCATGTAGGTGATTAGTCCCGCCTCGTAGAGCTTCTGGGCAATTGACATCGTGCGCTGCGGCGAAAACCCGCAAACGCTAGACGCCGCCTGCTGCAAGGTAGAGGTGGTGAACGGAGGGTAAGGATGGCGCGTCTTGGGCTGTTCCTTGAGGTCGATCACACGTAGCCCCGCACCGTCCAGGTCGTCCACAAGCATGGCCGCCTGCTCCTGGCTCTTGACGTCCGGCTTCGCGTCGTCAAGACGTGCGAGCTTCGCGATGAAGGCGGTTTCCTTCGTGCCCTTCGACGCCTCAACGCCAAGCACCCAGTACGCGACTGGGTTGAACGCCGCGACCTCGCGCTCGCGTTCCACCAGAAGCCGCAGGGCGACGGACTGCACTCGCCCTGCCGAAAGGGAATAGCCATACTGCAGGTTCTTCCACAGGAGCGGGGACACCTTGAAGCCCACGAGCCTGTCGAGTATGCGCCGCGCCTGCTGCGCGTCCACGCGGGCGAGGTCAATGTCCCTTGGATGGGCGATGGCATCCAGCACCGCGCGCTTGGTTATTTCATTGTACGTGACACGGCGGATTGGCTTGCCCTTCGTCACGTTTTCCAGCACCTGGCTCAAATGCCACGCAATCGCCTCTCCCTCGCGGTCGGGATCGGGTGCGAGATAAACTTCGTCCGATTCCCTCGCCGCCTTGCGGAGGTCTTCCACGACCTTCTTCTTGTCGGCCGACACCTCGTAGCTTGGCGTGAACGACCATGCGTCCTCGCGCGAATCCACCGGCGCGATCTTTATCGAAAGGCCCTTTTTCGGCAAATCGCGGACGTGCCCAACCGAGGACTTCACCGTGAAGTCCTTGCCCAGATACTTGCCAATCGTCTTCGCTTTCGCGGGAGACTCTACTATCAACAGCTTCTTGCTCATTCTATCTTATTCACTTCGTATTCCTGAATTGCGGGCATATAGTTTACAAAATCGCGGACGAAAAATCTACAAGTTATTTCGCAAAAGTTTAATCCGCAAAACAATCAATGAATTCCCCCCTTCCATAACGGCTGAAATTATGATATACTCTTCTCAACTCTTTAGGAGAAATAGATGACGCTCGAAGAACAGGTTAAGGCGATGCTTGAGGCGCTCCGTCCCATGTTGCAGCAGGACGGGGGCGACCTTGAATTCGTCAAGATGGAAGGCAAGACGGTCACGCTCAAGCTCGTTGGCCACTGCGGGTCGTGCCCCTACGCGATGATGACGCTCAAGAGCGGCATCGAGCAGAAGCTGCGCGAGCTGGACCCTGAACTCGTCGTGGAGCGCGCCGAATGAAGACCGTGAACGTATCGCTCGTTGGCGTGGGTGGCCAGGGCATCCTCCTCACGGCGAATCTGCTTGCGGACGCGGCCGCGCTGAGCGGCCTCGACGTGAAGAAGAGCGAAATCCACGGCATGGCCCAGCGCGGCGGCAGCGTGATTTCGTCCGTGCGCTTCGGCGACGAGGTGCACAGCCCCATCATCCCAGAGGGGCAGAGCGACGTGCTGGTGGCGTTCGACCGCCTGGAGGGCCTGCGGTGGCAGGGTTTCCTCGCCAAGGGCGGCAAGGTGCTGATGAACAACGTGGACCTCGTGCCAGTCACCGTGTCGAGCGGACTCCAGCAGCCGGTCACGGACTTCGAGACGCGCCTCGCGAAGGCGTTTCCCGACGTTATCATGATCGACGCCGCGAAGATTGCGGACGAAGTCGGTAACGCGCGCACGATGAACATGGTGATCGCGGGTGCGCTTTCCGCGCTTGTGCCGTTTGAGGAATCTAAGTGGATCGAGGCCATGGAGCAGATGCTCACGGGCCCGAAAGCCAAGCTTTTACCTGTTAACAAAGAGGCGTTCGCTCGCGGACGAAAGGTGGTAATGGGATGAAGTTCTGGAATCGGGAGATTGAAACGATGAGCAGGGACGCCCTTGAGGCGCACCAGCTCAAATGCCTGCAGAAGACGCTTCAGCGTGTCTGGACGAGCCAATGGTGGCGCGATCTGCTGCAGAAGCGTGGCATGTCGGGTCCGGAGGACGTAAAGAGCCTCGACGACCTGCGCAATCTCCCCTTCCTCACCAAGGAGGACTTCCGCGAGGCGTATCCGCTCAAGATGTCCACGGTGGACCGCAGCGAGCTCCTCGAGTTCCACATGTCCAGCGGCTCCACGGGCACGCCCGTGGTGATGGCCTACACGAAGAACGACCTCAACCAGTGGGCGGACACGATGGCCCGCTGCTTCACGATGGCCGGCCTTGAGGCGGGCGACGCCTTCCAGATCATGCCCACGTTCGGCCTCTTCAACGGCGGATTCGGCTGCTACCACGGCTGCCGCAAGATGGGCCTCTTCTGCGTGCCCGCGTCGAGCGGCAACACGGAGCGCCAGATCAAGCTTATGCGCGACTTCCGCGTAAAGGGCTTCTGCTCCGTCGTGAGCTACGTGCCGCGCATCATCGAGAAGCTCGACGCCTCCAACGATCCCGACATCCCGTCGTTGCGCGTGGGCGTGTTCGGCAGCGAGACCTTCTCCGACGAAATGCGCAAGAAGATTGAGAACCGCCTCCACATCGAGTGCTTCGACATCTACGGCATGACTGAGACGGGCGGCATCGGCACGACAGGACAGGACTGCTCCGCGCATGCGGGCATCCACGTGTGGGATGACTACTACATCACCGAAGTCATCGACCCAGCGACGGGCAAGAACGTGCCCGACGGCGAGTACGGCGAAGTGGTGTTCACGTCGCTCGCCCGCGAGGCGATGCCGATCATACGCTACCGCACGCACGACATCAGCCGCATCCTCTCGCGCGAGAAGTGCGCCTGCGGACGCACGCACATCCGCATCGACCGCATCACGGGCCGTACGGACGACATGCTCATCGTCAAGGGCGTCAATTTCTATCCGCGTCAGGTCGAACAGGCGCTCATGGAGATTCCTGGAGTGAAGGACGAGTTCCAGATCATCCTCGAGGAACACAACGGCATGACGGACGTGACGATCAACGTCGAGGCCGAGCCTGGCGTGACCGGTCACACGGTGGCCAAACACCTCCGTGAACGCCTCGGCTTCCTGCCGAAGGGCGACGTGTTCCCCGTCGGCGCCCTGCCCCGCAGTGAAGGCAAGGCCAAGCGCGTTATCCGAAAGAAACTTGATTGATCTATTTTTCCGGGCGGTTAGCTCAGTTGGTTAGAGCGAGTGCTTTACACGCATTAGGTCGGGGGTCCGAATCCCTCACCGCCCACCAGTCCAAGCCACGGATGGTTTAAAAATTCTTTTGTCGCTTCAGTTCATTTTGGATTTGCCGTTCAAGATTTGGTCAAAAATGTGTGGCGGGGCATGTAAAATCCTGTCAAAAATGTGGTTGCACTTCTTTGATTTCCTGTCAAAAATGTGATACAATATACGTCGCCAATAAGGAAACTGTCGCAAGGAACAAAGATGAAAAGGCTTGTCGAAGACAAAATGGTGGCTTGGAAGAACCACGAAAGGCGCAAACCCCTTGTCCTTATGGGGGCGAGACAGGTCGGTAAGACGTGGCTTATGCATGAGTTCTGCAAAAAGAACTTCCAGCATGTCCACGAATTCAACTTTGACGAACAGCGCGACATTGCGCAGCTCTTTGCGGAGACGAAGACGCCGAAGGAGCTGTTGCCGAAGTTGTCGGCGTTGAGCGGTTCAAGGATTGACATCCAAAATGACGTGCTAATCTTCGACGAAATCCAGGAGAGCTTCGACGCGCTCAATTCTTTAAAGTACTTCTGTGAGAAGTGCCCCGAAATGGCAATTGTGGCTGGGGGAAGTCTGCTTGGGGTTAAGATTGGCGGCGCGAAGAGAAGCCGCAAGGACGGGGATGTCACGAAGCCTAAGTCCTACCCAGTGGGCAAGGTTGATCTACTGGATGTCGAGCCGATGGATTTCGCCGAGTTCCTGTGCGCGTTCGACGGGGCGCTTTTCGAGTATTATGAAACCATCTCCGGGCAGGAGCCGCTGCCTGACATTTTCCATCGTAAGCTTCTCAATGCATACGACACATATCTCTTTACGGGCGGCATGCCGGAAGTCGTCGATTCATATATCCGTAATTGCGATCCCAAAGTGGTAGGCAAACTGCAAAGGGATCTGATAGCCTTGTATGAAGACGATATCGTCAAATACGGGGGAGAAGTTAATGCGGGCAGGGTACTTGTCGTTTTGCGATCGATCGTTCCGCAGCTTTCCAAGGAGAATGAAAAATTCGTATATGGTGCCTTAAGGGCAGGCGCAAGAGGGCGTGACTACGAAGAAGCGATAGAATGGCTAGTATCCGCCCGAATGGTGCGCAGAGCCTACAACGTGAAAGAAATGAAATTCCCTCTGTCTGCGGTGGAGATGCAAAACGCATTCAAGCTTTATCATCTTGACGTTGGCCTTTTGCGCGAACTCGCCGCCGTGCCGCAATCGGAACTTGTCCTGAACAGCGACTTTGACTTCAAAGGTCCGCTTGTCGAGAACTATGTTATTCAGCAATTGCAGAACACGGGGCATGGGGATGTGCGGTATTTTGCCGAGCGCGCAGACAGGGAAATAGATTTTGTCTTGCAAGTGGGATCCGAACTGGTCCCGATAGAAGTCAAGGGAGGCAAGGACAAAAAGGCCGCCACGTTCAAGACGTATGTGAAGACGAAGGAACCGAAGTTCGCAATTCGTTTCTCTCGGATGAATCTGCGTAAAGACGGCGGCTTTGTCAATATCCCATTGTATCTTGCGCCCAAGTTCGACAAGTGCCTGTGAGCAGACCCTCAATGGGCCGGGGCGTATCGCGCTCGACAGCAAGATTACAACTGCCCGAATCCGTCGCTCCCGACCATACCGTGCGTTGCCGCAAGAAGAAGCTGAAGAGCGTGTTCTATTGCCGCAGTACGAACAGCCACGCGATCTCCTGAGAACATCATCTTGCCGGTATTTACGCCAGCATTCGACACTAGGCCGAACCAGACAAGTCCAACCGGCTTTTCCACACTCCCTCCGCCAGGTCCGGCAATACCCGTGATAGACACTGCTAGATCCGTCTTCAGGATACGCCGCACGCCCTCCGCCATCGCCGCCGCACATTCAGACGACACAGCGCCTTTCGTCGCAAGCACTTCTTCAGGCACACCCAAGACATCACGTTTCACTGAGTTGTCGTAGCTGATCACGCCGCCCCAGAACACGGCGCTGGAACCGGAAACGCCGGTGATCGCGTACCCCACGCCACCACCCGTACACGACTCCGCCGTGGCGCAGGTCATCTTCTTCTCAGCCAATGCCAGAACGAGTTTTTCCGCCGTCGTCATAATGCTTTACCCACCAGCGCGAATCCATTCACTTGATCGGCCCCCAGCGGTGGCTGCAGAACGGCCAGAACACGCCGCCAGCGATGCCGACGAGGTTCTTCGCGGGAACAGGGCCCCAGTAACGGCTGTCGTAACTAGACGGCGAATTGTCACCGCAAGCGAAATACTCGTCAGGGCCGAGCTTCACCTCCGCGCCAGCGTGAGACAACGTACGACCTGGCGTCGTGTAGCGAGGATCGCCCGTTCCCGACGGACGGAACCCCGCGTACGGATACGCCTTTTCATGCCACTTCTCGTGGTTCTGTATCTGCGCGATGCGGAGCGGCTCCATCGGCTTCTCGCCGTTCACGCGCAACTCGAACGCCGGCTCGCCGTCTTTCTCCCCGGCGGCCGCGATCGCGATCGTCTCGCCCGGAGTGCCCACCATGCGCTTTATGTAGTGCGTGCCCTGCTGGAGACCCTCGATGCCCGTGGTGGCGAAGATCATCACGTCGCCGCGGCGCGGATGGCGGAAGTTCCACATCCAGCGGTTGACGAAGAGGAAGTCGCCAGTCACGACAAGCCCGCTCCAAAGCACCTGCCCCTCGCGCACGAAGTCGCCGGGACGCAGTCCGTTCGGCAGCGAGTAGTACTGCTGGCGGTACGGGCCGTCGCCTGTCTCGGTGGGATGAAGGACGTCCGTCGGCACCATCATGCTTTTGCTGACATTGCCGGATGAGTCCACCACGCGCATGTCGTAGTAGCCGGTGTTCGTCGGGCGGAACTGCACCATGCCGTTGAACGGCGCACGGAAGCACTCGTACATCTTACCGGTCGCAAGCCACTTGCCCCACTTGAGCGGAGTAGTGTCCCAGACCGTGGCCTTCTCCGGCGAAAGCGTCTCGGAGTGGTTGCCGTAGAGCGTGGGCTGCATGGAGCCGGTGGGGATGTTGAACGGCTCGTAGAAGTAGGCGCGGAACGCCATCGCGACGGAGATCGACACCACTAGGATGTCCAGCCACTCGCGACATCCCTGGAAGCTCTTCGGCGGATCCAATTCGGAAAGCAGTTCAATGCACTTCTCCCCGTCGCGGGCATCAAGCGCGGCGCGTAGTCCGCGCATCTTCTCGTTGGATTCGCCGAACTCCGGCAGGTCCTCATGGGCGTAAATGAATTCTTTGGTGGTCTTGAGGATCACCTTCAGGCGCTTGTTCTCGCGCGCGGCTTTCGTAAACGGCATTGCAAACATGTTGCTAGTTCTCTCCGGTCATTTGAAACGTCGCCCCATAGTTTAGCAAAACTCCCGCCTTTTTGCCATCACTTGTGACGGGACGCATCATGTTCCTTGGCCTTCCCCGCCGCCACGATGCGTTCCATGGTGCGCTTGATCTCCGGCGAATTCGGCAGAACGTCCAACGCACGCTTCGCGTATGGCATGGCGCCGTCCGGATCACCCTGCCTAAGGCGGCACTGCGCGAGGTTGTTCAACACCGCCGGGTCGTTTGGGCGACTTTCAAGGCAGCGCTCCAGATACGTCTGCGCGCGAGCGTACTGCCTCTGTACGAAGAAGTCCATGCCAACGGCGAAGTTGGCGGATGGATCGTCCGGCACGGCGTCGAGTATCTTGAGCGCAAATACGCGGGCGAGGGCGAAATCAGCGCGGTTTAGCGCAACCCTCAGTCCCTCACGCGCCGTCATGCGCTCCAGTTTCCGCTTGCTCGCCCACGCCATCGTTGCGCGGATGTTGTCGATCGCGGCGTTCCTCCTGTCAAGCTCGTCGGCAAGATGCGTCTCATCCATCGCAAGGTCACGCTCGCCCTTTTCGTCGTAGGCGTTCGCACGATGGCGCGCGAGAATCGCCAGACGCCACTGGATGAACATGAACGCATTGCGAAGCGAACGGTCCACGATCATGTCGGGATTGCCCCACTCGTATATTGCGAGAATGCGCCGTGCGAGGGAACGCCCCGCTTCCGCTCCTCGCGCCGCCTCTTCAGGCGCAAACCCCTCGGGACGCGCCACCAATCCGGAACACGTCGGCATCGGACGCCCGTCGCGTTGCCACAGCTCAAAGCCAATCTGCACGGCGTACGACTTTGCCTTGTCGGGACGCGTCCGCACCCACGTCCGCAATGCGTCAGGCGCACCGCTTTCAAGCAGAACCTTGTCCTCCGCGTTGGTGACGCCACGCATGCGCAGATAGATTTCACGAGGATCTTCAGCCCCGCCCATCATCGACAGCGCAATCAGGCGACCGCCCTTCTCCGCCGCCGCCAGCTCAACGGCTGCGTCAAGCCCGCCGTCCGTGAAAAGGCATTCAACGTCGCGGCACTCTTCGGCGGTTTCCAGCGCCGCATCCGACACAACGCCGAGCATCGCGCGCTCCAGACTCTGCGCGCGGAACGGGATCACGCATCCAAGGATTAGGACGGGCAAGAAGAAAAACACAATGCGAACAATCCGCTGAACACGGTTGAGTGACGCAAACGCCTCCGAAGCTCCCGCAGTCTCCGCCGCGTCCTGGAAGCGGAGCGTCGTAATGCGTCGGAAGTTACGCAAATACAGCTCAATGGTGAAAACGGAAAGCGCCCACAGCACCGCCAGCGAACAGAGGAACACCGCCACGCACTTCAGCACGTCGTCGCGCACGCACCCGTACTCGCCCGCCCATGTCCAGAACCATAGCTGGTTCGCGCCCGTCAGCTGCGAGAATGCAATCAAGCCGCAAACGAGGAATATCAAGCCGTCAAAGTACTCGAGGTGTTTCTCGTCGTCCGTCGCCCGCTTGATGAACCCGAGCTCGACCAGCACGGGACACACCGCCACCACGAAGAAGATGAACATTCCAGCAGGAGAACAGGCCTGCATGAGCGCCTTCAGGTAGCGGATGGGAACCGCGAGCGCGTAGTCGCTCCACTCTTCCCAGCCAAACGCCGCAAGGCCGTCAAGGTATCCGAACGCATAGACCTCAAGCGCCGTACCCACGATCACGCCGCCCAAGAACGACAACGTGAGCCGCCACGGCAGAAGCGCGTTGGCGAGCGGGTTCTCCAATACCGCCGAGCCCCCCACGCCGAACAGACGCCACCGGATGTAGAGCAATGCAATCAACCCGAAAAGCATCACCGCACCCACCGGCGTGTCGGCGGAAAGGATTCCTATGATCGCGAACGCCGCGAAAAGCGGCGAACGCCGCCCGTTCTTGAAATACGCGACCACGCAGATGACGGTCAGGACTACAAGCAGCGCCTGGAGCGCGGACGGCGAGAACCAGCCGAACGCCCTCCAAACGGGATCGGAACAGCAGAAGATGGCCACGCCCTGGAACAGTACGATGCGCACCCACGCGCGCCACCACCACACGACGTGTTCGCCGCGCCGGAGCGATGCGGGCACAATCATTTCAAAGAGCATCACGGCCAAAATGGCGAGGACGCCAAGCGATACGTGCCCAGCCACGCGGAGGACGGTCTCCGCCGTCTGTATGCCGAAGCAACGGCAAAGCGGCGCGGCGATGTACTGCCACAACAGCGCGGTAGTGTCTTGCGGAGGACGCAATCCCGCCGCAATGGAAAGGTGTTCCATCAGGTCGGGCGGCACGGAGTCAAATTGCCACGCCCATGCAAGCACGACAACAGCCGCGCCAAACAGCAGCACGTAGAGACGGTTGCGGAAACTCTGCCAGCCGCCCGCCAAGATGTCACGCCCCCTTCGTTCGCCGTTTGCGCCGAAGCGCAAGGACGGCACCGCCGATCAGCGCAAGCAGTCCGCTCGTAGGTTCCGGCACGGCATGGAACTGCGACGGATTCCAGGCGACCATGCCGGACGGCTTGATGTCTCCAAGCGGTATGATGAAGGATGCGAGCGACGAATAGGTGCTTGCGGAGCTTGTGGCAACCGTCGTCCACGTTCCGTCGTCACCGGCGGCGTTCCACACGACGTTCCCGATCTCGACGATGAAACTGTATTCCGGCGTCCCTGCGGAATAGTCGCCGCTCGGCGATCTATTCCCGTCTGGAACGCCGGCGCCCCAGTAGCCAGCGTCCGTTTTTCCGAAGTCCACACCAAGGTCGCCCTCGTATGCAACGCCGTCACCGTCGTAAAGCCGCAGGAACGTGTCGCCGGTTATGTCGCCGCCCGTGACGCGCACGCGCGCGGCGAAGCTGGAATCCGCGCTTTCACCGAGAAACGCCTGGACGGTCGTCATCGTGCCGTCGTCTCTCTGCAGGGCGGTCGAACCATTGACCATCCAGTACAGAACGTCGTTTTCCGCCGCAGACGCCATGCCGACGACCAGAAGCGCGGCAGCCAACGCAACCGTCAAACGGATTTTCACGACATGCACCACCCTTCTCACTTTGAACCTCCAAACTTGATGGACAGCTCGCCGTCCGCCGTCGTGCGATTGTACCAGAACCCCGTGCCGGACGGAATGACGCCGCCCTCATACCACTGCGTGACCGTGCGACGTCCGACTCTCACCTGCTTCGAACGTCCCCATTTGGCGTTCTCCGAATCGCGGTAGTACCTCGTCTGGAGCCCGGCGGCGTCTTGGACGATGATGCTGTCGCCGACGGCCGGCTCCGCCGCGTTGCCCTCGCCGTCCACGAACACGAGATCGTTCAATTCGATGTCGTACATCGTTGGGTTCGCGACGAGCGTGAATCCTGGGGCTTCCACGGTCCCGCCGGCGAGATCGAACACGTAGTCCTGCCCCGTGTAGCGCCCCACGAGGTATATGTACGGGCCCGGCGCGCTGCGGACGAGCCAGAAGGCCCTGCCGGGCGCGAAGCGGCTGGACTCCGCCGCCGCGACCGAAAGACCGCTCTTTGTCACGGTCACGAGCGGATTCCATTCGCCATTCTTCGTCTGCGACCGCGACCAGACGTTGAAATTCGATTCCGCAGAATTGTACGCGAGTATCATGTCGTCGGCCACGATGCCGCTGTTGGGATTGACCACGTCGGACACGGAAACATCGACGGCCTCCTCCGCGCCGATCGCCATGGACCTCCACGGCGCAACTGTCACTGTGTTCGTAAACGCGCTTGAGGCCCTTATCACGCCCACTGTCGCGATGGAAGTCATAACCGACTCGCCGCCGCCGTACATCGCCTCGCCCGTCGCCGCATTGTTCGTAGGCGTGAGGACGATGTTGAAGACGTAGAGGCCCGTCGGGTCACCGGGCCCGAGAGGCACGCTCGTCTCGTACTTGTCGCTCAGCTTTCCCTTTGTGAACTCGCTTTCTCCCTTCAGCTTCCTGTCAAGCCGAAACGCCACGTTGAGTCCCGTGTTGCGGAGCACCGAGACGTTGGGGAAGTACACGGCGAACGCATTCTCGTTCACACGGTCCCCGCTCTGTCTGACGGCCGCGACGAGCTTCTTGTCCAGTTCCGTTCGTCCAATCATGTAGTTCTGCCAGAGCTTGAGGCCGTTTGCACAGACGCTGTCGAGGATCTTGTAGCGATTGTTGTCCGTGTTGTCGGCGAAATACGCGGCGTCCTTGCCCGTCGCCTCCATGAGCCACATAGGATCGCTGATGTTGATCGGCACCGCGAAGCCCTCCTTGCCGTCCATGTTGACGCGGTAGTCCCACTCTTCGATCATGAACGTGCAATTCGTCGCGAAGGTTTCGTGGTTCGGCGCCGACACGCGGAAATAGAGATTGTACACGCCCGGCCTGGTGAAGGACGGCACGGTCGCCTGCCATTCGCCGGACTCGTCGCGGAACTGGCACGTGAGCGGATTGAGATCGGGCCTCACAAGCCCCGTCACGTTCGTCGTCACCTGCGGCGTCTGCGGCACGGCGAGGTAGTTGAGGTCTTCCGCGCTGATCGTCGCCGAGAGCGGCGCGGGCGCAATCTTCACGGTGAACAGACCGTATGTGGTCTCGTGGTTCGCGGCCATCGCCATGAACTCGAACGAATGCGTGCCGACGTCCGTGTAGCTCGCCGAAATACCGTCGTCCCACTTGTCGTCCGCCACCGGACGGAACTTGTAGGAGACAGCCTGGTTGTTCCGCACCCCGGACTCGCTCGTCCGAAGCTCGGACGGCTCGAACGCCTCGCCCGTGTAGGTCGCGGATATGTCCTCCACCGCCGCCGAGAAGACGGCGTTGGTGATCGTGTAACGCGCCCGGGCGTAGGCGAACTCGAAATTGTATTCAGTCGTCACGGTCTGCGTCACAGGCTCGTGGGTATCCGGGTCGATCACCTGCTCGCCGGTCTCGGGATCGACGACTGGCTCCGTGACGGTGTGCACGTAGGGTTCGGGGTTCGAAAGCGCCAGAGTGTTCTGGATAATGCGATACTGCCCCGAAGGAGACTGGCTGGTAACCGCCATCTGTTCATTCGTGATCGACACGCAGGCGAGCTCCCCGATGACGGTCGGCCGATGCTCCCAGGCGACCGTGTTCGTGTAGCCGGCGTACGTAACCTCGTAGGTGAACGCCGGCGGTTCGTCGCCGTAGCAGCGCTTCTGCGGAATGGCGCGCGCGGTGATGAGAATCGTGTTCTCTGGGATGTGCGTGGTGATGTTCACCTCCTGGTAGCGCGCCGAATACACGTACTTGCCGTCCGGGAGTTTGAGCGCGAGACGGGTGAAGTAGTTCGTCGCCTCCGTCGAACTCAGCGGGAACTGCGTCAGCGTCTGGTCGCCGTGCGGATACTGGTCGGTCGTGCCGAGATTGATCGACTTCACGCTTCCCTTGGTTATCGCGTTGCCGGCCGTTATG
>Ga0310694_10002463_pt1 | contig 19004 bp, 17 predicted proteins | sample 174DNAGHGhighgp2_FD_203884 | JGI IMG/M metagenome (GOLD analysis project Ga0310694, IMG submission 203884) | Sheep rumen microbial communities from Palmerston North, Manawatu-Wanganui, New Zealand - 1742 DNA GHGhigh gp2 (v2) (version 2) | ecosystem: Host-associated > Mammals > Digestive system... | reverse complement strand
TGATGATGGATATGGGTATGGAGTCCGACATGATGATCAGCGATGATGAGGTCATGCTCGTAGGCGACGACTATGTCGTAGCCGAGAGTGACTATGCCAAGGAGAAGAAGGAAGAGATTGAGAACGCCTTCGTCAAGATTGAGAATGACCCACGTGTCACGAAGGTCGGCAAGTTCATCCGCAAATACAGCATCGACGAATTACCACAGCTCTTTAATATATTAAAAGGTGATATGTCAATTGTCGGCAACCGTCCTCTCCCCCTCTACGAGGCAGAGAAACTTACAGCCGACAAGAGCATTGACCGCTTTATGGCTCCCGCAGGTCTTACAGGCCTCTGGCAGGTCGAAGAACGCGGCAAGGGCGGCATGATGTCAGCGGAAGAGCGCAAGCAGTTAGACATTGAGTACGGTCGCAACTACAGTTTCAAGATGGACATGCAGATCATCTTCCGCACACTGACCGCCTTCGTCCAGAAGCAGAACGTATAAAAACAACATTAACCCTATAGCAATGAATAAGTTAAAAAGACTATTATTTATTGTAGCCATTGCAGGAACGAGCACCTCTGCCTTCGCCCAGTTCGACGAAAGCGGAATCGCCGCAGGATTCTTTGACTCCAGCAAAGAAAAAGATATAAACTTTTCCGAATTCCACCTGCCACCATTGTCGGTGTTATTCGAAAATGCGAAGTCATCGCCACAGATTTTGTCATTAGAGAAAGCCCGTCAGATTGCCCAGGCAGAAGTTGCTAAGCAGAAAAGGCATATTTTTTCTTACTTAAGTGCCCGTGGTAGCTATAGTTATGGAAAAGGTGACATGTGGGGTAACAACAGTGGTGCTTATACCCCAATGGTGATGCAATATCAAGGAACAGAGTCTAATTATTGGAACGTAGGTGTCAATCTGAACCTCCCTGTTGAAGATATTTTAGATTTAACAGCCGCAGTAAAGCGCAAAAGACTTGAAGTGGATCAGGCAGTCATCCAAAAAGATATTGCATACGACCAATTAAAAGCACAAATTGCGACACTTTACGCAAGGATTACGAACAATTTGGTTTCTCTGAAAACAATGGGAGAATCAGCTGCAGCCTACCAAGGTGCAGGAGCCTTGAACCGTGAGGATTTTGAAAATGGAAATATGACTATTGAAGATTTTGCATGGACCAAACAGCATGAGGTCGCACAAGTAAAAATGTACCAAGAAATGCAAACCACTATTATTACAGACATTTTAGCATTAGAGATATTAACTCACACACCAATTATCACAAACTCCACCACAGAAATAACTCTTGACGAGAAATCCCACAAAACAGACAAAGAAATCGCGAAGGAAAGCAAAGCGATTGAGAAGCGCATTAAGAAAGCAGTGAAAGAAGAGAATAAAATAGAGAAGAAATTAGAAAAAGCCGAAGCAAAAGCTGCTAAAGCTGCAGCAAAAGCTGAGAAAAAGCAAAAGAAATAACATTAAAGAAAGTTGATCATGGATTTATTCAGATATATCGTCAGGTTTTTATATAAGATTCGCTGGTACTTAATCATACTACCATTAATAGCATTGGTAGTAGCATGGTTTATGACCCGCAACATGGAGCGTATATATGATACTAATACAACTATTTATACAGGTATGATAACCGCATACAACCTTGAAGGTGGATCTGGTGTTGCAGGTGGTCAGACTCAAACTAATATGACGAACTTAATCTTATTGATTACCACTGATGTCACGATCCATGAAGTGTCATTACGTCTGTTTGCCCGTTGTATGATGTATGGTAATCCTAATAAGGACAACAACTATATTTCTGCAGAGCATTTCCGTCAGTTAAGCGGCAGTGTACCTGCAGAAGTAAAGGCCCTTATCAATCACAATAGTGAGAATGCAACTTATGCTAACTTGAAAGCATACGAAAAGCCATCAGCAGAGAATTATTTGTTTGGACTGACGAATTATCATCCATGGTTTGGCATCAACAACATTACAGCACGTCTTAAAGTAATGCAATTAAACAAAAGTGATATTATTGATATTGGTTATACCGCCAATGATGCAGGAATTGCTTATAACACCCTGGATATTCTGAATGAAGTTTTTGCCCGTCAATATGCACAACTGCGTTATGGTGAGACCAATAATGTTATCAAATTTTTCGAACGTGAAGTAGCTCGTCTTTATCGTATTCTAACAAATGCAGAAGACGATTTGATTCGATATAATGTAGAGAAAAGAATCATTAATTATGGAGAACAAACCAAACAAATAGCGAATTTGGATGCAAACCAAAAAACATCAGATAACAATTTGCTAATAGACAAGACTACAACTCGCGCATTGATGGATTACTTGGAGCGTCAGTTGGGTGATCGTGCTAAGATTATCAAAGCAAATAAAGAATTTACAGACCAAATAACAGATATATCACGCATCCAGTCTCGTATTTCCAACCTTCGCCTAATGAATAGCGAAGGAGGTGGAACTGGTGTCGAATCTCAATTGGAACTAGCAAAAGCAGAACGTATGTTACAAGACGCGACTAACAACGTTCGTGGTTTGGTCAAAGATATTGAGGCAGGAACATACAGCACAGAAACAGGAGTTAAAGCCAACGAAATGATTAGTCGCTGGCTTGAGCAGGTTTTATTACTTGAAAAAACCAAAGCACATGAATCTGCACAAGACATTATGCGTGAAAAATTGGATAAAGAGATACTCTATTATGCGCCAATCGGTGCTACTGTTGCTCGTAAAGATCGTCATATCAGTTTTATAGAGGGGAACTATATGGAAATGCTAAGGGCATTAAATGCTGCTCGTCTCCGCCAGAAGAATCTGCAGATGACCACTGCAACACTTCGTGTACTCAATCCGCCTATGTTCCCGATGAATGCGCAGCCTACCAATCGTATGATGATTTTGCTAGGTGCTTTCATGCTGACCTTCGTATTAACTGCCATGTACTTCTTTATCATCGAGTTGCTTGACAGAACACTTCGGGATCGTATGCGTTCTGAGCGAATCACCAAAATTCCTGTCATGGGCTGTTTCCCCAAAGAAAGTACATTACGTTACCGCCGATTCAATAAGACTATAGCAGATATGGCCTTACGTAATCTTAGTAAGTCATTACTCCCCCACTTCAAAGAAGGTCAGCAAAATGTACTCAATCTATTGTCTACAGATGCAGCCAATGGTAAGAGCTATATAGCCCAAGAATTAGAAAATTATTGGATTTCAATAGGTTTACAAGTAAGGCGTTTAACATACGATGAGGATTTCTTGGCAGAAGACAGTCGTTTTATCATGGCCAAAGATATTAAAGATATTTGTCCAGACATCCTGCCAAACGAGATCGCCATTATTGAATATCCAAATTTGGATGACAACTCAATTCCATCAGGACTGCTCAACATGGGAACAGTCAATTTGATGGTCACACGTGCAAACCGTACTTGGAAAGACGTAGATCAAAAGGCACTCAAGGAGCTACAGAGCCAATTGAGAGACCAGAATACACTTTTCATGTATTTGACAGAAAGCCAGCGTTATGCAGTAGAAGAGTTCGTAGGCCAGTTACCTCCATACACGAAGTTCAACAACTTTGTATACAGGATTTCCCAGATGGGTTTGACCGCTGTTGAGAATAGCCATGCTAAGTAAATGACTAATAATTATATCACATATTCCCGTGAAAATGGAGGAAGAGTATTATTACTCTTTCTCCTATTTTTGCTTGCAATTTATGAATTCATAACGAGTGGATTTCAAACATTTGCGATTGTTTGTATACTACCCTTTATCATACTCTTTGTCTATGTGGCATTCAAATGGAGGATGTTTACATTTTGGGTACTGATTACTGTTAACTATTTCATTCAACTGAAAGACATCTCTTTACCCGTGCCCATGTCTTTACCAAATGAAATATTAGAATTAATTCTTTTGGGTATTGCTGTCATTGATGCTCGACAAGAGCCAAATTTCCAACGGGCTGGAAATCTGATGATGCTTGGGCTGTTCTTGTGGTTTGGATTTTGCTGTTTAGAAGTTCTTAATGATAGTTGTTCTCTCGGAATTAATATAGCATTTTGGTTTACTGGATTTCGATTAATGGCATTACAACTTCTTTGGATCATTTTAGTCTTTACAATCTATATTGCATCTCCAAAAATCCTTATGACCTATCTGAAAGTATGGGCTCTGTTTTCTCTTTTTTCTGTGTTCTGGGTATGGAAACAAGAAACATTTGGATTTACAAGTGCAGAAAAGCATTGGATAGAGACAAGAGGGCGGAGTACACATATTTTAAATGCAGGAACCTTAACAAGATATTTTTCAACTTTTAGTGATGCAGCCAATTACGGCTGTAATGCTGCTGCTGCTGTCGTGTCTTTTATTATTATTGGTATAACGACACCCCTAAAAAAAGACAAAATATTTTTTCTAACAATTTCTTTTTTTGTCATCTGGGGCTTTTTTCAATCAGGAACAAGAACAGCGATCTTCTGCCTAGCAGCGGGATTAATGACTTATGTATTTCTGTCTAAATCAGTAAAAATAGCAATTCCTTTCAGTATAGCATTTGTTTTATTTGCATTTATACTTGTATTTACAGATATTGGAAATAGCAATCAACAAATTCGAAGAATGCGCTCTGCATTTAATAAAAATGACGCATCTGCCAATGTTCGTGACATCAATAAAGATGCCATTAGGAAGTATATAAAAGACATACCATGGGGTATAGGCATAGGTATGAATCCTGACAACATACCAGTTAACAACAAGTTCAGGAAACTTTCTGCCATACCACCTGATTCTGAATATGTCTTTATATGGGTACATACTGGCCCTATTGGAATAACAGTTTTTCTGATATCAATGGCTATTATGCTAGGTGGTGCCTGCAGAATTGTTCTTTTTAGACTAAAAAGCAAAACACTTATAGGTATCGGTGGTGGACTATGTGGCTCTTTTGTAGCTATTCAATTAGGTGCCTATGCAAATCAGGTATTATTCCAATATCCTAATGGTATAACTTTCTTTGGAGGTCTTGCCATTGTTTATGTCCTACCATATTTAGAACCGGCCTGGATTGAATACGAAAAAGAAAGATTCGCGATACAAGAAGAGCAAAAACGATTGAAATTAGAAAAGAGACTTGCGTCAAGAGTGTAAATTGTCTATTATCACAGTCAATTACAACGGGCTAAAAGACACCTGTGCATTGATTGAGTCCATCCCCTTCAATGAAAACATGGAGGTGATCGTAGTAGATAATGCCTCAACTCAAGATGAAGCAAATATCATCCAAAAGCAATTCCCTCAAGTCAAAGTGATTCGAAGTGAAAAGAACCTTGGCTTTGCAGGAGGAAACAATCTGGGAATTAAAGAATCCAAAGGAGACTATATATTCTTAATTAACAATGACACTATATTTAAAAACTTCAATGTTGAATCATTGATAAACAGATTAGAGTCTTCCCCTAACATTAGTATAGTTTGCCCTAAAATTCGCTTTACTTGGGGAACAAAACCAATTCAATATACTGGTTATACTCAACTATCTAAAATAACAGTTCGCAATCAAGCTATTGGCTATGGTGAAGAAGACCATGGACAATACGATACAGCTCACCCTACTCCGTACGCACATGGTGCGGCCATGCTAATAAAAAGAGAAGCCATTGAAAAAGTTGGCCTCATACCAGAAGATTATTTCCTTTATTATGAAGAACTCGACTGGTCTATGATGTTCACCCGCGCTGATTACGAAATATGGTACGACCCTGCTTGCACAATCTACCACAAAGAAAGCCAAAGCACTGGTCAAAGCAGCCATCTGCGCACCTATTATATGACACGTAACCGCCTCCTTTTAGTCAAACGCAATTGGCATGGGATCTACAAATATCTTGCTTATTGTTATCTAACATGCATCGTCGCCCCTCGAGATATCATAAAATATACTTTAAAAGGCAGATTTGATTTATCAAAAGCTGTCTGCAAAGGACTTTTCACTTTTCACTCTTCACTTTTCACTTAACATTTATGGATTTCTGGATTATACTCTATATTATCGATTGGATGCTGTTCGTGTTTGCTGCTGGCACAGTACTCTATATGGGTGTCTATGCTGTAGCAGCTTTATTCGAAAGAAGGTCAGTCATCAATAAAGCAAAAGTGCAAAACCGCATAGTTGTCTTAATTCCTTCTTATCAACAAGATGAAGTAATTGAACACACAGTCTTGTCTATCTTAAGTCAAACCTATCCACAACGAATGTTTGACGTGGTTGTCATCTCAGACCATCAAAGTGAAATGACGAACATGAAATTGGCTCAATATCCCATTACCTTATTAACACCAAACTTTGCAGAAAGTACGAAAGCGAAATCACTTCAATATGCCATTCTTAATCTCCCAGAATTCAAAATTTATGATATTGCCCTTATTTTGGATGCAGATAATATTGTTGGTCAAGATTTTCTCACAGAAGTTAATGACGCCTTTGAAACTGCAGCAACTAAAGCTATACAGTTTCATCGCATTGCAAGAAATAGAGATACGGCCGCGGCTCGCATGGGAGCCATCTTTGAGGAAATTAACAACAACATTTTCCGTCGTGGTCATATTAATCTAGGCGTATCTGCAGCATTGGCAGGCTCTGGAACTGCCTACGATTTTAATTGGTTTAAGGCCAATGTTATGAAAGCGAAGACTGCAGGAGAAGATAAAGAGCTAGAAGCTTTACTTTTACGTCAAGGAATCTTTATTGACTATTTCCATCACATCTTAGTTTATGGTGAGAAGATGCGAACCACAATAAAGATGAATGAACAAAGAGGGCGTTGGGCTATACAACAGTTTCAAAATCTATTCCGCAATATCAAGTTCCTTCCTGGTGCAATATTTAGAAAGCAATACGACTTGGCAGACAAGATTATCCAATGGATGCTGTTACCAAGAACAACAATGGTTGGTATCATCATCTTGATGAGTCTAATTCTTCCATTTATCTACCTCACTTTAGCACTTAAATGGTGGGTACTAGGTTCTATCGCCCTTTTCATCTTTGCAATAGCAACTCCCGACTATTTAGTAGACGAGATGTGGGACAAGACTTTCCTTCGCGCCCCTCTCGTAACTTTTTGGGGAATCATCAGTACAAGACTTTTAGGAGGCAGATTCAATGTCAAATCTAACAAAGATCGCAAATCATGATGTGGCAGATTTTACATATTATTGACTGGGTTGTCTGGTTTATCATATTGGGCTCAGTAGCTTATGTGGCATTTTTTGCCATCATCTCTCTCTTTTATGATAAGGAAGATCAGTTCGCCACTCAAGCTGCCGCCCTAAAGGACGAGATGACAAAATTCCTGATTCTCTATCCAGCCTACAACGAAGACCGAGTCATTATCAATGCAATAGAGCAATTCCTCTTGCAAGAATATCCCAAATCTCACTATACAGTTGTGGTCATTTCCGATCACATGCAGCCTGAGACAAACGACTATCTCCGTTCGTTACCTATCACCTTGTTGACACCAACCTTTGAAAAGAGTTCCAAAGCCAAGGCCATGCAATATGCCATGACAGAAGTAACAGGCGACTATGACAATGTAGTGATCCTGGATGCAGATAATGTCGTTCGTCCTGATTTCCTGTCTCAATTAAATATTCTCTGCTCTATCTATGATGCTATACAATGTCATCGCTGTGCCAAGAATGCCAACAACGATGTAGCAGTATTAGATGGTACCAGCGAAGAAATCAACAACACCATTTTCCGCAAAGCCCACAATCGTCTTGGATTATCCTCAGCATTGATTGGTTCCGGCATGTGTTTCGATTATGATCTATTTAAAAAGAACGTATTTGAATTGAAAACGGCAGGTGAAGACCGTGAGATGGAAGCCCTTTTGCTCCATCAGGAAGTGTTCATCAAATATGCCCCTGATATTCATGTCTTCGACGAGAAAGTAAGTAGCCAAGAAAATTTCCAGCGCCAACGTATGCGCTGGATGACAGCCCAGATTCAAAGTTTGTTGAGCAACTTACCCAAAATACCTGGAGCTATTGCCCATGGTAAGATTAATTTCATTGATAAGACAATACAACAAGCACTGATTCCACGTTCTATTCTGGTTGTGTTACTTAGTGGAATATCCATCTTCATGACAATATTTATACCAGCATGGTGTGAGAAATGGTGGGTACTCCTTGCTATATTAGCTATTTCTTTATATATAGCAATTCCAAGAGAGTTACGTCTGCGTTCTTTCAGTAAAGTATTGACAATTCCTGGACTAGTATTAAGGATGATCAGAAACATTTTGCACATTGACCGTAAAAATACAGACTTCATACATACAGAACATAATACCTAAATGAGCGGAAGAGTCCATAAAAGCGTATTAAATGCGGAAGTAAATCTTATCTTTTATTTCCTAACACTTCTTTTGGCTTTTTTTTCTCGGAAAATCTTCCTTGACTGCCTTGGAGCAGAGTTCATAGGTCTGGCAGGTACGCTCGGAAACATACTTGGATATCTCAACTTAGCAGAACTTGGTATCACTGCCAGCATCGGTTATTTTCTTTTCAAACCATTACAATTAAATAACAGACAGGAAATCCAGGACATTCTGTCGCTGTTAGGATATCTATATAATTGGATAGGATGCATTATCTTGGCAGTTGGAGTCCTCGTTAGTTTCTTTTTCCCGTTCATTTTCTCAAAGGCAGAGTTAGGACTTAGCATTATCTATTTTGCATATTATTCTTTCTTGGGCTCATCACTTATCGGCTATTTTGTCAATTACCGACAAATTCTTTTGACTGCAGATCAAAAGAACTATCTCGTTGCCATCTATTTCCAATCTGCTAATATCATCAAAATTCTTTTGCAGATTTATTTGGCTTTCACATACAAAAACCTCTATGTTTGGGTTGGTGTAGAGTTTTTGTTTGGCATCATTGGCTGTGTCATTTTAAATTGGAAGATCAACAAAGAGTATCCTTGGCTAAACGTAGATAAAAGCCGAGGTAAATCCTTGCTGAAGCAATATCCTGAAATTATCACGAAGACCAAGCAAGTATTCATTCATAAGATTAAGGATTTTGCCTTAATAAAAAGTGATGAATTATTCATTTTCTTCTTTGTATCATTAAAGATGGTTGCTTACTATGGCAACTATATGATTGTCATATCCAAGTTGATATCCCTATTCTCTGCTGTCACAGGCAGTGTAGGAGCCAGCGTTGGAAATTTAGTGGCAGAGGGAGACAAGAAAAAAATGATAAAAGTATTTTGGGAAATTACAACTATACATCATACTATCTCCGCGATACTCTGTTTTTCACTATATGCATTCCTCGAACCATTTATCACACACTGGCTCGGATCGGAATATATTATGGATAACCGGATTCTTATTCTTCTGATTATTTTCGTATATATTACAAATTCCAGAAAATCTGTTGATAATTTTAATTATGCACATGGTTTGTATGCCGATGTCTGGTCTGCGTGGGCAGAACTGATTATTAATGTATCTATTACTATTATTGCTGGTTTGAAATGGGGAATTATCGGTATTCTTCTTGGAAAAATTATCAGTTTAATTGCTATTGTTATATTATGGAAGCCCTACTATCTTTTCACTTCAGGTTTTAAAGAACCAGTATCTAGTTACTGGAAAGGAGTCATTCGTAATTACGGCATATCTTTCGCATCTTTCGCATTGGCGATTTATGCCATCAAGTATATACCCATAAATCCCTATCAAAGCCTTTGGACGTGGGCTTTATACGCCGTCATTGGAATGACGTTTTTCCTAACTATCCAACTTAGTGCAACTTTAATGTTTGCCAAAGGCGCAAAGGATAGTCTATCAAGAATCAAAAACATAAGAAAGAAATGAAATACTCCATCATTACTGTCAATTTCAACAACAAAGAAGGGCTGCGCAAGACCATAGAAAGCGTAATCCATCAAACTTTCCGTGATTTTGAGTTTATAATTATTGACGGTGGCTCTACTGATGGGAGTGTAGATGTATTAAAAGAATACAGTTCCCAAATTAATTATTGGGTATCAGAACCCGACGGAGGCATTTACCAAGGCATGAACAAAGGTATCAAGAAAGCTACTGGCGAATACCTAAATTTCATGAATTCTGGAGATTGTTTTTATAGTGAACAAGTTCTCCAACATGTTAATGACCTGCATCTTACTTCAGACCTCATCGTTGGACACGATTTCCATTATAATCCAAAGACGCAACAGGGCTTCACTACCATCCTCCCTCCGCGTATCTCTATGCTGACTTTTTATATCCAGACGCTCCCTCATCAGAGTACGTTTTTTAAGCGAGAATTATTCTGCAACACACTCTATGACGAATCACTCAAGATTGTAGCTGACATTAAATTCTATATCCAGAAAATCTGCGTGGAAGGTTGCAACGTAGAAAAGATTGAAGAAATCATATGCAAGCGCGAACCAGATGGAATCAGCAAATCCCATAATGAACGACGCATTGCAGAACACATGATTGTCTTAAATCAAGTACTACCAACAGGAGCGATCAAAGACTATCATACTTTAGCAATGTTGGATAAGGCGACTCTATATAAACTATTTCAACTAATAGAAACTCCCAAAGCCAATAGGTATTTAACATATTGCATTAAAATCCTGAATAGAATCTATGGATAATATGATGACATCTTCTACTATAGGGCAACGAATTGACTATATTGATGCACTCAAAGGCTTTCTGATTCTCTCCGTTGTCATGTGTCACGTAGCTGGCTACTGTCTGGGAATACAAGATGACATACCATCTTTCCTTCCCATACTATTTGAATTCCGGAACCCTCCATTCTTTTTCATAAGTGTTTTTTTTGCGTACAAGATTGGCGTGGTTTGGGGAAGTCGATTCTGTTACAAAATCATAAAGAAAAAGTTCATAGCAATTGCATGGCCTACTTTTTTATTTCTTGCAGTCCTTTTATTTGTACATCCATCATATCACGGACGTACCTTTTTACATGATAATATCAAAGATCTGTGGTTTTACTGGTTCACATTATCACTTTTTGTTTTCTTCGTATTATATTCTATCATTGAACTATCTCTCTGTTCTTTTAAAAATGCAAAAACGAAGTCTATCATTATACTTGCATGCGGAGCCCTCTCTTACTTACTATTTTCCGTTCAATCTGTTTATTACATTTTACCTATTAATGAAACTATTAAGCAATTAATAGGGATGGAATACTGGGGATTCTTTTTCTTTTTCACGTTAGGAGTATTAGCAAGAAAACATTATACCCAGTTTATTAAACTTTTAAATAATAATATATTTATAGCAGTATGCATCTTTATATTTATTCTCTTTAACATCTTTAATCATCCTCTTCAAAACTACTACTTCAATTTTTTCCGAATCACTACTTATATTACAGGTATAATACTCGTCATCAGCTTTTTTAGGAGATACCCCCCAAAAGGGTTACTTAATAATATCATGACATTCATTGGAAAAAGGACATTAGATATATATCTTATTCACTATTTCTTTCTTCCGCTCGCATTATATGAGAACACAGCCATTTTCCGCGTGACCCCAATGCCAGTTATAGAATTCTGTGTAACATTTGCCACATCCCTTGCTATAATTGCAATGTCTCTTCTTGTAAGCTGCGCCATCAGGTTGAGCCCTTTATCTGCACATATTATATTTGGAAATGAAAGTAGTAACAAAAACAAATAAAAACATGAAATCAATAGTTATCATATTCCCTTACTTTGGGAAACTTCCAGTACAATATAAAATGTGGCGTGAATCTGCGCTCCGCAACCCATCTGTTGACTTTATGTTCTTTACAGATGCAGACGTAGAACCTGCCAAAAACATTTTCGTACACAAGATGAAGTTTGAAGAGTTCAGGCAGTACATTCAGTCCTTTTTTGAGTTCCCTATAGTTCTTGATCGCCCTTATAAACTTTGTGAGTACAAACAGGCATATGGATATATCCTTAAAGATTATATCAAGGAATACGATTATTGGGGGTTTGGCGACTTAGACTTGGTATATGGTGACATAAGACGTTTTATTACCGACGAAGTATTAAACCATAAATTCATACTAGGATGGGGGCATCTGACATTGATAAGTAACGATGATGATTCAAATACGTATTTTATGAAGAACGTCACTGGATATCAAAAATATAAAGATGCTTTTGGAACAAGCGTCATTACTTTTTTTGACGAGTTTGGCCACAAAGGATGTAGTGAGAAATGGAAAGACTGTCGACCACAAGATTGTTGGCTCGAGGTACCATTTGATAATGTCTCTAAGCCCAAACAATCCTATCATTTTAATAGTTTATCAAGGGGATGGAAGCAAATTCTCTTTGAGCACAAAGGGAACAAATTATACATGCTTCGCATCAAAGATGGCAAATTAGAAAAGAAAGAATCTCTCTATGCCCATTTCCAACATCGGTCATTTATGAAGGATCGTGTTAAGGACTATAATCATTTCTTGATAACGCCTGGAAGCATAATTGATTTTCCTAATCATTTTACTATGCTAAGACTCCGTTTCTACAGCAGAAAGCGAGACCTCATGACAAGATACTATCAGTGGAAAGATCGTATCTTGTGGAAAGCAGGAAAAGGGCACAACAGATAATTATTTGTGAGACTTATTATGGGTAGCCAGTTTACGACAAAAGCGATCTCCACCTATCGCTCTGAATTGATGGGGTGGTCTATAGTTTGGATTATGATGCTTCATTTCACATTCACGCAAATCAAGCCACTAGGTTTTCTGGCCCAATACGGATTTGCGGGGGTGGATATCTTCATGTTAGTGTCAGGATTTGGATTGTACTTTTCTCTCGATAAGAATAGGGAAATTATACCATTCTACAAAAAAAGATTTCTACGAGTATTTCCCACTTATTACATTTTAGGACTTTTTGCAAGCATCATATTATACCACGATAATATTCTTACTTATCTTTTCAGATACTCAACCATTGGGTTTTGGACAGGGGGAGTTTATGGAGATTGGTATATTCCATCCATAGTATTTCTTTATATTTTGATGCCTTTCATAAAGAAACTATACGATAGAGAATTCTGGATCATTATCATTTCTATTTGCTGCCTTTGCTTGATAGCATCATACATTTTAGTTGCAAACAACTACATCCCTAAGAGTGAGCCACATTTCTTTTTATTATACAGAATTCCTTCTTTTCTATTTGGTATGGCCTGCGCCTATTGGCTAAAACATGGTTTCTCCAATACATACTATTATTATATACTCATTGCGGGAATTCCATTTTTCATTTATTTATATCCACATCATCACGAAATATACAACTACAAATACTTCTCTACAGTATTTCTTCTTCCAGTATTTACCTCCCTCTTAATTGTCATTTCAAAGTATTGTCACCCTATCAACCCTATTATTTCAAAAATTGGCCAAGCAAGTTTGGAAATTTATATTATACAGGGAATGTTTTTCCATGCTATCGTATCAGCGATAATCACAATACCTGCCGATTATCACGATATCATTAGCTTCTTATTTATAATTCTATCATCTACCTTAGGTATTGTTGTTCATTGGTTAATAGACAAGACTGGAATTACTCGATTTTTCTAGATCGTTTGCAATAGCAATAGCCATACTTGAATCCAGTTTCTCGTATCCCCGGCGATTCAAATGTATTTGATCACTCATAAATAAGATTTTATTAATGTCTGGACTGACATCATTCCAATCCTTCATTGAAACATAAACAACCTTATCCATGAGTTTCTCGTTTACCAACATTCGATAAAGTGCATCCCTATATCCTGCATACTGATACATTTTGCATCCGGTCATCGTGGACCTAACAAAATCCACGACTAAATCTTTAAACGGTTTCCCACCATATAAGTGCCATAAATTTACATTAGGGATTTCCAAGACTACAGGGCGAATTCCGTTGGCTAACAAAAAAACGAGAATTTGACGATAATAGTAACAATACTGTTTTGTTCCCAAATTAGCAGCGGCATCATTTATACCTGCAGAGATAATACAATAGTCAGGCTTCAAAGAAAGTAACGGCTTCGTGCCAAACTCATCCGAATCAAACATCAGCTTATAAATCCCTCTAGCTTTTTCACCACCTTTACCATTAGACTCTACTATAACAGATCTATTTATCCGTTGCTCCAATATAGCAGAAAGATAAGCATCCATTTTATGCTTATGATGTAACCCTGCCCAACTATCTCCTATCATTGCTACTTTTAATGAAGAATCCTTATTAGCGCTAATTTCATAATGAGAAGAAATATTAGTTTCTAATGCCCACAAATGTTTCCACCGGTTATAATAAAAAGCATACAGACATATAATCACAAATGCAACAAAAGAAAAGAAAGCTGTAATAATCATCATGTTCGACTTTGACATTTCACGTAGAATTAGAATATAAAACGACTTATATATTTGTTCTTATGGAGTAGCACTGAAAAACTCCAGCCTCCAACCAATGCAAAGAATATTTCAAATAGTCCAGCCAGATAGTCCATTGCCAATTGTGGGAAGAAGTATCGATACATATCCTTTGCCCATACAATAAAAATTATCTGAATACAGAAAATTGTTAGTGAATGTTGGCCTAATGTCAAGAACAACCTTCCTACAATTGTACCTTCAAGGAACCTCGCACCCCATAGCACAACGAAACTTCCCAAGCACCCTATAATAAAATAAACAAAAACAGAAGTACCATACATACGGACGGAAAGATTAATGTCACCACCAACCCAATGAAGGCCTATATATACAGATAAGACTAATCCAACTTGCCACCATTTAGCAGAAATGTAATCCCGGCTCCTTACAACCATTCCTGCATACATAAACAAAGCAGTTAAGAAAGCTGTGTCCAAACTCCATGGCAATAGAATCGGGAGCTTTTCTAAGGCAACAGTCAATATTACATAAATAAGTAACAACCAATATTTGTATTTATCAAAGTAAACAAGTAAATAGAAAAAAAAATATGAAACTATCATAGATGTAAGGAACCACATTGGATAATTTCCAGAAGTCAGGAACTTAATATTTGGGGTAACATCTAATGGATACAAACTATACCTTGAATAAAGAACACCAAAAATTTCCCGTACAGAGAAATGTATAAAAGCACAAAACAACAAGAGATTGAAAAACAAATATGGAATGAACAATTTTCGGAAGCGTTTCCTCATACACTCCACTAATGTACCTTTTATCGAAAACGTATAACCTGAACAAAAATAAAAGATTGGCACAAACATCCCCATCATCAACCACATAAGGCCTAATGCGTCAGAATGTGAACATACTACTAACACAATTCCGATACCTTTAGCTATATCTACATATTCAAGCCTTTTTTCCATGTCAGTATGACCTTTATGGCTACAAAATTAATAAAATAAATAAAAAATGCCAAGTAATTAGCAATTTTATATTATCTTTGCAATAAAAATTTAGTATAAATTATGAAAATAGCAATATTGACTTCTGGTATTCTGCCTGTTCCGGCTGTACAAGGAGGAGCTGTGGAAAATTTGATAGATTATTATCTGGAATATAATGACCAGCATCGGCTTCATGATATTACAGTTTACAGCGTCTGGCATTCTGATGTTAAGAAATATCCGACATTAAAGTCAAATGTCAATCATTATAAATATATTAAAGTAACAGGATGGTTAGCAAAACTCAAGAAGACCATTTATAAGAAAAGACATGGAAAGCAGTACTATCATTACACCATAGAGTACTTCTTCGATCAGGCGATGAAAGTTATTCTAAAACAGCATTATGACATAATCATATTAGAAAATCGCCCTGGTTTTGTACTCAAATTGAAAGACAAAACAACAGCAAGGATTATCTACCACTTACACAATGACATACTGAACGTCAGCACAAAGTATGCTTCTGACATTTATGAAGCAGCTACACGAATTATTACAGTATCCAACTATATCTCAAGTAGGGTAAAGACGATAAATTGTAAAGATACTAAGTGTATTACCGTATATAATGGTATTGACACTGAAGCTTTTTCAAGAAACGCTTCCCCTACCCATCTCGCATCTATCAATGATGAGGACTTTGTTATCATATTCTGTGGGCGAATTAATAAAGAGAAAGGAATCAAAGAACTCATCGCTGCAATGAAGACTATAAGCCCAAAATATCCCATCAAACTCTTAGTACTGGGTAGTTCCTTCTATGGCAATGCAAATTCAGAAGACATTTTTGTCCAACAACTCAAGAAAATGGCAGAGCCCATAAAAAAACGCATTATTTTTACAGGATTTATACCATACAATAAGATGCCTAGCTATCTGAAGATAGCAGATATAGCCGCACTCCCTTCTATATGGGATGAGCCCTTTGGATTGACAATGGCAGAAGCTCAAGCGATGGGATTACCTATTATTACCACTCAGCGTGGGGGGATCCCAGAAGTGGTCACTGAAGAGAATGCTATTTTGCTAGAAACTGATGACAAATTTGTAGACAACCTTGCGGCTGCCATCCTTGATCTATACGAACATCCAGAGAAACGAGCGCAAATGTCAGCAGCATCTCTCGAGCGTTCCATGTTGTTCGACAAAGAAACATATGCCAAAAATTTCTTTGCAGCTTTAGAATCAATATAAATCAGAGAGTTAATACGCCGTTGCTAACCATTCTGACAAGAAGAAATCATAAACTCGATATCCTGTGCCCGTTTGGGTGATTAGGTCGTTCTTCAGAAGTAACTTTACTGCAGCCTGGACTGAGCTGGCTGATGTCATATTGTATTTCTTGATGAATTTGGAGGAGGTGATATTCTGGGCAAGACCTTCCTTGGCAATGGCTTGCAAAACGATTTTCTGTTTGGGAGGTAATTGCGACAAGATATCCTTATAACTATTCTCCTGTGACATGATGACATTGCGACGCGCTTCGTCTATCATTTCTCGCGTGCAGGCTCCATTAGGCATCGTCAAGGCAAAGAGCTCGTTCATCATCATCTGCACAAACCAGGTGTATCCATTGAACATAAGCCAAACCTCTTCAACTACTTCACGCTCAATATGTTTGCCTCTTTCTTCGAACAGATTCATGGCAAAATCAGAATAGATATCTACTGGAATAGGCTCCAGCCCCATACTGATGGCACTCTGATAAAACGGCTTCGATGGCGAATTGAACATATTGCTCATCATGTGTCGTTTGCTGCCTGCAAAAATAAACTGGGCACGATGACATCTCTGAATCTTTGTGCGAAGCAGAGCTTCCACATTCTTTTCGGCATATTCGCCAATCTGCTGAAACTCATCTATTGCGATGACACACGGTTTGTCTGCCTCTTCTATGTAGGCAAAAATCTCGTCAAGTGTTGCTTGGGGCGTCTGGATATCCCCAAGACCTAAATCGAGAGATGGAGTGCCCGTCATGGGATCCAATTTGAAGCCTACCCGAAATGAAGAAATGATTTGGAAAAATCTTTCTTTCCACTGTGTAGACAGTGGTTTCAGCTGTTCGTAGATCTCTTTACCTAATAGATATACGAACTCTGCAAAAGAGGTTGTGGCATATATATCTACAAAGAATGTGTAATACTGCTCTTTAAAATCAGGCTGATTGAAGAAATGCTGAATCAGCCCAGACTTTCCGATACGACGAGGCGAGATTAATGCCACATCGCGTCCGTTCTGAATCTGTTTGCGCAGAAATGCAGTTTCCTCAGACCTATCGCAGAAATACTTGTCTGACAGGTACTTTCCTACTACAAATGGATTGATCACAACAGCCTCTTCCATAACAAGTTATCAATTTTATTGCAAATATAATAATTATATTCGTAATAAAAGCAAATTCTATCTATATTTTGCGATTATTTAACTTACAAATAGATAATCACAAAGAACGAGGCGATCCAGCCTGCGATGCAGAGTTGAATGAAGTGGTCCTTGACGAGGCTCTTTGTGGGAGAGCCGCTGAGGCCAAAGACAATCATGTTCTGGAGATAGCGTAAGAGGCCGGCAAGTACCCATCCGCTGGTGAGGTAGACATAACGGGTGCTCATGCGCTCAATCACCTCGGGCGACATGGTGTACATGATGTAGCAAACCAATGTGACTGAGGCGATGATGGCTGTGGCCTCGTTGATGAAAGTTTTGTTGTAGCCTGTTATTGAGACTCGTGGTTTAGTGCCCGTCTGTTCGTAGATACGATAGTCGTCATTCCGTTTGGTGAAGGCCAGGAAGAGGGCAACGAAGAAGGTCATCATCACCAGCCAATGGGAAATCCATTCATATCAAGAATGCTCCTTGTTTTTTCATACTTTTTTCTCTGCGATTGTTATGAATCGATTGTAATTCTCACGGGTCATCATGATGTCAATGTCATCATCCCATGGGAGAAAACCCTTATATAAATGAGCTCCTACAACAGAACCGCCACACAACGAATACTTTATGTTGTGCTCTGTGCAAATTTTGACAACAATGTCAAGAATCTCCAGGCATTTTAGTTGTAGTTGTCGAAGCTCTGATTCCATTTTTTGATGCAAATATAGTGTTTTTTTGAGAAATAACCAAATTTTATGGTGTTTTTCTGGAAATATTATTTAACTTTGCAGCAAAGTATGGATAAGTCCAAGAAATTCGATGAAATATCAGTGATGCATGTGCTGGCAATGACGATGATTGTCGCCTTCCATAGCATGTGCTTCTATAATGGTCGCTGGTCGAAAGTCCATGCCATTTACATCCCTTTTTGGGCAAAGTTATCAACATTCCTAGATGTGATAGATTTGAATATGTTTGTCTTCATATCGGGCTATTTGTATGGTTACCTATATATCTATAGGAATAAGTATCGCCATCCGTCAGAGGTTATCCGCAATAAGG
>Ga0310694_10002461_pt1 | contig 19028 bp, 11 predicted proteins | sample 174DNAGHGhighgp2_FD_203884 | JGI IMG/M metagenome (GOLD analysis project Ga0310694, IMG submission 203884) | Sheep rumen microbial communities from Palmerston North, Manawatu-Wanganui, New Zealand - 1742 DNA GHGhigh gp2 (v2) (version 2) | ecosystem: Host-associated > Mammals > Digestive system... | reverse complement strand
CAAAGTTGGCCGAAAAGAGTGACGAGAAAGCGCCCTCTTTTCTCATGGTGCTTACCGCTGTCGGCGGTTCATACCAACGTGAAGATGGCGTATATGTCGTTCCAATCAATTTGTTAATGCCATAGGATAGCGAACAATGGTACCATTTCTTCCGCTTGGATGAGCTACCTGAATTCAATCGCTCCGTTTTGGAGGTGATGCGCCAGCCGCTGGAAGACAGGATAATATCGATTTCGAGGGCGAAGTATTCGACCGAATATCCCGCGTCGTTTATGCTCGTGGCCTCGATGAATCCGTGCCCGTGCGGGTACTACGGCCACCCCAAGAAAAAATGCGTCTGCAACGAGTACCAGCGCACGCACTACATGAGCAAGATTTCGGGCCCGCTGCTCGACCGCCCCACCTACCTGGGCACTAGCCTATAATGCAGAAAATTTGGAGTGCTACTTCAGATTTTCGCTGAATTTTTGTAGTAGCACTTCAGATTTTCTGAATTTTTGTTGTTGATCATACAGTTCTGTTGTACATTTTCGGCTATATAATGCAAGTAGTATGCTGGAACGTATATTAAAATTGGACGAAGCCAAAGATGAAAGTCTATTCCTTTGGGGCTCAAGCCAAACCGGATATATAAAGCACCCCGTAGCTCAAATATATGGGCACGGGGCGTAAGCAAAGAACTCTATAAATCAGTTTTTCTCAGCAGAAGACTGACAGGGATGACAATTCTTGGCCGAAACGGTGTAGACCGGCTTCGATTCTGTCAGCTTGGGGGCGGCGGGGTTTGCTGCGACCATGCATATAGGCCCACAACTGTTTTTGATGCACACCCGTAATGCGTTCAAGTCCTGCAAGTGACATCAATGTACCGTAATGTAACAACAGGCTCTGAGTGTCATAGTGCCACTCAAGTTCATATTCGCCCTTAATCTCCTCGGGCCAGCGATCTTCGGGCAGATTCTTTTTGATTAATGCGATGGCGTTTTCCACATCGGCTTTCACTTCGTCGATGGTGTCGCCAGCACCATAGATGCCTTCGCAGTTCACGCTATAGGCACCAAAGTGATCTTGGCTCGCGCAGATGTTAATAATGATGTTCTTTTTTGTTTCTTCCATAACTTGTTTCTGTTATTGAGGTTATTCTTAGTTTTGACAAGCTAACGATGGGATTCATATTCCCATTTGTTTCGCTATCTTCTTCCTTAGCGGCTCAGGTATCTCCTTTGAGCCATGATATGGAACGGGTACTGATAGCTGACCGTTCTTGATATAAAAGTAGTGGCTACCCTCGGCATGATCAAACTTCCATCCAGCAGCGACAATCTTGCGGTGAAATTCTTTATATTTCATAAATTAAATCTTTTTTTACTCCGCAAAGATAGAAATATTTCTATTAATAGCCAAATAAATCATAGAAATATTTCAATTATTTTCTATAGAACGTTTGATTTCCATAATCTTAAAAGATTGTGTACCTTTGTGGTTGTTATGGCGTTGTGGTTGATTATAAAGCAGTTGCAATGATGCAAGCCCTTCCGCTCGGATGAGTTTGCAGAGTACCCAAAATGTGTGCTGGAGGACAGCCGATTGACATTTGTATATATATTAAATAGATTGATTTTTATTTTAATTTTATTTATAATTTTGTTGAATTTCTCGCGCGAAGCGCGATGAATGCTACCAGATGCTAATTATGACACATCCTCATGGCGAAGGATGGATGCGCTGCTGCCAGGTTGTTACAAACCATAGTCGGTTTGTGTCGAGTGGTTTTCTCGTGTCTGTTTGCGGATGGAGCGGTTTTTTTCGATGGCTTCAACGTTTTTGTAGGGTCGTTGATGGTCAAGATGCAGCACGATGGCTGAGTATCTGATCTGGACTCCTGAGACGCCAGCATTGACAAGGCGCTCGCCCAATTCCCTGTCTTCTCCTCCGTATTGCATTCGCTCGTCAAACCCTTTGGCGGCAAGGATATCGCTGCGCCAGCCCGAAGAGTTCATGCCATTCCAGGTGGCGCCTGTCGGGGTAATGCAATTCATCATCCTTGTGAACCATCTGGCATGAATCAGTTTGGTACACTTGAATGTGAGTTTGAGTCCATGCTGCCTCAGCCATTTCAGTTGGAACACTTGCTGAGAGGCGATGTCGTCTTGTGTTATCTCCTGGCTGATTGACATGGGGAGTCTGAAGTATCCTCCACTCAGGAAATGCCCTTGCCGGGCATGAGACTCATGGGTGGCTATAAAATCGTTCCTTGGAATGCAGTCCTGGTCAGTGAAAATCAGGTAGTCACTTTCGGCGACCTTTAAGGCTTCGTTGAGGATTTTGGTTTTGCGGAAGCCTTTATCCTCATGCCACACATACTTGATGGGCAGGCTATTCTCATACTTCTTCACCATGTTGCGTGTTTCAGGCTTTGACCCATCATCAGCAATGATGATTTCATCAGCCGGACGCAACTGGCACATGTATCCCCATAACGTTTTTTCAAGCCACGCATGGTTGTTGTATGTTGAAATAATTACTCCAATCGTCATCTCTCAAACTCTTTATATGTTTAATGTTTGGGCAAAGAACATCTGCAAATATAGTCATTAGTTCACAATCACACCCAATAAAGTGATGCATTATTTCACCTGAATAATCACCGCAGGGGCCTGACAGCGGTAAAACCGATGCCAAGCCCCCTCTGAATATTAACTTTTAAAGCCTAATCTCTAATCTCTATTATCTACTATCTACTATCTACTATCTACTATCTAATATCTATTATCTAAACTCTAACGTCTATTTATACAAAAACCGCTTGATGCTCATTTTGGGCGTTTTCTCGAACGGCTTTTCCATCATTTCCACTTTCACAATCTTGCTGTAGTTAGGAAGTGACTTGTTGGCCTCGTCACGGATGAGCCCTGGGATGGCGGCCTTGGTCTCCTCGTCCATGTCTTCGGGCAGTTCAGAATAAACCAGCGCGGTGATCTTGCCCTCGCGGTCCACGACAAGGCATTCGGTCACATACTGGCAGTTGTTCACTACAGCCTCGACCTCCTCGGGGTAGATGTTTTGGCCCGATGAGTTCAGGATCATTGACTTGATGCGGCCGCGGATGAAGATGTTGCGCTTGGCGTCGATAACGCCCAGGTCGCCGGTGCGGAACCATCCGTCCTCGGTGAAGGCCGCAGTAGTGGCTTCAGGGTTCTTGTAATAACCGATGGTGAGGTTGGCACCTCGGGCTTGGATTTCGCCGGGGATGTGCTGCGGGTCTTCGGAGTCGATGCGGAGTTCATGGACAGGCTTGCCGCATGATCCCGGCACGAACTTTGTCCACCACTCATACCCCAGCAACGGGCATGCCTCGGTCATTCCATAGCCCACGGTATAGGGCAAATGTATCTTCTTGAAGCACTGCTCTGCCTCGGGATTCAGTGCCGCGCCGCCCATGATGAAACATTGCACAGCGCCGCCGAAAGCCTCGATGACTTTGCTGCGCACCTTGCGGTATATCAGTTTGTTCAAGCCCGGGATGCGAAGCAGCGTCTGGGTCTTCACCAATGCGGGCTTGATGGCGTTGGCATAGATTTTTTCCATCACCAGCGGCACCGTGACCACCATATAGGGCTTGATGTCCTGCATCGCCTTGAGCAACGTGGTGGGCGACGGGGTTTTACCCAGGAAATATACCGTGACACCATCCACGTTGGGATGGATGAACTCGATGGCCAGTCCGTACATGTGGGCCAGGGGCAACATCGAGACCACGGTCTGGCCGGGATGGTTCGGGAAATGCGTGTTGGCAAAATTGTCGGTATCGGTCATGGCATTATAGGTGAGCATCACCCCTTTGGGGTTGCCCGTGGTGCCTGACGTGTAATTGATGATGGCCAGCTCTTCCCCGTTGTCGCTGGGATAGGAGACCTGCTCGGGCCACATGCCGTTGGGATATTGCTGGGCGAAAGCATTCTTGCGGTTCTCCCAGGTATCGGCCACAACCTGATCACTGTGCCATAGCAAACTGCCGTTCTTGACATTGATGGCGGCTTTGAGGTTGGGCGTATCATCGGGATTCATTTTTGCCCAGATGTCATCGTCAACAAAGAGCACGACACTGTCCGAATGGTTGGTGAGGGTCGATACATTGCTGGGATGAAAATCGGCTAACAGCGGAACCACGACACGTTCATTCACGTTGATTCCCCAGAATGTCATCGCCCATCGTGCCGAATTGCGGGCGCAGATGGCGATTTTCTCGCCCTTGCCGATTCCGGCTGTCTCAAAAAAGATTTTGAACCGTTCGATATTGGTGGCCAGCTGGGCATAGGTAAAGGAGTCGCCATTGTAGTCACATAGGGCTTTTTGGGTCCATTGTTCACGGATAGTTTCCTCTAAATTTGTCAGATAGTGCTTCATATTCATCTCTCATTAAGTTGAAACCGATTCGACTAATTATCACAAAAGTACAACATTTTTTTTAAAACACCACCCTAAAACGATTCATTTTGAAATGATGATGTCGTTTTTCGCTGAGTGTCTTCTGTTTTTACTATATTTGTGCTCTTGAAGTAAAACATATTTGTTTTTAAGATCCAACCGTCTCTTCGGTTCAAGAACAGATTGGGTAATGAAGAAGATGAAGTACTACATAGTTGATGCGTTTACGAGCGAGGCGTTCGGGGGTAACCCGGCCGGCGTGGTGTTGCTGGGGCAGGGTGGTGTGTTCCCTGACGACAGACTGATGCTGCAAGTGGCTGCCGAGTTGCGGTACAGCGAGACGGCCTTTGTGCGGCAGGACGGCCCTGCCGAGTTCACGGTGCGTTATTTCACTCCAGCGGCCGAGGTCGATCTGTGCGGTCATGCGACGATAGCGACCTTCGGTGTACTACGCCACGAGGGCATTGTCGCTGATGGCGCCGTGTGCATGAACCACACGCTGGCAGGCGACCTCGAGGTGAGCATAGACCAGCAGGTGATGATGCAGATGGCTCGGCCAAGGGCGATAGACAATCCCGTGGATGTCGTGCGCCTGCACACCATCATGGCAGGCAACTCGATAGCCCGATGGCCCGACTTGCCCATCGAAATCATCTCCACAGGTCTGCCCGATATCATGATGCCGGTAGCCACTGTGGAGGACTTGAACGGGCTGCAGCCCGACATGGCTGCTCTTGCGGAACTGAGCCGCGAGTTGAGTGTGACCGGTGTGCATGCCTTTGCCATTACCCGTGACGACTACACGGCCCATGTGCGCAATTTCGGCCCCTTATATGGCATCAACGAGGAGTCGGCGACGGGAACCGCCAACGGTGCTTTGACCCACTATCTGCACCGCCGGGGACTCATCCAGGCGCCCGTCACGTGCCGTTTCCTGCAAGGCGAAGCGATGGGCCGTCCCTCGGTAGTCATGACGGCCCTCGACAACGACGGCTCCATCCGCGTGGGCGGACAGAGCCGTATCATCGCCATCGGCGATTTGCTTATCTGATAATCATCAGTCCTTTACCAGCGGGTTGGCTGCACGGTATTTCTTGAGCCAGCAGGCGAACCACACCACGGCAATGGCGATCACTGCGAGAGCCACCCAGGGGGTGAACTCCCCGTGGCCGAATGCCTGAGGTGAGGCCACTAGGAACGAAGTGCACACCACCGTCATGAAAATGGCGGGAATCAGCGTGATGAAATAGGCCTTGCGGTTGCGGGCCAGATAGACGGTAATCATCCACAGGGTGAAGACCGACAGCGCCTGGTTGGACCAGCCGAAGTATTGCCACAGCACGTTAAAACCGTCGGGATTTTCCATTTGCCAGATGAGCAACAACAGTGATGCCACGAACAAGGGCACACTGATGGTCAGGCGACGCACCATGCTCTTCTGCTCAAAGTGCAGCGCCTCGGCAATGATGAGGCGTGCGCTGCGGAATGCCGTGTCACCGCTCGTGATGGGAGCGGCCACAACACCCAGCACGGCCAGCGTGCCACCCGCGATGCCCAGCCAGCTGCTGCACACCAGGTTAACCAGCTGGGGAGCGGTGAAGTACTGGATGAGCGTCTTGCCGTCGGCCAGTTGCACCTGTGCCATGAAGTCATTGACCGTCTGCGGGTCAACCACCTCTTTCCAGCCGCCATAGTAGAAGAAATAGGACGAGACAGTGGCCCAGATGAGTGCCACAAGTCCCTCGGTAATCATTGCACCGTAGAACACGGGACGGGCCAGGCGCTCGCTCTTGAGGCAACGAGCCATGAGGGGACTCTGCGTGGCATGGAAACCGCTGATGGCGCCACAGGCAATCGTGATGAACAGGCAGGGGAACAAGGGATTCTTCTGCAGATAGGCACTCACGCCCAGCGTGTCCTTGCCATCCACAAGGTGTGAACCGGTCCACTGCTGCATCTTACCCATATCCCACAACTCGGGCAGGTGAGGCATTTTCACAAACAGCCCCACGAGCAATCCAGCCGCCATCACCAGCAGGGCGATGGCAAACAGGGGATAGACGCGGCCGATGATTTTGTCGATGGGCAGCAGTGTGGCAATCACGTAGTAGGCAAAAATGGCCACTATCCACCAGATGGTAGCGCTGTCGCCGCCCCACATGTCCTTGAGGATGAGCGCGGGACTATATACAAACACGGCGCCCACCATCAACAACAGCAGCACGGTGAAGACCAGCATCACCTTGCGCGTGCCGCCGCCCAGGTACTTGCCGATGAGCGTCGGCAGGTTGGCGCCGTCGTGGCGCAGCGACAGCATGCCGCTCATGAAGTCGTGCACCGCACCGGCAAAGATGCAGCCCAGCACAATCCACAGGTAGCTGGCGGGGCCGAACCACATGCCCATGATGGCACCGAAGATGGGACCCGTGCCCGCGATGTTCAGGAACTGGATCATAAACACCTTCCATGTGGGCAGCGCCACATAGTCCACGCCGTCGGCCAGGCGCACGGCGGGCGTCTCGCGGTCATCGGGACGCATCACGCGCTCCACAATCGCCCCATACACTAAGTAGCCCAACACAAGAGCCACAAGGCTGATAATAAATGTTATCATAATTATTATAGATATTTTGTTCTGGTCAGTTAATGAAGCGCAAAAATACAACTATTTCATCAATAGTGCGGCAAGCCTGTTTACTTTTTGTCGCTGAGGTCGGCGTTGCGGCGCAGCGTCTTGTGCCGCAGCCGCGAGATGGCGCTGTGGGCAAAGGTGCGCTTGAAATCTCCCGCACTCATCTGAGCAATGCGGTCGCGCGTGAGCGACATCACGGCATCGGCGGGAGCGAAGTCCGCCACAGTGGTCGCTACAGCATGTGCGTTGTGGGGACAGCACAGCTGGCACTCGTCACAGCCCACGACCTTGTCGTCCACCACTTGGGCCACCCAATCGGGCAGCTGCTCGTCATGGTTCTCGATGAGCAGGCACGACAGGCAACGTGAGGCATCGGCAGCACCGTCGCCCGTCAAGGCCCCTGACGGACACGCCTCGATGCACATGCCGCAGTCGCCGCAGGACAGCGTGCACGGCTTGTCGGGCGGCAATTGGGCCGTGGTGACGATTTCGCCCAGGAAGAAGTAAGACCCCTTGCCGGGGATGATGAGACAGTTGTTACGGCCGATGAACCCGAGGCCCGCACGTTGCGCCCAATAGCGCTCACGAATGGGGGCCGAATCGACACACGGACGGGTGGCGCAATGGGTGATTTGTTCGATGAAATGGGCCAATTCGGTCAATTTCTCCCGCAGCACCTCGTGGTAGTCGCGTCCGTAGGCATAGTAGGCGACACGCATCGCCTCGGGAGGCTGGAAGCGGGTGGGGTAGTAGTTCAGCGCCAGCGAGATGACCGTCTGGGCCCCGTCGAGCAGCAGCGACGGGTCGCGCCGCAGGTCGCGGTGCCCGGCCGCCCACTGCATGCAGCCGTTGTGCCCCAACTCTATCCAGCGGTCATACCGCGCCACAGCCTCGTCATCGACGGGTGTGGCGGCGGCAAAGCCGCAAGCGTCAAATCCCAGGCTTGTGGCCTGGGACTTGATCCGTGTTGCTATGTCAATGCTCGGGGATGGCATCGAACTTGTAACCTTGCTCCTGCAGCCACTCGATGGCGCGCGGCAAGGCATATTTCATGTTTTTCTCGGCCTTGAGCGAGTCGTGGAAGACGATAATCGACCCGTTGCGGGCATAGCGCTTGACATTGTTCAGCACCTGTTCGCCCGTGAGTTTGCGGCTGTAGTCGCGCGACACCAGGTCATACATGATGATGGCGAAGCGGGAGCGCAGCACTTTGGACTGTCCCCAGCGCAACAGGCCGTGTGGCGGGCGGAACAGCGTGCTGCCGATCAGCTCGTTGGCGCGGAACACGTTGTGCAGGTAGTGCTTGGTGCCCACGTGCGCACCTTGCAGGTGGCTCATCGTGTGGTTACCCACGCTGTGGCCGCGGCGGCGCACCTCCTCGAGCAGTTCGGGATGCCGCTCCACGTTTTCACCCACCATAAAGAAGGTCGCCTTGATGCCGTAGCGGTCAAGCGTGTCGAGCACCCACGGCGTGACCTCGGGGATGGGGCCGTCGTCAAATGTCAAGTAGACCGTGTGGTCGCGCTTGTGGATGCGCCACACGGTCTCAGGAAATATCATGCGGTAAAGCAGAGGCGGACGCTCAACTAACACGATGGCTTAACCATTTTTTGGTTGAACATCAGTTGCCCAGCATGCTGTTCAGGGCTTCAGAACTCTCTTCGTCAGTCCCCTCGGCGGCTTGTGCTTGGGCGGCAGCTTGCTGCATGGCACGCTGCTGCATCGTGCGCTCGTAGGCCTGCTGATAAGCCTGCAGACGCTCCATGTTGACACCCGATGCGATGAGTTTCTTCACCAGGGCCTCGTACTTCTCGTCACCGTTCTGGCTGCCGTAGTCGCTCAGCATGTTGGTCACGTACTGCTGGTCGATGAACTTCTCGGCAGCGGTCAGGCTCTCGTACTGTGAAGCGTCAAGCGTCTGGAAGAAGCGCAGATACTGGCCGTAACGCATAATCTCGTCCTCCAGAATCTTGCTGCTCTTCTCGATGCAGGTGTTGTCACCGCTGAGCTTGCCCAGGTTGTAGTAGACGGTGGCTACCTGCTCACCCATCTGAATGGCAAACGGGCAGATCGAGACGGGCAGCTTCTCCATCATCAGGTCGAGGATGTGGCGGGCCTTCTTGAAGCGGTCGGCAACATAGGCCTCCTTTGTCATCCCCTCGGGAATGGGCTGCTGGCCCATCATGGCCATGTTGCCCTCGTTGCTCAGGTTGCTGGCCAGATCGACCAGGGCGCTGCGCATGGTGGTCACCATGCGGCTGATGGTCTCGTCCAGGTAGATCGACTCGGGCGTGGCCTTGTCGAGGCCGCCCCACAGGAACTTGTTCACCACGTTGTCATACATGATGTCGGTCGAGACACCGATTTCGCCGCGCTGAGAATCGTTGACAATGGGGGTTACCTGGTAGGCCAGACCGGTCAGGCGCAGGTAGGGATCAAGACCCAGGTAGTAGCTGTTGGGAACGGTCATGGCGAAGTAGCAGGGACGGTTCCAGCCCTGGGCGATGCTGCTGGCAATAATGTCAAACGACATCAGCTGGCTGGCGGTCATACCGGAACCCATGCGGCGCAGGTCGAGGTTAATCGACGGCTGGATCATGTCGCGGTGCTCGGGCTTGACGACACCGGCCTTGATGGCCTGGTCGGCATCAACGGGCATATAAACCAGCGGATAGTGGATCTCGACGATGCCGTAGGGGTTGTTCTTGCTCTCAGGACTATAGAGGTGAGCGAGCGACTTGAGCGCGTCGGTAGGCGTCTCGTCGGGCTGCACAAAATAGCAGAACTGACGCTCGTCATAGGCGTAAGTGTCCTTAGTGGCCTGCATGGGCAGCGGGGTTGACTCATAGGCGGCACGCTGCATCTGGCTGATGTACCAGTCGGTGGACAGGTAACTCAGGTTCACGGCACGCACGTCGGTGCGGTAGCCCTCTACCTCCTGCAGGTACCACAAGGGGAAGGTGTCGTTGTCACCGTTGCAGAAGATCACGCCGTTCGGAGCCACACTCGACAGGTAGTTGCGGCCGAAGTCGCGCGCCGCGGTCCTGCCGCTGCGGTCGTGGTCGTCCCACGTCTGGCTGACCATCTGCAGGGGCACGAGCACACCGATCAGGGCTGCCACGGCAGCAATGGCGGTAGCCACGCCGCCACGGTTACCGTTGTTCACAACGGCAGCGTCGGCCTTAGCCTCTTTCTTTCCCTTCTTCCTAAGGGCCCACATCACGAGGCTCCACAGGCCGGCAACACCCATACCGATCCAGATGCTGAAGGCATAGAACGAGCCGGCGTAAGCATAGTCACGCTCACGGGGCTGGCTAGGCGTCTGGTTCAGGTACAGCACGATGGCGATGCCCGTCATGAAGAACAGGAAGAAGATGACCCAGAACTGCTCGATGCCGCGGCGGCCGCGGTAGGCTTGCCACAGCAGGCCGATGATACCCATCAGCAGCGGCAGCATGTAGAACACGTTGTGGCCCTTGTTGCCCTTGCCCAGGTCCTCGGGCAGCAGGCTCTGGTCGCCCAAGCGGGGATTGTCGATGAACGAGTAGCCCGAGATCCAGTTGCCGTGGGTGATTTCACCCATACCCTGGATGTCGTTCTGGCGGCCGGCGAAGTTCCACATGAAGTAGCGCCAGTACATATAGTTCAGCTGGTAGCCCACAAAGAACCGCAGGTTCTCCATCATGGTGGGCTTGAGCTTCTGCTCTTGCTCGATAGTGTTGCCGTCGCTGTCAATCTTGGTGGTTGCTGACACCTGAGTGCCCTGCATACCTAGCCACTCGACATACTCGCGCTCGTGCTTCTCGTCATGGATGCGCGGGAAGAGCATGTTCTGCTCGGGACTGTATTGATAGATCTTCTTAGGACCAAGCTCTTTGTAACGGTCAGGCTGGTCGGGGGTGGCCTTCACCTCGGGAGCATACTGCATGGGGCCGTTCTTGGTGGCGGGCTCCATGCCATTGCCGTTCTGCTGGTACATCACATCGCTGTAGAGCGTGCGGCCATACAGCAGCGGGGTCTCGCCATACTGCTCACGGCTCAGGTACTTGGCCAGGGCAAAGGTATTGTTGGGCGAGTTCTCGTCGAGCGGGGTGTTCTGCGAACTGCGGATCAGAATCAGCGCATAGCAGCTGAAGCCGATGAAGATCACCAGGATGCATGACATGATATTGGTGAACAGGCGCACGGGAACGCGCTTGCAGTACTTGAACAGATAGACGCACAATGCGATGAGCAGCACCAGCGGAATCAGCAGGTTGTCGCCAATCAGAATGATGCCCGACAGCACGATGGCCACGGTAAACGCCAGCTTCATGCGCAGCTCGCTCTTGTTGCTGTACAGCTCCCACAATGCCCATGCCAGCGAGGCAAGGAGCAGGATGGCATAGAACAGCACGCCCGAGTTGAACGACATGCCCAGCGTGTTGACGAAGAACAGGTCAAACTTCTGACCCATCTCCACGAATCCGGGCTCTAGACCGTACAGAATCAGGCCCACAACCACAAACGACAAGAGCAACGTGATGAGTGAGCCCTTGACCGATGCGGCGGTGCCCTTGGACTGGCAGCGACGGTAATAATAGATCAACGCAATGGCAGGGATGCACAGCAGGTTCAGCAGGTGCACACCCAGCGACACGCCCAGCACATAGGCTATCAGCACAATCCAGCGGTCACTGCCAGGCTCGTCGGCACGGTTCTCCCACTTCAGGATCAGCCAGAATACCAGTGCAGTACAGAACGATGAGAAGGCATATACCTCGGCCTCGACCGCACTGTACCAGAAGGTGTCACTCCACGTGTAGGCCAGCGCACCGCAGATGCCGCTGCCCATCACCACCAGGTACTGGGCAAGGCTCATCTTGTCCTCCTCGCCGTCCTTGACGACAAGGCGCTTCACCAGATGGGTGATAGACCAGAAGAGCAACAGAATCGTGAGCGCACTGAAAATTGCCGACATCGCGTTGACGCACTTGGCAACAGCCATCACGTCACCGCCCGCAAACTTGCTCGCAAAGTTGGCGGCAAGGATAAAAATCGGGTTGCCGGGCGGATGGCCGATTTCAGTCTTAAAACCTTGAGCGATAAATTCCGGGCAGTCCCAGAAACTGGCGGTAGGCTCGATGGTCAGCAGGTACGTCGCTGCTGCCACAATAAAGATGAGCCATCCCAGCGTGTTGTTGATGAGCTTGTACTTCTTCATCGTTTCTCTTAAAAATTTTGTTTTATTTCGTTTGTTTTTACCTGTTCTTGAAACTACGAATTTCGCAAATTATCCGAATCATTATCTCGACATAGCCAATGATGATATTCGCATAATTTGCATAATTTGCGGCTTTGTGTTCAAATACCAAACGGCAAAGGTACTCATAATCTTATAAATAATGTGCCCTTTCCCCCTATATTTGACCAAATTTAACGGCATTTTAAATTAGTTGTCAACGTAGAGAAGCAAAAAAATGCATCTCCATCCAGCCTATTTTCCTCATCTCTTCGTCCGTCGAAAAGCAATGGGCCGTTTTTACCTCCATTTTTGCAACATATTGATTTTCAATGCCTTGTTTGTAATACACCAAACAAAATAGGTGGTGCGGGATTGTTAACGAACTGTTAAAAGCACATTCTTGCCCTCACACCAAAGGTAAAATCACAACAATCATGTCCACCATACCAAAACGCATAAACTACGACAACAACTCTTTTACCCTCACGCTCCCTAATAAAAGGAAAACAAGAAGTACAAGAAAAACAAAACCCTCACCCTCGCCCACCATCCCCTCTATCTCATCTATCCAGAATTGAGACAGGTTATCAATTGCTTTTTCTTGTATAAGAAGCACTAAGTGTTATTGTCTTTTTTGATTTCTTGTCTTTTCTCGTCATTGCTTCTTCAATAGCCCTAATACGTCTCATAATTGAATTTCTGCCTAATGCATTTTTCCGTTTTCTGCTGTCTTCCATAGCTTTATTTAAGTATTTCAAGGCTTCTTTGTATTTGTCTTGGTAGAAGTATGACATTCCTATTTCTTGGTAAACCAAGCTTTCATTGGGTTTTTGGCCAGTCAATAATGTATTTATCCGATATTCAATAAGTTTCTTAATGTATCTTGTTGTTATATTTATTGTCTTATTTTGTAATCTATTATAAGGATGTTTGAGAGTTTCTGGTTTAATCTGATTAAAAACAAATTGAATACGTTCGTATTTATTTTTTTCAAATTCTTTGAAAAACTGAATGAATTCTGGAATGATTTGTTGTGGATCATCAACTTTTAAACTACTGATATAGTCATAAAAACATTTATTACTACCCCATAATAATTCAGGCATTTGATTCAATGAATAATACATTCTATTGCGCGCAGGTCTTATGGGAACAATAATTGCTTGAATGAATAGTAGAATATTCTGTTTCGCAAAACTCTTCATCATATCGATAACAGAAGTGTTTAAACAAAAATTCCATTTAATATTAACTCCTGAATCAACAGTGAAAATGAAGCCATAAAATATCTGTTTGAAATCATTTGAATGTCTATGAAGGCAATCAAAAAAGAGATTTGTTTGAATTCTGATAACCTTTTCTTTAGAAAGAGGAAAATCCCATTTGTCTTGAGCAAGAAGAAGAGAATATAGGTATATACAAATATTGATGTCGTATCTATTTTCAGTTAAAATCCGCTCAATAAACTTTTTATCTTCCGGTAAATATTTCTGATTACTGTTATAGATACTAAGTTTTCTCATACAATCTGAAACAAATTCACCTGATATATTTTGTACCAAATTTGTATTTATTGAGAAAACGAGAATCTGAATTAATGTTTTTAGGTCCTCTTTGTCAGAAGGTTCATATTTTCGTAATCTATCACTTAGCGAACGTTTTTTATATTTGGACCATTTATTTATTTTTTCTTTAATAAACTCAAGATTTTGAGTTTCCATAGTTTCGTTAAATTCAGATAATGCTATCTCGGTCTCTGAAAGATCTGGCACAAAATAGTTATCAAAGGAATCCTCATCGTTGATTCCATTAAAAAGATAATTTGCATCAGTTGAAATCGATTCAGGGAAAAGAATTCGTATAATGCTATCAATAGCATCAATATCAGATTCATTAATTTTCAATTCCGTTTTTTTACTTTGTAATTGCTTAGAAAGAAAGCTTTTATCGTCGTATGTATCTTTTATTATCTTCATGTAACCTTCGTCGGATTTGAAGAACGATGTTCTGTTTTTTGCAAAATAAAAGAATGCGAGTGGGTATTTTGTTTTAAATAACTCGATTAATAATAAATCATGAACACTCACTTTCCACTCCAAAAACTCATAGGAGAGAATAAAACTATTAACCAAACGTTTTATTTCTCTAATATTAGATAATAGCTTGACAAAAAGAGAATCTGTTCTTGCCCAATTAACAAAAGAAATGTAATCATCATCTTCTTTGAAATCAGAGTCGAATCGTTCCTCCAACATCTTTTCTAATTCTAGGTTGAGGTTCATGCTGGGGCCTTCAAGTGGCTGTAATTCTACTTGAAAGATTTTATCGGTAAAATCAATGCCTTTTGTATCCATTTTTTCATCTAAACACTTGACCAGATATGATTTATCATAAGCGGCAATAAAATATATGTATGGGAAATCCGAAATATTTCTAATTAATTTCATCATTTCCATTAATTCACTGGCTTCAAGTCTATCTAGGTCGTCTATGAAGACAAAAATCTTTCTTTGGATGTTTTTTATGGCTTTGGCAATTTGATCCTTTTTATCTTTAAGTAAACTGTCAGGATGAATTAAATTGATTAAAGAAGCTGTAACCTTGGTCTCTTTTGTATCAAATGCCGATAGCAAAGCTGAATAATTTATGATGTTTTTAGAAAGAGAATAATCAAATCGCTTCAGGCTTTTGCTCAATTCTTCAAAAAACACCGATACCAAGTCTTTTTCAGCGGCATACAACCAAGGATTAAAGTCAAGTGTGATACTGTCTGTTGATTTCTTATGGATATATTCTTTCATCATTTTCATAAATGATGACTTGCCTGCTCCCCATGGAGCATTAATCCCAAATGTAAAAGAGCCTTTACTTGTATCAGTGCGTAATAGCAAATCAGTCGCTTTTTCTGCCTGTTCTTTTCTACCTAAAATGTCTTCATTCGGATTGTCAATAGGTATGTCTTCAAAAAAGCCTTGATTAATTTGTTTATTCTTTTTCTTAAAAAAGACATATATCTTTTTAAGAAACCTCTTAATCTTATATAAAACTTCTTTTATTTTATAATGAAGCATTCTCTTTAAAGAATTGAGGATTATAATCTTAATTTTTTTTATTTTTAAAAAAACTATTATTCTATTGATGAGAATGTCTATTTTAAGATATGATACGATTTTCTTGAGGATATCTTTTAAGTGGCGAATGGTATTATAATTGGGGTTAATTAGTTTGCAAAGGGCAAATAATGGCACAATATCAACATATTTAAGGGTTTCGATGGCATGCAAAGACGTTAACTGTAAGCCATAAAAAGGTTCTTTTTCAATAAAACCAAAGAAAACACAGTTCCATCTGTAATAGTACCATATTCCAATTAGAATAATACTTATGATTATTGTTTGTTGTCTGTTCTTTTTACCTAAGTTGAATAAATAGCTGGTAAAACAAAGAGCAACAGCAATAAAGAACAACGTGTCATTAAATTGATTAGATTCAAAATGCTTAAGAAATGGAGTAATTATCTGATTTCCAATCAAGTCTTCCCAAAAACGATGGAAACTGATATATAGAATAGTTAATATAATAATAACAGCGTTGTTCCTCAGTAGAGAGGTTAATTGATCCCAATATTTTTCCGCTTTTTTCATCGTTATAGTCTTTTTTTGAGGTTAATGGATGTTAGCCTTGTATTTGTTGTTGTTTGATAAGTGAGTTGTAGAGGGTGAAGAGGTGGGAGACGACTTCGCTTTCGGTCAACGACGTAGGGAAGCCGTAGGCGGCCATGACGGCGCGGTCGTTGTCGCGGTGGGCCTTCAGCAGTTCCGGCGGCATCGTTAAGGGGTCGTACAGGTCGGCCAACGAGCTGTCGGGGTACAATGCCCTTGCGTTAAGGATGGCCTGTGCGGTCTGGGCAATGCGCTCCCGCTGCTCCTCGCTCACCTCGGGCCACGGGAAATTGTTGTAAACCACATCCTTGCTATAACGATAATCCGATTTCAACCTGCCACAAACGACCCTCATCCACGCCATGTGAACACTCGACTCCAACACACCGAAATGATACAACGACGCTTTGGGAACCATCATATTAGAATCCCCACAGATTATTTCTGGAGACATAAATCCCAAGGGAATATAATTGCGATTCTCAGAGGAATGCCTAGGAACTAAGATATAATTGGACTCGGGTTGCCGTATTTCGCCAAAAAGCATGGGATAATCAGCAGCCTTTCGCGTCCCTGGACGTGAACTCTTTTCTCGTAATTCTTGGACTTTGATTAAATTCTCGTATATAGGAGGAATAGAGCGATAAATACTAGGAGCCATATCCTTGAGCCATAAGCACCAACGATTTTTATTATTGATGAATTCTTGAGCTCCCATAAAAACTTTGAAAAGAGAATTTGCTTGCGGGTACTTCTTTACAATTATATCTTTATCCTCAGTTTTATAATTACATAGATAGCCACCATCATTGGGCATATTGCCAAATACCATTTCAGGCACGTCACACAGGGGCTTGTTGCAACTGCCTACAAACGCGTCGGGTCCGTCTATCAAGTAGGCATTAATGTGGTTGACAGGAATAACACGGTCATTGTCAAACAAAACTTTGTCTTTCTTGTCTTCATAACTGAAGCCGACAATGATGCAGTGCACATGGGCCTTGATTTTAGCCTCACTGTCCCAACGGAACGTGCGGTAGGCAGAATTGATGACGATACCATCTTGCATAAGCGGTTCCCACAGGTTGGCGACCTGTTCACCTTGACAAATAGAATTTGTGGAAACCAGTGCGGCTTTGATGGCTGTGCCGCGCATCAGGTCTGCTGCTTTCTTGTACCAGCCGCACACATAGTCCATGTTACCGATATTTTTCCATTTGGTTCCAAAAACGCTGACCAGATCTTCTTTCTGCTTAGCGGTCGCCATTCGTGCCCCGATAAACGGCGGGTTGCCCATGATATAGTCGGGCAATTGGATTTCAGAAGTCTCAGATTCTTCAGTTGTTTTATTAAAGAGGCTGCGCCAGTCGATGCGCAGGGCGTTGGCCTCGTGGATGTTGGGGAAGGACTTGAGCGGCAGGAATTCAAGGTCGTGCGAGATGATGCGCTCGGTCTCGGCCAGCATCTGCGACTCGCTGATCCACAGGGCGGTGGTGGCGACGGTAACGGCAAAGTCGTTGATTTCGATGCCGTAGAACTGGTGGATATCCACCTTGACGGGGTTGACGAAGTCGTCGCCGCCGATAAACATGGATTCGCCCTCGTAAAGCGCTCGAATGAGCCTGTTTTCCAGGCGCCGGAGCGACAGGTAGGTCTCGGTGAGAAAATTGCCGCTGCCGCAGGCGGGATCGAGGAAGGTAAGGCTTGACAAGTGTTCCTGGAAGTCCAAGAGGCGTTTGCGGCGCTTGCTCACGACTTTTTCTTCAAGGATGTCATCGAGCTGCTGGCGCAGGTCGTCAAGGAAGAGCGGGTCGATGACCTTGTGGATGTTCTCGACGCTGGTGTAGTGCATGCCGCTGCTGCGACGGGTCTCGGGGTTGAGGGTGCTCTCAAAGACGGCGCCGAAGATGGTGGGTGAAATCTCGCTCCAGTCAAAATCGAGCGAGGCGTGCTGCAAGAGCAGGTCACGGATTTCCTCGTTCAGGCGCGGAATCTCGATGTCGCCCTCAAACAGGCCTCCGCTGGCATAGGGGAACGCGGCCAGGTCGTCCTGCAGGTATGGGTCACGCTCGTCGAGCGGTGTGTTCAAGACCTGGAACAGGCGGATAAGGGCATTGCGCATGTCCATCGTGTCATAGCGGGCGAGGTAGTCATGGAACATGTCATGACGGCCAAAGATGCCCGCATCCTCGCTGTAGAGGCAGAACACGAGCCTGACGCACAGCACGTTCAATGAACGCAGCGACTCGGCATTGGTGGGGTCCTTGTATTCCTTGAGCAGGGCGTCATAGAGTTTGCCCACAATGGCTCCCGCCTGCATCGACACGCGCATCTCACGTTCGAGGTGCTCGCTGCCGGTCTCGACGAGAAAACGCAGACGGTAGTGCTCCTTGCCCAGGTCGGCAAGGCGAATCTCAAAGGGCTCGCCATTAGGGTTCTCCATGTCATAGACGAGGAAGGTCGAGAAATTGCAGGTCACAATCCAGCGGGGGCGCTTGCTGTAAGGCAAGCCCGCACTGTAACGCTGCGCCTGCCTGAATGGCGTGAGTGACGAGCCGTCGCTCTGTTTGATGGGTGCCCGCAGGTCCTTGCCCAGCGACTTCTGCTCAATCATGGTGTGGGTGCGGTCGATGTAGCCGTCGATAAACGAGGTATGGTCGAGCTGCACCTGGTCCTCAAAGGAGATGAACGTTGAGGGCTCCTCGATGCCGAACACCTCGGTCAGCAGTTCGGTCCAGAATAGCTGGCTCTCGCCCTTCTCATATCCCTTGCCTTCCCAGCGCTTGGCAAAGCGCTCAGCAGCCTGCGCGATCTTCTTCTCGGTCTTGTTCATAGAGACAGTTTGGTTAGAATAGGGCAAAGATACATATAATTCCCTTATTTTCCAGTAAAAATCGTGTGATATGTTGTAGCATTATGATTGATATTCGTTATAGATATGACAGGCTTTCTTCAAGCTTGCTGTAGGGCCTCGCCTCGGCGTGGCCGTTCGTCACCTCAAAAAATAATTAGTCCTGTTTATTGTTTACAATTTTGTAAACCTATTTCAGGACAAGTCAAAACACTGATTACGCCGATTATC
>Ga0310694_10002460_pt1 | contig 19040 bp, 14 predicted proteins | sample 174DNAGHGhighgp2_FD_203884 | JGI IMG/M metagenome (GOLD analysis project Ga0310694, IMG submission 203884) | Sheep rumen microbial communities from Palmerston North, Manawatu-Wanganui, New Zealand - 1742 DNA GHGhigh gp2 (v2) (version 2) | ecosystem: Host-associated > Mammals > Digestive system... | reverse complement strand
TTTCCGAGCGTGAGTACCTTCGACATAGTCAAAGGTACGATTAAGTGAGCGAAAAACCAAAAGTTTTTTGAGTTTTTCCGAGCGTGAGTACCTTCGACATAGTCAAAGGTACGATTAAGTGAGCGAAAAACCAAAAGTTTTTTGAGTTTTTCCGAGCGTGAGTACCTTCGACGCAGTCAAAGTTACGATTAAGTGAGCGAAAAACCAAATTACCACACATTTTTCTACGCTTATCTGCACAGTCCGCCCCATAAGCCCCATAAGTCCCATTAACCCCATAAGCCCAAGCGCTGTTAAAAACATGTTTTTAATACGAATTTCCATAAATCAATCAAAAATTTTAACAAAATTTTTGAACAATTGTATGGTCGCTCGGCGACGAAGGAGACGCTTTCCCAAGCAAGAATTATATGTTTTAATGATATTCGCAGAGTGGTTACCCACCTCATTCTGACTGTTAAAAGCTCTTAATTCTGGAAACACCTATAACGGCAATGCTTCGTGACAATTCGAGGTGATGGAATGGTCGACCATCATTTCTCACTCATCAGTTCGCCCAGTCTCCTGTTCAGAATGTCTGGGCGGATTTTTCATTGGGGGTGTCATCACCTTATGGTGTCGGAATGATTTTTTTGTTACGACAAAGCTTGTCTTGGCGAGCAACATCCGAGCGTCGCCAAGGTATTGCTAGGTTTTCAAAAGCATTGAATAATTCGTGTCTTTTTTTGCCAAGTCATTTTTAAAGGTCTCTTACATTAATTAAAGGTATTTTAGGGATGAAACAAAATTGAATGTCGTTGAAACGAAATCAAAACACACATTGTAAATAATATTTTATCTTTGCACCGTCATTTGTTACACTATGTAATTTCATAACCCAAATAACTATCTAATAACTTAAAAATTATTATCATGCATTTTAACTTGAAAAAAACCATCTTCTTGATGGGTGTATGCTCCTTGTTTGGGGTGTTGAGTGCACCGCAAGCCATTGCAGCGCCTGCCGGGGTCTCTTCCACCGACGAGGTGCAACAATCCAAGAGAGTGACGGGAAAGGTGAGCGATGCCGATGGCGCACTCATTGGTGCTACTGTGATGGAAAAGGGTACGTCTAACGGTGCCATCACCGATGTTGACGGCAACTTCACCATCAATGTGAATCCAGGTGCCACACTGGTTGTTTCCTATGTGGGCTATACCACACAGGAAATCAAGGTGGGCAACCAAAGCAACTTGAACATCGTGCTTGATGCCGAAGGCGGCAGCCTCAACGAGGTGGTGGTCATCGGTTACGGCACGCAGCGCCGTGAGGCAGTCACCGGTTCGGTGGCCAATGTCAATGGTGAGAAACTCAACCAGGTTGCCGCCACCAATGCAGCACAAGCCCTTCAGGGACGTATCGCCGGCGTGCTGATGACACAGACATCTTCACAACCGGGCGCTGAGATGCAAATCCGCATCCGTGGCCAACGTTCATTGAGCGCTTCCAACGACCCGCTCATCGTCCTCGACGGAATACCCTTCATGGGCCAGCTCTCCGACATCAACCCCGCCGACATCAAGTCGATGGACATCCTCAAGGACGCATCAGCCACGGCCATCTATGGCTCGCGTGGTGCCAACGGCGTGATCATCATCACCACCGCGAAGGGTTATCAGGGTGCTCCTGCAAAGGTTTCCTATAACGGATATGTTAATTTCAAGACCGTGTTTGAGGATTACCCCATGATGGACGGACCCACATTCGCCAAGTTCCGCAAGTATGCTGGAAAGTATGAGAACTCCCTCGACGAGAACGACAACACCAACACCGACTGGCAGGACCTTTACTATCAGACCGGTGTGAGCTACAATCACGACTTGACCGTTTCCGGCGGCACCAATGGTGGCAGCTATAGCTTCGGTGCTGGATACTATCACGACGAGTCGCCCGTTCCCACACAGGAGTACGACCGCATCTCCGTACGTGGCAACTTCGACCAGATGGTGGGCAAATGGTTCCGCTTCGGTCTGAGCACCAACAACAGCTATCGCATGAACCAGGGTGTGAACGATATGTATGGCGTGCTGAGCAAGAGTCCGCTGGCCAGCCCCTATGACGAGAATGGCAACCTCAAGCGCTATGTCACCCTCCCCGCCGACGACCAGTCCGTGGTCACCAAGGAGACGGTGAGAAGAGACAAGGCCATCTGGCTCAACGAGAACAAGGGCATCGGCTCCTACAACACCCTCTTCGGCGAGGTGAAATGCCCGTGGGTGGAAGGACTGAGCTACCGCATCAACGTCGGTTTGAACTTCCGTTCCTCCAAGGGTGGCAACTTCACCGGCACAGGTGTGAACAACAAGGATGAGAAAGCCATCAACGGCGGCGGCGTCTCCGAGAACCAGACCCGCAACTGGGCTATTGAGAACATCGTCACTTTCGACCGCACCTTCGCAGAGAAGCACAACCTCAACATCGTCGGCATGTACTCCGCTGAGGAGACCACCTACGAGTCAACAGGTGCCTCCGCACAAGGCATACCTGCCGACTTCTTCCAATACTACGCCCTCGACAAGGCAACTGGCGAGGTGAACCTTAACAACTACAGCTACTGGCAGAGCGGCCTGATGTCGTGGATGGGTCGTGTGATGTATTCCTACGACAACAAGTACATGCTTTCCGCAGCCATCCGTTCCGACGCCTCCTCACGCCTGGCCAAGGGACACCAGTGGCACACCTATCCCGCTGTCAGCGCAGGTTGGAACATCTTCCGTGAGAACTTCATGGAGCCTGTCAAATGGGTGGACAACCTGAAACTGCGTGTCGGTTATGGCGAAACCTCCAACCAGAGCATCAGCCCCTATTCCACACTCGGTGGACTGGCAGTGCGCAACTACAACTTCGGCGACACCTATATGGCTGGATACTATGTCAATGCACTGCCCAACCCAGAACTGGGATGGGAATATTCCAAGACTTGGAACGTAGGTCTCGACTTCTCCTTCTTCAACGGAAGACTCTATGGTTCGTTGGAATACTACATCCAAAAGACCAACGACATCCTCCTCGACGTATCTCTGCCTTCCTCCTCAGGTGTGAGCAGCTTCACCGGAAACATCGGAAAGACGGAGAACAAGGGATGGGAATTCACCCTCAACGGCATCATCCTCGACAACAAGAATGGATGGCATTGGGAGGCTGGCATCAACCTCTACGCCAACAAGAACAAACTGGTGGCTCTCGCCTCTGGTGAAGACCGCGACGAAGGCAACCGCTGGTTTGTGGGACACCCCATCGATGTCATCTACGACTACGAGTACGACGGTCTGTGGAATGCAGAAGATGTTTATAATGTAACAGTAAAGAACGACGATGGCACAACCACCGAGACCACAAACTTTGCCATTCTCGAGCCCGGCGGCAACCTGGGTATGATCAAGGTGAAATACAACGACGATGTGCTCGATGCCAATGGTGTTCCCACCCGTGCCATCGGTCCTGACGACCGTCGCATCATGAGCATGGAGCCCGACCTCCTTGGCGGCTTCAACACCACCGTGGGCTATAAGAATTTCGACCTCACCGTCATCGGTGCCTTCCAAGTGGGCGGCAAGCTCATCAGCGCCATCCACTCTTCCAACGGCTACCTGAACATGCTCACCGGTCGCCGTGGACAGCTCGACATCGACTACTGGACAGAGGACAACACGGGTGCAAAATATCCGAAACCAGGTGGCATACAGAGCGGTGACAACCCCAAGTACGGCTCAACCCTTGGATATTTCGATGCCGGCTACCTGAAGATTCGTGCCATCACCCTTGGCTACAACTTCGACAAACTGAGTGTCATCAAGAACCTGGGCATCAGCCGCCTGCGCCTCTACGCCACCGTGCAGAACCCCTTCGTGCTCTTCTCACCCTACACCAACGAGAGCGGTCTTGACCCAGAGACCAACTCCTGGGCCAACCAGAACACGGCTGTGGCTTACGGCGAGTACTCCGGAAAGCACAGGATGCCTATCATCGGCTACAACACTCCTGCCACGCGCAACTTCCTCTTCGGCATCAACGTAACATTCTAATTGACAATTGAAAACAAAGAATTGACAATTTAATATAGATAAGAATATGAAAACCAAAAATATCAAATATATCCTTGCTGCGGGTTTGTTGTGCTGTGGACTTTCCACCACCTTCACCTCCTGCTCTGATATCCTTGACGAGCAGCCTCGCAGCCAGTTCGACCCCACATTCTTCACCACGAAGACGGGTATCGAGGGTGGTCTGACATCTCTATATGCTCACCTGCGCTATTTCTATGGAAACGGCTATTGGCTCAATCATTGTGAGACAGGCACCGATGAGTACACCTATGCTCAGTCGGCCGACGGCAACTTCAAGGATGCCGACCTCTCGGGTGTAGGCTCCCTCACTTCCACCAGCAGCCGCTCTGACATTTTGTGGGGAACGGCATTCGCCAACATCAACACCGCCAGCGGCATCATCGAGAACGGAGCTGCCGCCGGCATCAGCGACGCCCTGCTCGCAGAGGCTTACTTCTTCCGTGCTTTCGACTACTTCCTCCTTGTGCAGACCTTCGGTGGCGTGCCACTCGACCTGGGTGCTGGAGATTTGAAGTTCAACACCTCCACCATACGCACCTCCAAGCGCAACACCGTGCCTGAGGTCTATGCAGCCATCTTCGCCGATTTGGAGAAAGCTGTCGCCGACCTGCCCGACAATCCTCGTCTGACAGGCACCGCCACCAAGAATCTTGCACGTCTCTTCCTTTCAAAGGCTTATCTGACCTATGCTTGGTGGTTGGAGAACCCCAAACAGATTCCCACTTATCCTGAGTGCACACGCGATGCCGGACAAGCCAACTCTTACTTCCAAAAGGCTTATCAGACTGCCATGGAGGCCATCAACAATCCTGGGCCTTATGGATTGCAGCCCACTTTCTATGACGTGAACGTCGCCACCAACGACCGCAACTCGGAAATCATGCTCTATGCCGACCACGACGAGAACGAGAAGTTTGGCAACGGTGGTGCCGGCTACGGTTGGGGTAGTGGTGGCTCACCTGAGAACTTCGCCTATTGGATGGAGACTTGGAACTACACCGAGATGACAGCGAAGGCTGCTTCAGGTGCTACCATCAACCCCATCCAGCGTGAGGCTGTGCAGGCTCTCGGACGTCCTTGGACACGTATGGCTCCCATCGCCGACAACTTCATGAAGGGTGGTGTTTGGGAAGACGATGTCAAGGCCATTGACTCTCGCTACGACGCCACTTTCACCCTCCGCTACCACACCAACTGGCAGAAGGCTGGCAGCAATGAGCCTTATGTCTTTGGCGCCAATGGCATGCAGGTGCTGCCCAACGAGGTTTACTTCAGCTGGGTGCCTGAGAGCGAGGATGGCAACATCAACTACACCGGTGCCGACGGAAGACTTGGTTTCGGAGAGATTCCCGGCCGCCCGGACTTCGTGGTTGCTGTCAACCATATCAGCCGCAAGAAGTATCCCATCAACTGGAAACTCGGCATCTACCGCACCGACAACGCCGGTGGTCTTGGCAGCAAGGTCAATGGCGGAAGCCCACGTCCTTACAACATCGCCAAGTTCTCTGAGCTCTATCTCATCGCCGCCGAGGCTGCTGTGAAGTTGGGGAACAACGTCGAGGCCAAGCGCCTTGTTGACGTACTCCGTGCCCGTGCAGGCAAGCAGACCTTCAGCCAGAACGACAACGTGGCCGTGTCTGTCGACCATACTGCTGAGATGTTGGCTGCCACACCGGCCGTCATCACCATCGACTACATCCTCGATGAGCGCAGCCGTGAGTTCTGGGGCGAGGGATATCGCTGGTTCGACCTCGTGCGCACACAGAAGTGGGCAGAGCGTTCCACCGTCTATCACATTGCCGGTGATGGATACACCGACAAGGACCTCAAGGAGTTCAAGCGCGACATTCCTGCCGGATATTACATCCGTCCTATCCCACAGGGACAGCTCGACGGTATGGAAATGTCTGACGAAGAGAAAGCTGCATACCAGAATCCAGCTTATAGAAATTAGTTCTTAAGTTATTGAATTAGGATTGGGGGGTGACCATTCGGTCACCCCCCTTTTGCTGAGGCATCATTACAAAAACATTGAAATATCGTCATAAAGTTATACTGGAATACCGCTATTCCGTCAACCCGCTATCCCGTCGTCACAATTCTTTTTTACAGATGAAAATCAGGTGTTGCTTGTCGCTGGTGGTGGTGGCGAAGAGATAAGTGTCGCCTCCGTCGGCTAGTCGCAGGCGTTTACGCAGTTGGTCGGCGGTGAGAGGGAAGTTGCGAGTGGTGATGTTGGCTTTGGTGATGCCCTTGAGCGTCTCACGTAACTGCCGCTTGTTCATCGTGGTGGTGCCGATGATGCGCATGACACGCCCTGGGAAATGGGGGATGTGCCGGGTGGAAAGGAAAAGATGGCTGTTGGGGGCGATGGCTTGCAGGGAGAACCTTTCCGCAAGCGTGGCGAAGCAGCCTGCTTTCATAATGGCCGCATTGGGCTCGTAGAGCCAGTATGTGGAGCCTATGGGACTTGCGGGGTCTATGATTCTTGTGGGAACAAGGGGTATCTCGTTGATGCAGGGTGTGGAGCCGGCGTGTTGTTCCGTTTCCGAGTCGGTGATGAAGGTCTGTTGGTCGTTTGCACAACAGACGACGGTGTTGGTGTTGCCGTGATGCGTACTGAGCCATACGAGCAGTTCCTTGCATTCGTTGGCAGCGGCCACGATGTGTATCTCCCTCACGGTGTTCGGGAAGGCATTGTCAAGGCTTTTGAGTGTCTCGTGCCAGTCGAGCATGGGTGATAGTTTCACCATCAGATGGTCGGCCTTTTCGAGGAGTCGGGGCAGTATGGGCAGGATGTCAGGGGTGCAGTCGCTGATGGCGAAGGTGCGTGCACCATGTTGGTCACGTCTTGCCGGGTCGATGAAAAGCAGGGAGAGATGGGGTAACGAGTCGAGCAGGGCAATGGCGTCGCCCTCGCGCACCTCGGCATGGTCGAGGCCCAAGGCGCACAGGTTGTGACGTGCCAGTTGACAAAGCGTGTCCTGGCGCTCGATGTAGATGGCTTGTGTGAAGAGTGGGGCGAGGAAGGAGAAGTCGACCCCGGCCCCGCCGGTGAGGTCGGCAAGGATGTGGCGTTCCTTGCCGCCTATGATTTTCTGGCATAGGTCGACCTTGTAACGTGCCGTCTGTTCCGACGAACACTGTTCCATGGCCAGTGGGGGAGGGTAGGTGATGTCCTCGCAGGCTGCCCAAGACGGCAATTTGTTTCTTGCTTTCTGCCAACCCCTGATCTGGTCGATGGCGAAGGCCATGTCCACGTCGGGGTGTTTGGACGCCTGCAAGGCCAGAGTCCGCGTGTCATCATTGCGATGTGCGAGGATGAAGGCTTTGATGCCCATGTCTAAAGTCTGAAAACTAAAGTCTAAAGTCTTAAATCTGAAAAATCTTAAATCTAAAGTCTAAAAACTAAAGTCTCAAATCTCAAATCTATCTGATGACCTTGTAGTATTTCTTTGCCTCGGCACGGGTGCAGAGGTTGAAATGCCACCATTCGGTGCGCAGAACCTTGAAGCCGCCGGCGGCCATCGCTTCGCGCAGGAGTTGACGGTTGGCTTGTGCCTCCTTGGTCATCCGCTTGCTTGCCACGAGTTGGTCTTCGATGTCGGTATGTGAGAGCGTGCCCATGTAGTCCACCTTGGCACCCATGGGGATGGTGTCGCCCCCGACGCGGCAGATGGAGATGTCAACCGCCATGCCGTAGTTGTGCATGCCGCCACCGTTGGCAGGATTGCTCACATAGATGTTTTTGGGAGTGCCCTTCACCACGTCCCACATCACTTGCTGGATGCTCATGGGGCGTGTGGCGTCGAAGATGATGAGACTGTATTCGGGATGAAGTTCCTTGAGTCTTTTCTGCGCTTTGGCGAGAGCAGCGGCAGCTTTGGGGTGGAGATATCCCTCGCGCAGGTCTTTGTAGAGCACCTTGCCTGTGAAGTTGTCAGGACGACTGTACATCAGGCTGACCTCGATGGTGGGGTCGACAGACTTGATGTTCACCATCCCTTGACGTTCCATCGAGCGTGCCGTGGCACTGAGGGTGTCGGACTGTACGGTTTCCGGAGCGTCTGCCATTTCTTTGGCGCTGTTGGTGTCCACAGCATCTTTGGTGACCTCGGGTTCTGCATTCTTTGTCAATTTTGGGTTGTCAGCTTTTGGGCTGGTGCAAGCTATGAGGATGATGGTTGCGAGCAGTATTCTTTTCATTTTTGTTGTTATTGATGGTCACCGCCTGCTTCTGAGAAGGAGCAGGCGGTGACCATGGTGAGTAAGTATGAAAATGTAGGATTAGAATTTCACTTCTGGCTTTTTCTGGGCGTCAGCGTCGGCTTGGAATTTCTCCATCTGGCGGAAGCCGAAGATGCCGGCGAAGATGTTGTTGGGGAAGGAGCGGACATCCTTGTTATAAACGGTTACCTTATCGTTGAACTTGTTACGGGCTTCGTTGATGCGGTTTTCCGTGCCTTCCAACTGTTTTTGCAAGTCCATGAAGTTCTCATTGGCTTTCAGGTCTGGATAGCTTTCCGATACGGCGATGAGCCTTCCGAGTGCGGAGCCCAGTTCACCTTGAGCTTTCTGGAACTCAGCAAGTTGTTCGGGTGTGCAGTTGCTGGGGTCGATGGTCATACTCGTAGCTTTGGCGCGTGCCTCTACCACTTCTTTGAGTGTGTTTTCCTCATGCTTGGCATATCCTTTCACTGTTTCCACAAGATTGGGGATGAGGTCAGCTCTGCGCTGGTAAGTATTTTGCACGTCGCTCCATGCCTGTGTGGCATCTTCCTGAGCGCCCACCATTCCGTTGTAGGCGCTGATGCACCATAATACCAATACCGCGATGACGGCAATGATAATCATTGTTGATTTTTTCATGCTTCTTATCTGTTTTTAGTGAATATATTTCAATGTCTCGCTTGTCAATTCCTAATTATAAATTATTCCTAATTATAAATTATTAATTATAAATTATTAATTGTTACCAGCTTCCTCCGGCGCCTCCGCCTCCGAAGCTTCCGCCTCCGAAGCTTCCGCCACCACCGCCACTGAAGCCGCCACCTCCTCCGAAGCCGCCACCTCCTATGAAGATGCTTCCTCCTCGACCTGAGCCACCGCTTCCTCTTCTTCCTCCGTCACTTTTCCAAAGATAGATGATGATGATGAGAAGAATGATGAGGAATAAGATGTCATTGAAAGTCAAATCATCATCAGAGGCCACGAAGGAAGTGGCAGGTGGCAGTTCTCCGCTTTTGATTTGTGTATAGACGGCCTGGCAGGTTTGCGCCACGGCGAGGCTGGTGTTGTTCGCCCGCATGTTGGGTTTGATGAAGTTGGTGGCGATGCGGTTGCAGGTGATGTCGGGTAGGAATTCCTCCAATCCTTTTCCGGGTGCTATGAAATACTGCCTGTCAAGGACGGCGAGCACGATGACGAGTCCGGTGCGTGTGTCCTTGTATCCCACGCCATAATTGTTGCCCACATCCTGTGCCATGCGGAAGGCATCGGCGTTCTTCACGTGGTTGACGACGATGAAGACTGTTTGGATGTCAAACTCATGGTTGAGCAGGTTGAGGTAATAGTTGGCAGAGTCCTTGTACTCTTTGACGAGAATATTGTCGGGGTCGCACACATACTGGGTGGAGTCTTTGAGATAGACCATTTCTATGTTGTCGGCACTCCAGATGGGGTATCCGTCGTCAGCTTTTTCCGGACTGGAGGCAATGGCTGTCATGCCGTTTGCCAGGAGGGCGGCCAGGATGAAGATGAAGTGCAGCCAAAGCTTCTTGGGTGTCGTTGTGGCGGTCATTCTCGTCAATTTTGTGCAAAAATAGTGATTTTTGCGGATGGTTGCAACTTTTAGGGTGGAATTTTTGTCTTATATGGTTTTTCTTATGTCGAGGGCTTTGTTTTCCGCCCTTTCCATCACCTCTCGCTCCCCAGGGCCTTTGTCGTTGATGCCGCAGAGGTGTAGGATGCCATGGATGATGACGCGATGGAGTTCGTCGTCGTATGGAGTGCCCTGCTCCTGGGCGTTGGATGCCACGGTGTCGAGTGAGATGACGATGTCGCCGCTGATGGTGTCGCCCTCGGAGTAGTCGAAGGTGATGATGTCGGTGTAGTAGTCGTGACCAAGGTATTCGCGGTTGACTTCCAGGATTTTCTCGTCGTCGACGAACATGTATCCGATCTCGCCGACCTTCTTCCCATAGGTGGCGGCCACGGCTTTCACCCATGCCGTGGTGAGGCGTTTCTTGATGGAGGGCATTTTCACTCCGTCGGTGTTGTAGGTGATCATTGTGGTGTGGTTTTTTTCTAGTATCTCTAGTCTTCCTAGTTTTCCTAGTATCTCTAGTCTTCTTGGTTTTTCTAGTCTTTGGTTATTCTTGTTTTCTTTTTGGGAGGAAGGGCGTGGTGTCTTGCCCGAAATGGGAGAGTTCTCTCACCATGGTCGAACTGATGCATGCCAGTTCCGGCTTGGCGAAGAGGATGATGGTTTCCAGTCCGCTGACGAGGCGGTTGATGTCGGCTTGCTCGCGCTCGTATTCGAAGTCTTTCACGCTCCGCACGCCTTTCACCACAAATTGCGCCCCCACGCGCCTTGCCAGTTCGATGGTGAGGTCGCTGTATGCCATCACCTCCACCCGTGGGTTGTCGGCGTAGAGGGTGGCGATGGTCTCCACGCGCTCTTCCGTGGTCTGGGTGTAGTGCTTGTGCTCGTTGACACCCACGGCGATGACGAGGCGGTCGGCGATGGCCAGCGCGCGCTGTGCAATGTCGTCGTGCCCGATGGTGAAGGGGTCGAAACTCCCTGGAAAGATGGCGGTGGTTTTCATTCAAAAAGGTCTCTTTGTTGTGGTGTTCCGTGGTAGGGGTTGCGCCCCAGGTGGCTGTAGGCCAGTTCGGTGACCATGCGTCCTCGTGGGGTGCGCTTGATGAAGCCTTCCATGATGAGGAAAGGCTCGTAGACCTCCTCTATGGTGCCGGCGTCCTCGCCGATGGCGGTGGCGATGGTGGTGATGCCCACAGGGCCGCCACGGAACTTGTCGATGATGGTGGTGAGAATCTTGTTGTCTATCTCGTCGAGGCCATACTGGTCGATGTTGAGGGCGGTGAGTGCCACGTTGGCGATGCTGAGGTCGATGGTGCCGTTGCCGCGCACTTGTGCGAAGTCGCGCACGCGTCGGAGCAGAGCGTTGGCGATGCGGGGCGTGCCACGGCTCCGCCGTGCAATCTCTTCAGCCGCTTTCTGCTCCATCGGCACGCCGAGGATTCCTGCCGACCGTTTGAGAATCTTTGTGATGGTCTCAGGGTCGTAGTATTCCAGGTGCATGTTGATGCCGAAGCGGGCGCGGAGGGGGGCGGTGAGCAGTCCGCTACGCGTGGTGGCGCCGACGAGGGTGAAGGGATTGAGGTCGATTTGTATGGTGCGTGCCGAAGGTCCCTTGTCGATCATGATGTCGATGCGGTAGTCCTCCATGGCAGAATAGAGGTATTCCTCCACGATGGGGGAGAGACGGTGGATTTCGTCGATGAACAGCACGTCGTTGGTCTGCAGAGAGGTGAGGATACCTGCGAGGTCGCCCGGTTTGTCGAGCACCGGACCGCTGGTGAGTTTGAATCCCACGCCCAACTCGTTGGCGATGATGTTGCTCAATGTCGTCTTGCCCAGGCCGGGAGGTCCGTGCAGCAGGGTGTGGTCGAGGGGTTCGCCACGGTATTTGGCGGCCTCCACGAAGACCTGCAGGTTGTCGACAACGCTCTGCTGGCCGCTGAAGTCGGCGAAGCTGAGGGGGCGAAGGGCATTCTCGAAATCCTTCTCTGCTGGCGACACGCGCTCTTTCCTTATGTCAAAATCTTCTTCCATGGATTGTTTTTCCTCCTTGGGTGCTGCATTCCTATCCGACAATGGTGACGGAGCGCACAGAATAGCCGACCGCCCTATGATGTTGGTCGCAGCAACCGTATTAACAGCCAACAAAGGTAATCAATGCCGTTTGAATCACCAAATATTTGATGGTTTAAAAAAATAATCAACCAAAAATTTGGAGGTTTCAACGTAAAAGATTACCTTTGCACCTCAAAATAAACGTCAAACGTTTGTATCTCGGACTTGTAGCTCAGTTGGTCAGAGCAACAGACTCATAATCTGGAGGTCCCAGGTTCAAGCCCTGGCTGGTCCACACTGAAAATCAAGCACTTACAAAGATTTTGCAAGTGCTTTTTCTTTTACTGGTGAACATGAGGTGAACATAGCTTCCTGTTTTTTATTTAAAAGGATTCTTTCTCGACTTACTGAAATGAAGTACAAATCTATGTGATTTCATAAGATTCTATGTATTAGTCTACAAACTTGCTAATTATTATAGTCTTTCCAAAGAAAGGATATGCACATTGTTCCAATTAGAAGAGGTAGGAAACAGTCCATGCGTAAATAAATACACCTAGTAAAATCACGTTCACATTTAAGGATTAAAATAAAAGCATCAATGCTCAATTGGTATTTCAATCGGTACTTCTATTAAATTTTCTATTTGTGTTGCAACCTCAGTGTAAATATCGACATTCTGATTGGGAGTTTCCAATGAAACTATCAGGGAATACCTAATTCGCGAATTGAATTTCTTTAAATTCGTACGCGACTTCCACCATCCTCCTACTGGGTATATAGCGACATACTTGCAACCTGCTAAATTAATGGCCATATCCTCAATAAAATCGCTATGTATAGACCCCACATCCCTGTTGTTAACTCCCAATTTCCATCTCCCCGAATCTACATGTATTGCGACATAGCCTTCATCACGCATCTTTTTGTTGACTCTGTTCTTGAAATGTTCCACAGATTCATTCACATCATTTAATTCAAAACGTAATCCGCAGGATTGATAGCGGTATTTATTTTTCCAACCAATTTCCCCTGGGCCCGGATCAATAAAATAAGATAGGGTTATTCTTACTTTTGCCGTCTGCTCTCCCAAGTCACTAAGAATATCTGTAGGCCAAGGAAGTTTGACTAAAGACATTTCGTTCATTTCATAGCTATAAGAACCATTCTTTTTCTTTTTAACAAAAGGTTGTATTGTATCCTGTGTAACAAGTGTTAGTGCATTATCTAAACTATTAAGCATTCTCTGTTCGTTAGGGACACCATACCCTACATTCCTCAACCTAAGGCCCATCTCTTTTTTGTTATTAGCAGGAAACTGTTGTATCATGGCGTCTGTCCATTCTGCGCAATGAACCATGATTGCCCTGATTGTTTCAGGCCAAAATTCAGGATACTTCTGCATAAGAGCCGAGGCTTTTTCTGTTGCTATTGCTGTGGCCAAACTTGTCGCACCAATAGTCGTAAATGGTTTCCTTAAACGATATTGAGCATTAGTTGTCAATGATTCAAGTGATTCTGATGTTGTGTATGGATCAGCAGGATTTGCGGTTTTATAAAGATTGCCTGCTTCAAACACGACCTCTGGTTTAATAGGTGCCGAAGTATCCCACAAAACCGATGTACGTGAAAACGGAGACATCTCGCCTGGTCTTGCCACAACTTGATATTGAGGATTATGATCAAAAGCAACTTTACCAGTATAACCACCTATGGTTAATGCGTTCCATGATTGTGCCGGATCTTGAATTGATCTAAGCCTATTACCAGATGGATAAATATCCCAAATTGCATTATTTTCAGGCGACAACTGGATGTTACCTGCAGAAATAAGCATCAAACGAGTATTGGTCCCATCGGAATACGCAAGCTGGTCGATAGCTCCAGACCAAGATGAAGGAACGCCTTGTTCTGAAGCCGCAGCGGTTACGGCCATACAATACAATTTCCTGTCTCTGGGGAAGGCTGCCTCAGCACGATATACAGATTGTTGGGTAATAGGCCCATACATGTCAGTTGGATTAACCCCTGCATTAGGAAGTATTTTTATAGAGCACAAACGATTAGTAATTGTTACAAGTGAAGCAGATTCAAGTTTCTCTTCAAGATTACCATATTCAATTATACCTGCCATTAACGTTCCATGTCCTTCCCCTGGATCAAAAGTTCCATTTCTTGGGATACTTGTCAGGCAATTTTCATCGGGAATAAGTGGCTGAAGCAATGGGTGTGCGTTGTTAATACCAGAATCCAACATACATGCAAGAACGTCATTGCCTTGATCAACATAAAGTCTTTGCAACAAATCATTAACCCAGTCGTTCTGATCTTTAGTTGATTCTTGGCACCAAAAAGAAGCTGGCGTAGAAGCCAATCTGAATTCTGCAATACAATTATATCGTTCTAGCAGTTCTGACAAACCATCCCTATTGGTCGTTACCATCACTACTGCACGTTCATGAAATAAAAGACAATCTCTCTTTACTTCATAATTGGCGGCAATTAACGAATCAATAAAAGATTGGCATTCTGTATTGCCATTATCTTCTGATGCCTCTGTCCTAATCCAAACCTCATATTGTGTTTGATTATCATTTGGAAAAGATGAAGGCTTATCAGTCCATAGAGACTGCAACGTTGCTAATCCAAGATCCTCAATACTTCGGAATAGCTTATCATGGCTCGGGGCACCTGTTCTTGTAAGTTTTGTCTTGTAATCATTTAGCTTTGTAATGAACTTACCCTCTTTCCCTGAAGGAATATAGATAGTGGCAGCCTGCTGGTAATTATCTTCGTCAATTTTAATTTTACGAATGTTAAGTAGTCGTATTCCCGATCGTTGGTCTTCAAGACTTTCTGTGGCCAATTCATTTCCTATCTGGCTCTTGAATTCAATATAGGAGCCATCGCGACACGGAAGAGCTATGGCTGTTCTTTCCTGGCGTATTTCTTCCTGCCGCACCCAGGCCTCGTCGAATCTTCTACTTAAAAAGTCCGCATGCTGAAGCTTATCTCTTTGAGGATAGACTTTTGCTCCACCGCCAGAATGAGGTGTAATAAAATCTATTTTTTCTCTTGTCTGCTCAGGAAGAATTATATGGTTGTGAATTGACATAGGTTGACTTAGTGGTTATATGCAGATTTGCGTTCTTTTACAGCTATAGAAATTTGGGAAATACTCAAGCTTTTGCCAGATAATACACTATCTTTAATAGCATCCATGCAAACCCTTGTTATCTCAGCATGACTTAATCCTAACATTTCGGGCAACACAGACAACAAATCTTTAGTTGGAATAGTTCCATTTGTCTTTGTTTGAAGAAGTAGTAAGGTTTCATCTTCACTTGGCATACTATAGGTGATAACATCATCGAATCTTCGGAATAAAGCATTATCTAATATGTTCATATCATTTGTGGCCGCAATTATCAAACTATCAGAATGGTCACGCTCAATAAATTGCAAGAAAGAATTAAGAACGCGCCTCATTTCTCCGACCTCATTTTCCTTACCCCTCTGACTTCCGATGGCATCGAACTCGTCAAAAAGATACACAGCGGGCTGTAACTCAATAAAATCAAAAATCTGACGAAGCCTAGCACTTGTCTCACCCATAAACTTCGTCACTAATTTCTCAGTCAGAACAACATACAATGGAAGATTTAATTCATTTGCTATAATTGATGCTGACATTGTTTTCCCTGTTCCCGCGGGTCCAGTAAATAATATTTTCCTGCGATTTTCTAGATTATTACGAAGAAGTTTGTCTCGATTAACATATTCTACCAATATCCTTTCTATGCGGTGATGAATGTCTTCAGACGACACCAAATCCGACAAGGTCTCTGTTGGAATTTTTTCCAAGAATAGCCCTCGCAGATCTGGAGCTACAATAATTGGCTTACGATGACTTAAGTTGGCGCCATCAACTATTTTACGAATCTCTTCTGCGAATTTTAGATGTCCGACTTTTGCTTCAGATGCCGCAATCTGTAATGCAATAGTGCTAAATGAGTCATTGGAATCATTATAATGACTCCGAATAAGATTCTTTATTTGATTTGAGTTTGCCATACTTCTGCTCTTTGCGAGTGTATATAATACCTTGCAAAGATACGCAAATATCTTTGATTTGATGCAAAAAGGGTGATGAATTTATGCCTTTTTTGCATTTTAAAAGCAAAAATCATGTGATTTAGCACGAAACAGGATATATATATATCAAAATAACAAATTATGAAAACTCTGATGACTGAATCAAAAACGATAGAAAAAACAGGCGGAAACCTGCAAAATTTCACAGTTCCCGCCTAAGTTAAAGCCACTACTTATGAGCAAACTCAAATCTAAGTGTTTCCTTTTTTGTGCTCAATGCTCTTCAAAAGCGATTTCTTTATCAATACTTCACTAGAGAAAAAGCCATCAATAGTTCCTGGCTTCAAACACTCTTTAGCTTCCGCCAGTTCTTCTTCTGTCAAATCTTCGACAGTGAGCCCCCAAGGCTTTAGTTTCTTGTTTATTCTTTCGTTGATAGTCATACTATTTCTTTATTCTAATTGAATTACCTTGTTTGATTAATTCCTTCGCATCTTTCAAATGTTCCTCCAGTTCTTCTGAAGGAACAAAATAAACACCTGGCTTAGTAGCTTTAGGGAAGCGATTGAAATAAGGGTCGGTAGAAACCACCCATTTCAGTTCTGCCATTTGGGGAAAGTTGGGCATAGCATCCCATAGTTCAAACAGTTTGGACTTTGTAGCAACAGTAACGCAGCGTTTGCCCGTTTTCAAACGTGACACACAAATGATGTGTTGCTGAATTCTCTTATCACTATCCTGTTCCTCTTTAGTTGTACGGTGAGTGACAGAAAGATTACGGTTAAACTTTCGGTTTATCTCCTGCATCTTTGCGATGAAGAGTTTGCCATGTGGTGCCGTGTCCTGCATCTGATTACTCATAATGTAGTAGTGTATCATCTCGTGGATGATTGTGTCTTCCACTACATCTTCTGGCAAATCCATCACAGTGCTAATCTTGAACACAAAGCCATAATAATGCCAGGTGTCATCTGGATTTTTCTCTCGTTGGAAGAATACTGCACCGAGAAATGACTTGGCATTACTGAGTTTGAAGGGGAGTGGTTTCAACTTCCCCTCAAACATCAGATTGTTGTATTCGTGAAACTTTTGTTTGATATATTCAAGCGTTGCTCTCATTTTCTTATTCCTGTTCTATACTGGCCAAATACTCTACATAGTTCTGTAGTTGCTCTGTGTCATCAGGAGTAAGTTTCTTCTCCAGAACCTTGTCAAGATGATATACAATGCTCCAGTTTCCAGCAGACTGATCTGTCACATCTTGCCCTTCATTGAACTCAGTATATACCACGTCCTGCTGTTCAAACGGACGACATACCATTTCGTATGGGTCATCCTCCTTCAACTTAATAATGGCTTGGCTTCCACTCATATCCATTGAAGTACGCAGATGTAAATACTTATAGCCTCTTACTTCAAATGGGAAGATGTCATCATTGACAGTTGTCAGGTCATAGTATTTTTCTGGGTCTGTCCCTTCAACCAGAATAAACTTTCCCATCAAGTCCTTCTCTAAGAACATATTAGCCGTTGTCGGTTTAATATCACGACTTTCTTCTTTCTTGTAGTCAAGAATGATGTCGAAGAAGTGCTCCTTCTTGATAGTCAATGACAAAACTTCTTCCTTTGGATAATTGCCCAATGTTTCAAGAGTTATCTGCTTCTTTGCCTTACGGTATTTCTTATTACCATTGATGGTAAAGATACCGGCGTTCATATTCTGAGGTGTGGTGAGCACAGGCCAGAAGAATGCTGTTCCTCGCCACCCCAAATCCTTTAAGCCATTTTGTTTGAGCAGAACCAACACAGGACGGTCGATGGCATTCTTCTTGTCTATGTTGATTTCACCACCAGCCTCAGGAGCATCAATGAATCGACCTCGTTTGTCAAAGATGTTTTCACGCTCACGGCTCAAATTACGGTCACCCCTCACAGTGACAAGAACCATACCGTCAGTGTCATAGGTAAGATGTTCAAGTGGTGTCACCATATCATTAATGTCCCATTCTAACCCCACATTATTATACTCTATGGCATAGGTATATGATTCGCGGATAAGCGAAAGGATTTCCACAACGTCGTTGTAATGAACAAGATAGAACCCATCTTCGTTTGCCTCTTTTCCTTCTACGGCATGTTGAAGAACTTCCTCTATCTTCTTCGTCAACTTGTTATTCTCTGATGGCTCTATAGTTTGGAAGCCTACTGGATAAGTGCGTTGGAATGGCTTCAGAACCTTGGTGTTTGCAGGAGTGTATTTATTCTGGGCACTTGGACTGATACGACTGTCATATCCGATAACCATACTCGTAAACTCATCTGTCTGAACCGTATCACGGTGAGCCTTCAAATACTGGTAGAGATAATCGTCAAACACATTCATCGTCTTCAGCACATCATAGATGTCAGGAGTCGTGAAGAAACGGGTACAGGCCATGTCTTCCTTGTCACGGGCTCCATACATTCGAGCATGCTGGAGTACTGTATCCATCTGGAATTTCTTCGGGTCACGTCCATAGAAGAAGCAGAGCATGTTGTCTATTGTGATGCCTCGGTCAAGAATAGAACCACCAATGAAGAAATTCAAGGCCTGTTCCAAACGGAGTTGTCCTTTGTCGTTAAGCATGGTTGCGACCTTGCCCGGCTCTTCGGAGTTCACCACATTGATAGTGTAATCGTTATATTCCAGAATACGCTTCACCTCTGCTTCCACCTCAGCAAATGTGGGGAATTTCTCATTGATGAGTCCTTGTCTGTTCCCCAATTCATTGCTGAGTTTAAGGCTCTCGTAGGCATCTGATTCAAGGTCGAGGATGTGAAGGTCGGAGTTTGCCTTATGCAAAAATGCTTGCTTAATATCCTCAATGATTTCTGTAATCAATTCTTCTTGCCAAGCGTGTTTGTGCTTGTTGATTTCGCAGTGAATCAAACAACTGGAATAATACTTCTTGTTACTTTT
>Ga0310694_10002455_pt1 | contig 19054 bp, 15 predicted proteins | sample 174DNAGHGhighgp2_FD_203884 | JGI IMG/M metagenome (GOLD analysis project Ga0310694, IMG submission 203884) | Sheep rumen microbial communities from Palmerston North, Manawatu-Wanganui, New Zealand - 1742 DNA GHGhigh gp2 (v2) (version 2) | ecosystem: Host-associated > Mammals > Digestive system... | reverse complement strand
CGCAGGGTAGTGTCCTGCTCCTGCGGTATTCCGCTGAACTTTTCCTCGTCCCTGCGCGATTTCTCCATTCTCAAATCCCTCTTTCTGGCTGGCTTTTTCGTCGTCCCCTTCGCGGTACTTTAGTGCCGCGCTTTTTTCATTCGGCGTTTCCTCTTTGCATCCGCCAAGTTTGGCGGATAGGAAATGCCGCGTTTTTCTTCGTCTATTTCGTCGGGATGTCATCCCGACATCGGCTATGCCGACCTCTGCCCGCGGTGTTCTGTGTTCGCGGCCTCCGTCCGCGAAGGAACCCCTCTCTCCTTCGTCCATTAGCCCGGCATTGTATGCCGCATATATCCTCCGCCGCTTATCTCTTCCTTCGATTTCTCGATAACTCGGTCTGCCGGTTCTTTTGCTATCGCATCTCTGCACACATGCAACGGCGCTTCTCTTTCTCCGTCTTGCCGGGGAAAAGCGTCAGTTGCGCTTTTAATCCTACCGACCATGGACGCACTGAACCCGTCTTGTCTGTTCCTATTATACCGTCATACGTATTCATGAACGTATAGCCGTTCTGCTCACTCGCAAAACCTAAAGCACTACGCTCATTCAAAGGGACGGACAATAAATCTACCGGCATATAAGTAATATATGCCATGATGGCTGCTTCCACGCGCTCGCTCAAGCGGACCAGCATTCCCGCCTCGCCATATACAGACAAACTGAACGGCTTTAGATAGCGGCTGAACGTACCTTCCTGACTCGCAAACTCTTCCTCTTCAAACCGCCCCGGTACATCGTGCAGCAACAACCGCCACTGCTCGTACCAGCCTGTGTGCGTCACATGACCCTCCTGCAACCGGTAACGCGAACGCAACGGTATGCCTGCCATGACTCCTCCTGCCAAGATCACACCGAAACGGCTGAAAGCGGCATTCTGACGGCTGACAGGTGGGTACTGACGGAAACGGAAACCTAACGGTATCTGCAGCATCCACAGCTCTTGACGCTCATGCCATCGGGATATATTCGTGCAATGTGTGTATTCCTCGCCCATGTAATCCTTCAAACGCCTTCCATCAGCGTCTTCTGTCCATTTCATCGGCTCTGTCAACGACGACATAGTAGCAGTACGGGATACCTGTACACCCATTTGAACGCCGACGGAAGGAAGCATGAACCACGTGTAACCCGCACCGAACACATATGAAAGAGACGGCGATGTGCGACCGCCCGTCAGTTCATACCCCAACGAACCGACTCCGCAGCCTGCCTGTAAGTCCAAATAATGCTGCCCGCGTACACACAGGCATAGCACTAATGCTGTAATTATCGCCGCACTTCGTTTCATAATGCTCCATTCTCAATTCTCAATTCTCAATTCCCCACTCTCCTCCCTTGTACATCGTACATAGTCCCTTTGTACATCAAATAGAGTTTACCGTCCCTAATCACCTTTGTACATTGTACATCGTCTCTTTGTACCTTCCCTTCGTCCTTTGTTCCTTGTACTTTGTCCCTTCGTACATCATACAGGCAACTCCGATAGACCGTGCCGTCTTCTGTCGTCATCTCTACCTGATACACACCGTCCGGAGAGGGGTATTCATATAGAAACTGGTCGGTTTCATCGGACAATTTCTCCCCGTCCCGGTACCACTGGTAGGAGACGAAAACAAGACTCTCGTCTGTATGACGTCCGCTGTTATCCACATACAATATATCCTCTCCCTTCCGCCGTACATAGCCGTCAAGGTCAATAGAGAAACTTATCCGTTGCGGTGCGCTACGGCGGCATGACTCCGGAACAGTCTCGTCCGTATAGAACACCAACTCCATTTCTTGTTCACCCAAGACCAAATGATTCGGTAAAGGAACAAATATACTGTCATTGGAAGGCAGAAAAGCACCGATGGAATCGCGGAAACCTGCTTCTTTGGCAAGCGGACTGAAGGTGAGATCAAAGCGATTGGGAGAACCGTTCAGTATACCATAAACGATGGTCAAATGACTCGCTGTCTGACACACGGAGACTACCGGCTGCACTTCCACCGCAGGCATGGGAATCAGCTCGCTCTCCAGCGTCACTTCCAACGGACAGCCCTCCGGCGTCACATCGTCCAAGGTAAAGCGCTGACCGCCGCTCGCAAAGGAAAAACGCTCGCTGTGACCGTCAGAAAAAGTATAGACATAATCGTGAGGAAAATCTTCGGCGCAAATGGCTACCGGAACATGCTCTTTCTCCGCCAACCCCAAACGCCACGCTTCGCCGAAATCGGATAGAACCGTAATCTTTACCCGACCCTTCGAATTGACCCATTCCGTCCTGCCCCCTTTATCGCGTACCTGACGCGTAAAAACATAACTTTTCCCCCTTTCCATCGGAATAAAATCCAAAGGCAAAGCCGTGGTATCGCTGTTCTCTACCACTTCGCCGTTACACAGCCAGCGGTACGTATAACTGCCGTCCCCTCCCGTTGCTGCAACCTTCTCCTGAACGGTATCCAGGTATTCGGGAGTACACAGATACCGCTCGAAATCCTCGATGAAACCGGCGTTTATCGCTTCATACACCACAACAACGTGCGGCCAGGGACAAACCATCGGTTTAGCTTCGCACGACTCTTCCGTCACACTGCGGGTAAACGTGTACTGACCCGGCTGAGTGAAAGTAAAGTCGAATGAGGACGTTTTTACCGGACTGCCGTCAATATACAACGGGTTCTTGCGGTCGTCTTCACCCGGCTCCTGCCATTCCCTCTTCTCTGCGTCCCAGCCTTTCCGCTCCAGCTTCCATTGATAGCGGAACACACCTCCGCCGCCACGGGCATCTTCGGCACTCGCAATAGTCAGTGTCGTCGGAAAAACAGCAAAGAGGGTGTCAGGCTTTTCTACCAGCAGACCCGGTTCTATCTTCTCGCGTACACTGAGAAACAGCCGACCCTGGGAGGCAAGCCAATCCGTACGGCATAAATGGTCGTGAACATAGCGGCGGAAAGCGTACTCGCCCGGTATATCCGTACGTAGTACACACTCTCCGTAAGTCTTTTGGTTGAAATACGCCGTATCCATCGGTATAAATTCCTTCTCGTCCTCCGAAATCGTAATAACCGTGTCGCGAATAATCATATAGCGGTAACTGAGCGTTTCGGACTCTTGCTCGTCATCCTTGCCGCCCGTCGCTTCACGACCTTCACGGTTATTCGCCTTGAACCCCACATTCTCCTCATTCCAACAGGCAATCACTTGCCCGGAAACAAATCCGGCGTCAAACGTTTCATACCCTTTCACAATCGTGTAAATCTGCTTTGTCGCCTTGCCTAATGTGGCGGTCAGAATAACCTCCTGGTTACTGCACGAACGCGTCACATGAGCAAAAGTCTCATACTCAATCTTTATCGCTTCTTGACTCGGTGAGTACCATTTCGTTCCTTTGGCACCGTTGACTATAAAGGGCGGACGGGGTTTGTTGCCGTCGCTCGGACTACCCACTCCCTCCGCACGCTCGGTGGGAGGATTGAGCTCATTCAGACGGATTGCCGCCGTGGACACTAACGACGCTTCATGCTCGCCGAAACAAGCCAGACGCGGGTAACAATACTCCCCGTCACGTTCTGTCAGCCATTCAGGCAAACCGATAAACGGATTCTCTTCCGAGAAAAAGACACTGGTCTTGTCTATCGCGTACTCAAGGTTGTCCAATGCGTCTGATGCACCGTAACCCGTCACATACGAACGGGACACCTGCTGGTCAAAATACAAACGGCTCAACTGCGACGAAGGAGCTTCGTTCTTGCCGAACAGTGCACCGGCATGGTCCGCACTCTTGCAATAAGCCGTATTGTAACACTCGCGCAGGACACCAGAACTCATGTTCATACCAACCAGCCCTCCGGCATAATTGAACGCGTCGGAAATAATACCCGTGTTGTAACAATACGCGATTTCACCGTAATTGGTACCTGCCAAACCGCCTACATTGTTACCGTTATGGGCTATGAGTTGAAGCATGTTGAAACAGTGATGCAGCTTGCCTCGGTTAATGCCTGCCAAGCCGCCCACATTATTCGAACCGTCTGTCATGATTTGTCCTTGGGCTAACCCCAAATGATGCACTACCGCCGTCTCGCCTGTAGCGGCAAACAGCCCTGCGCCTTTGGGAAAAAGAGAACTGAGCATGTAAAGGTTGTAAATAACATGGTTATTCCCGTTGAAATCGCCGCAAAATGGCACTTCTGCACTGCCGATCGGCGTCCACGCAGGAGGAGCGTCCTGTGCACCGCCAAGGTCAATGTCCGCCTCTAAACGAATCGTCTTGCCCCTGAAATCATCCGTCTGGCTCTGCTGAGCCACCCAAGCCAACTCTTCAGCGGTCGAAATGGAATAGATTCCTCCGATTTCATCGACTCTTTTTACATCGCCGCGCCAAGCCTTCTTATCCGCGGAATAGGTATGAGCTCCGCTAAATGCTACGCTGATCAGCATAGCATTTACCAATAGTAAATACCGTTTCATAATGTACCTCCTATTCTATTCTTTTGCCGGTGAAATCGAATGTTTTGCCTTCCACAACAAGAACAAACCGTCCGTTATGAAGTACTTTTCTTCCTCTTTCTTTCTTGTTAGGTATCTGCTCATTACCTTCATCTGGGTCTTCAGGATTATGAGGAATAATCGGAGGCGTCGGAATAACCTCGTCTCCGCCGCCTTTCAGTTCCCCTTCATAACCCAGCGTGGCGAAATCTCCTGTATAAACATGCAATGGTACGCCGTCCCCGTCCAATACGGAAAGCACATAGTTGTACCGCGATGCCTCATCCAATCCCGTTACCATGAATGAGAGGGTGCTTGGAACACCTGCCGGCTGACCCCTGACTACTGAAAGCTGATCACTGACTACTGAAGACTGACCACTGACGTCCCTTCCCGGCGCAGAGAAGGCTATTCCTAACAACTGGCCATTAGAACCGAGTGTTAACTTGCAGAACACGGCGCCGTCTTTATAGATATCTATCTGATAGCTGTGCGCTGCACTGTCTGTCGGCCAAGTGAAGTTGGCGGTAGTCTCGCCCGGATCAACTGTTACGTTCTTTTGTACCACTTCTTCCTCGTCTAAAGCCACGATCCGGAACCGCGACCAGTACTGTGCCGCGCGATAAGCCGCCACGCTGCCTGACAAGACATGTACCTTCGCTGTATCCGGCACGCCGTCAAACGTACCATCGTAGATCAGCGGTGGCTGCGCTGCATAGCAGGTGATGTCCGTCACCGACGAATCGGCAAAAAAACAATCCTGACCAAGAATAGACACATTCTTGCCGATAACAATGGTCTGCAACTCGCTCCAGTTGGCAAAAGTACTCATACCCGTTGCCACCAGCTTGTCGTTCAGTACCAGGTGTTTCGGGCTGGTGGTCAAGTTCAACTGGTTAAAAACGCCGTCGCCTAACACATTGAGCGAAGCGGGTAAAACGAGTGTGTCCAACGGACAACCGGCAAAGGCACTATTGCCGATATTGGTCACCGAGTTGGGTATCGTCACTCTGCCCAAGGCGCAACCCATGAAAGCTTTCTGCGGGATGACAGTCAAACCGGCAGGCAGTTTGACAGAGTCAAGAGAACTGCATGAACTGCAGAGCTGTTCAGGTATCTTTTTCAGTCCTGAGGGCAGAACGAGTTGCCGGAGTTTCGCGCAGTTAGCAAACGCTCCGGAGCCGATTTCAGTCACCCCTTCGGGAATATTGATGTTCTGCAAACGGCTGCAGTTGGTAAAAGCACTCGCGCCGATTGTTTTGACCGTCTCGGGCAGGGTAATGGAGTCGTTGTACATGAACTTGCACAACATGTTGGGGATATATTCTACGGAGTCGCCGAAAATGACATAACTGAAATGGCACTCGCCCGGAACATCCGATTCGTATCGGACAAAATCATCTGCGTGGATCGCTTCCCAGACCATTACTTTAGAGGCACTATTGTAATTCTCTGATCCGAAAGCATCCCATCCCATCGTCCTGAAGGTCTTTGGGAAGAAAACGGTATCCCCTAAATTGGTACAGTTGTAGAACGCCATAGCGCCGATGGATTCGAGACAATCTGACCATCTTACCTTCCGCAACGCAGAGCAATATAGAAATGCTTGGTCGCTAATGGTTTTGATGCCTTTGCCCAAATCGGCGCTGGTCATCTTGGTACATTCCTGAAAAGCATATGCTCCGATAGTGGTCACACTGTCAGGCAGAACAACCGATTGCAGGTTATAACAACCATGAAAGGCGTTCGCACAGATGGAAGTCAGTCCTTCCGGGAAGGAAATAGTCTTTATGTACTCGCGTTTCGGATAATTGCTCAATTCATCCGATGTCATCGCACCACGGCCTTCGATTACCAAATGCCCCGTTCCTGAGTCAAGTGTGTAAGTCAACTCCGGACCGCAACTGCCTTCATACACGGTGGCATAGGCAGAAAATGCCATGCTTAAAGCACATAACAATGCAGTAATGATGTGTTTTTTCATAATTCAGAGTATTTAGTATATAATAAAACCTGCCGGGGAGTATATAGTAGCTCCCACATGGATATACAATTGTCCGTTTTGGATATATTTGACGGGAACACAATGTTCAGTGTCCGGTGTGGTTTGGCCGATGCCTTCATGTGCATTCGGCGCTTCGGGGTTCCCCGGAACAATGGGAGGGGTGGGGATTACTTCATCTCCACCGCCCTTCAGTTCTCCTTCATAGCCCTTCGTGGCGAAATCGCCTGTATAAACATGCAAAGGTACGCCGTCTCCGTCCAATACGGATAGTACATAGTTATATCGCGATGCCTCATCCAAACCTGTTACCATGAACGAGAGAGAAACGGGAGAACTGTTCCCCGTTTGGTCATTCTTACGCTGTGGAGCAGCAAAACTGATGCCGAGAAGCTGTCCTTTGGGACCAAGCGTCAGTTTGCAGAACACGGCGCCGTCTTTGTAGATGTCTATCTGATAGGATGATGCCTGCGCGTCGGCTGGCCAAACAAACATAGCCGTCGTCTCGGCTGCGTCAACCGTCACTTTTGTCGGAACTTCTTCATAGGGAGCTTCTTTCATACGGAATCGACCCCAATATGGGTCATTCTTATAGAGATAATAACTCTCATCCGGCACATTGAGCAATGTCTCGTCGGGCACGTTGGCAAAGGTGCTCTCCACGATCGAAGGAGGAGTCAGGGACAGACAGTTAATCGTCTCAAGAGCTACCGCGCCGGAAAATGCCTGTTCGCCGATGGAGGTAAGTGTGGCGGGAAAATCAATCTGCTTCAGCGCTTTGCAGTCTTGGAAAGTATTGGCATATATAATGGTTATATCATCGGGCAGCGTGACAGAGGTCATGCGGGAACAACCGTAGAAAGCACCCTGCTCTACGGTCTTCGTAGCAGAAGGGATCTCAATTGATTTAAGGTGCGTGCAGTCCTGAAAGGCTCCCTTGCCGATAGATGTGAGCCCTGCCGGCAATGGAATCGACTCTAATTTCTGACAGAAGAAGAAAGCACGCTCTCCGATGGATGTCACACCCTCCGGAATAGAAACTGACTCCAAATTCTGCAAGTTGCCCAATGCGCCGCTACCAAGTGCTGTCAAACCCTCAGGCAGTTGGACATTCTTTACATACTGATTGATGGGTGGCAGACAATAATTACTGCCTATCATCTCTCCGCTACCGGAAACCACCAATACTCCTTCTTCGGAGTCTAAGCTCCATGTGAGGTTTTCTCCGCACGTACCCGTATAGTACGCAGCGTACGTTCCGTTTAATGACATAAGAGTCAAAAAAAGCAGACAAAAAGCATTTTTTCGTTCCATAATTTGCATATGTTAGAAATTTATACTAATTTTGCACCGTGATACATGTTTCAAAATCCGGTGCAAAGGTACTGCTTTTTTTTGACATATGCAAATTTTGTAGTTGTATGAATATATTTTTCGCTTTTTTATAACATGCTGTATATGAGGAGATTAAAATTTTATGAGAACAATATTGCTGTACGAGCTTGCTTCGGGCTGATTTTATGCCTCTTTTTTTCGTCGCAAGGATGTCAGTTCGCGTCATTTGAGAGTTCAAATGACATCCAAAAAGCGGAAGAATATTACCTTCTGGGAGTGGAGGCTAACAAGAACAGCCGATACGAAGAATCCACCCGGTATTTGAAGCAAGCGGAAGACTTGTTAGAAAAAACAAAAGCACAACTACCCAAAGAAAATTCCGATAACAATGAAGAACGGCTGAATGAACTTTTAGCCCTGACTTGGTTCTATTTGGGTAATACATCGGAGAGCGAAATGCTCTATGAAATAGCAAATGACTATTACAAAAAGGCCATTCCGTTGTTGGAACTGGTTGACAACAAGGGTATAACATCATGTGCATATCGTGATTTTGCGCGAACTATGGCGCTTACAGGCGGTAACAAAGACAGCGTTTTGTTCTTTTTTCAGCGCGCAGAAGAATTCGCAAAACGTGCGGAAAGCGAACTGCTTGTGTATGATATCGCCGCTTACCGCTACCAATTATGCTTTCCTGACAGCATTGAGCCGAGACTGAAAGTGTGCAAACTGCTGGCTGAACAGTACGGAGCACATGCACGATACTCGGAAATAGTCGAACTGTTCCTTGCCCAACATAAAACGGATTCGGCTGCCTTTTATCTTGAACGCCTCCAGCCGGCTGACTCGGCATATACCTATTGGTTTGAGCAGAGTTACGCCTATTTGCAAAGCAAAGTACTTCTCCAGCGTGGATTGGCTGATAGTGCTTATGACGTTTTGCAGGATATATACGACAGGAAAATAACCGAACTGCAACGCGACGCGGGCGCGCGCACGTACGCACTCTCCTTATATTATGATGTAGCGAGAGAACAACAACTGGTGCAGGAGGCTCAGCGTGAAAGGAAGTGGCAAAGGCAGATTTCAATCGTACTGGCACTGGCACTCGCACTCGCACTCGCACTCTCTTTGGTTCTATGGGTTTATTGGCGCCAACGGCGTCTTGAACAAACAAGGCAACTGCAAGCTCTGCGGGACAAGTACACGCAGCAACTGCAATTAGCATTGGAGCGACTGCAGCAAAAAGTGAACCTGACACGCGAAATCGAACTCCAGCGCATGAAAGGAAATGAACCGGAGTTCCCGAAATGGCTGCAGACATACAAAGACGAGCAACTGACCATGAATAAAGAGAGTTTGGATCAATTGATTGCATCTATTGACAGAGCACTGGACGGAGCTATCAGCCGGCTTCGAAACGAGTATCCGGAACTGACCGAATCAGACATGCAGTTCGCCATCTTGAGTATCATCGGAGCTTCGGACAACGATATGTCTATCGTGCTTAATGTACAGAAACAGACCATTTATCACCGTCGGCAAATTGTTCGGAAGCACGTAAATCCGTCCATTGAAGATATTGACACCTGGCTCCGAGCCTATGTGCTGAATTAATCAAAAAAAGGAAAAAAGCACCCAAAAAGCGCTTTTTTCTTGCATATGTGGATTTTTTTTAGTACCTTTGCAGCCGAAATTGGGTAAAAAGGTCATTGATGTTACCGGTTGAGTTTATAGAAAGTATGCACCAGCAGTTAGGCAAAGAGGCTGGATTGTTGTTGCGGGCGTTGGAAACAGAGCCCGTAACCTCTATCCGTCTGAATACGAAACTCGATGTGCTGACCTTTGATTGTGACACGGACGAAGTACCATGGCATCTTGACGGATACTATCTCAGCGAACGGCCTGCGTTCACGCTGGATCCTCTCTTCCACGCGGGTTGCTATTATGTACAGGAAGCCAGTTCCATGTTTGTCCAGCAGGCATTGGAACAGTATGTGGATACGTCATCTATCGTGCTGGATCTCTGTGCTGCTCCGGGAGGGAAAAGCACGCTCATCAGTGAGTATATCGGGCAGGACGGACTGCTACTGAGTAACGAAGTAAACCGGCAACGGGTCTTCATTCTTAGTGAGAATATCCAGAAATGGGGCAATGGAAACACCGTTGTTACGCATAACACCCCTGCCGAGTTCGGAGATAAATGCAAACACCTGTTTGACTGCATTCTCGTTGATGCACCCTGTTCGGGTGAAGGCATGTTCCGCAAAGACGAACAGGCACGAAACGAATGGAGCCTCAAAACCGTCCGGATGTGCGCAGAGAGGCAACGCAGCATTATGATGGATGTGTGGGATGCACTTAAACCTGGAGGAATACTTCTTTACTCGACATGCACGTTTAACGAGGAAGAGAATGAGAAGAACGTCGAATGGATTGCAGAGAGCCTCGGAGCGGACATACTGCCCATCGATTACGAACCTTCATGGGGGATTGTGGAAGGGTCGGTCGGGTATCATTTTTATCCGCATAAAACCAAAGGCGAAGGGTTCTATCTCTGCGCGCTGCGTAAGTATTTGGAACCTCTTGACCCTGCAAAAATAAAAGCTCCTAAACGGGAAAACACACTATCTCATCCGGAGTATCTGCCTATTATGCGTAGCTGGCTACAGCATCCTGATGATTGGGCTATCCGCTACTCCGACCGATTTGCAACTGCTTATCCGCTCAAATACAAAGAAATTATCGAGTGGCTTTCCACCCAGATGACCTGTATCTCCACCGGTTTCGGTCTGGGAGAGGAACGAGGTCGAAGCATTGCGCCGCAACATAGCTTGGCAATGACAAAAGACCTCCGTAAAGAGGCCTTTCCAAATATAGCGCTGACGCGCGAACAAGCGCTGGCATATCTTAGGACCGAGGCGTTGAACCTGACCGATGTCCCCCTCGGAATTGTCCTTTTGACTTATGAGGGTGTGCCCCTCGGTTTCGCCAAAAGCGTCGGGAACCGCCAGAACAACCTTTATCCGAACGAGTGGAGGATTCGTCATCTTTAACCGAGGGGTCTAAAAACCGCTCTATCCTTTTCCAGTAATGCTTATCGTCAGGCGAGACTAATGTCAACGCTTCGCCACTATTCTCCGCACGGGCCGTACGGCCGATTCGGTGAACATAATCCTCTGGTGCATGAGGTACGTCGTAATTGATAACAAGCGGTATATCCGTTACATCTATTCCGCGTGATACGACATCAGTCGCCACCAGCACTTCTATCTTGCCGTTCTTGAAGTCCAGCATTACCTGGTCACGCTCATGCTGCTCAAGGTCACTATGCATCGCGTGAGCATCTATATGCAGAGAACGCAACGTGCGCGTGAGTTCTTTTACACGCTGCTTCTTGCCGGCAAAGACAATCACTTTCTTCAACTGCCTTCCTGACAAAATCTCCAGCACTTTGGCCGGTTTGTCAGCCTCGTCCACAAACGCGTGCATCTGTTTGATGCTCTCCGGAGGACGCGAAACGGCTATCTGCACCTCGACAGGATGATGCATGATGCTTTTTGCCAACTGCCTGATTTTAGGCGGCATGGTAGCGGAAAAAAGAATAGTTTGACGCTCGGAGGGTAAATGACGGACGATGGTCATTATATCGTCATAAAAACCCATATCAAGCATCCGGTCTGCCTCATCGAGAATAAAATACTTGACGCCGGAGAAATCCACGTTGTAGATATTCATCTGGCTCAGCAACCGCCCCGGAGTGGCGATGACGATATCTGCTCCGCGCTGCAACCCCGATACCTGATTGCTCCATGCAGAGTTGTCTTTTCCACCGTAAATAGCTACAGAAGAGAAGGGTACATAAAAACCAAAGCCCTCCATCTGCTGGTCTATTTGTTGTGCTAACTCGCGTGTTGGAGCCATGATGATTGCGTTCAACTTGTCCGGGTCATGACCGTCACGAGACAAATTGGTCAGCAGCGGCAGGATATATGCCGCCGTCTTGCCGGTTCCTGTCTGGGCACAGGATATAACATCCTTGCCGTCCAATAGAACGGGAATAGTCTTCTCCTGTACGGGTGTGCATTCATCAAAATGCATATCCCACAGGGCATCCAGCACTTCGTCCGATAAATCTAACTCGTCAAAATACACGGCTTAAGGATTAAATCTTGCCGCGAACAAGGAAATAATACACTGCAAACCCAATCCAACTGAAAGCCAGTACAAGAATACTTGCCAGTATTTTGCCCAACACTCCGCACTTGGCGGTTTTGAAAATGTCAACTACGCACCAGATGGCGCAAACAATTCCTAAAATGTAAATAATAGTACTAATCATAAATGATGATTTTTTAATAATTATCAAAAACCTTTCTGTGCCTCATGGACATCCAAAGGAACTACTTCTCCCAGCCTTCGAAAATCTCAGGCCCGTAAATATTATCTTCATCCGCATTATGCAGCGGACTCCATAACTGCGCAAAGAACGGATTTCGTTTAGCCTCTCTGTCCAATGCCCATGGACGTTGTTGTTCTTCCGGTACATGGGCGTATGGGAACGGGAAACAGTCCGGACACCAATGTCCGCCCAGCAGAATCAAACGTCTCGATGCCTTGAATGTGTGTCCTTGCGCGCATTGCCAGGTCTCGTTTCCTAAATATTTGCCGCCACGGAAAGCTGCTGCGCGCTCCAATTCGGCATCTGTAAGTTCCTCCACTTTCTTTGTCTCGTCATAACCGTGATCCAGCAAAACAGGAGTCTCGCTGTTGTGACTAAGGTCCATCTCCGCCCAATCCGGTATAGCACGATATGCCTCCATTGAACCGTAATAGGCTGCTACGCGACGGCGGGACTTTTGCATTTCCGACTCGGTCCCGTGGTCGAAATGTTTAACCCACCATTGTGTTCCGTGCTCTTTGCTGTTGGCCATGAACCACATCGCTGCCTTCACGCAATGAGGGAATAGTTTGGCAATATGTGTCCGCGCTGCCAGCTTGAGTCCGAAAGGCAAACTCGGAGATTTGGCCATTTGCGCAAAATACTCTTTTACCGGTATGTTCGCGCGGAAATGCAGAAAACTCTCCAAGCGGTCGCCGTCTATATACCACATTCCGTGGAAGTTACGCGTTGTAAACCAATTGGATTTGAATATCTTCTCCGGCTTCGGACAACCAATCGCTTCTAACAACAGGCACTCAAACTCATAATTGGACAGCCTGTATTCTGCACCTGAACCGATATTGTAATAATTGTTCCAGAACGCTTCGGGCACTTCAGACCGGCATACACGCTCCAGCAACCGGCCGCTATCCTCCACTGTCGCCCATTCCAATACGCCGCGAATGGGTACGTGGAACATAATCGGGTCATAGTTCTTGAGAATAGCCGGATAAAGGATTCCTGATTGCCGCAACGACACCCATTGTTTGATGCCTGAATCGGTAAGAATACGCTCCGCAAGAGCTTTGGTCAGACCGTAATGGTCATAGGCTGACACACAAATCGGATCTCCCGTACGACCCCAATGAAGCGGTTCACGACGATCACCCATCTGTGCTACTGAACCGATGTAAACCACTTTCGGTTGATGGTCTTCAGGTTGTGCCAAAACGGCTTTCGCTACGTTCTCTGCGGCAGAAATATTTGTCCGTAAAGTCGCTTTCGGACGATAATCCGCCTGAGGAGATACCATTCCTCCTACATGCAAAACGATATCTGCGCCGGACACACCTTTCAGCACGTCGTCGTACTTGGTCAGGTCGCCCCAAACAACATGTAACATCTCGTGCTGAGCCAACAGCGGACCTAACAACTCTTTGTTCTTCTTACTGGGGCGGGCCAGCACGCGCAACTCGTACCGTTCAGGGTAACGGAGTATTTCCTGCAAACCGGCAAAACCCATTGTTCCGGTTCCGCCGGTTAAAAATATAATCGTTTTATTTGCCATTTGCTAATCACTTTTCTTTTTTGTCCATGTAAACAGCCGCTCCATCCTGCGCTTCATGCTTGCTTTCACATGCGCGCGCCAAAGTGCCTCTTCTTCCGCCTCATCCGTCATGTGTTTGTACGATGCCTCGGCATCTATATCGCTGATTACCAGCAGCTGATCGCCTTTTTCCAATACACTGGCTCCGGTCGGAACAAAGAAATCCTCCCCGCGGCGAACCATGATAATCAGCGTTTTCGGAGGCAACTTCAGTTCGCGGAGCGTGCTCCCTTTTTCCAGTACGCTGTCAGTCACTTCCACTTCACGCGCTGACGACTGGATTTCGTCCGGCAAATCCAGATCAAAATGCTCCAAAGTACGTTCATGCTCGCGATGAGTCGCCAAATCCAGCTTCTTTGCAACCAACGTCAGTGAGGTACCTTGTACCAACAGAGAAACCAGCGTGCAAAGGAACACCACATTGAAAATCAAATCCGCCAAAGGAACACCGTTGGCTTTGCACATGATTGCGAAAATAATCGGAACAGCCCCTTTTAAACCAACCCAACTGAGCATCAGCCGGTCTCGCTGGCGGTAGTTCTTGAATGGCCACATGCATAGACAAACAGCCAGCGGACGGGAAATACCGATCATCACAAGACTGATAATCAGACACGGCAACCATACATGATAATCAAGTAAATCGGACGGATTGACCATCAGACCAAGCATGAGGAACATAACCAATTGACTCAGCCAAGCCAAACCGCTGAAGAACGAACGAGTCTGGCGTTTGCGCGTGAATTTATTGTTGCCGATTATCAAACCGCCCACATAGACAGCAAGATACGTGTTGCCTTGCAGGTAATAGGTCACGGAAAAAATAAAAATACATGCCGTCAACACCATAATGGGGTATAACGCCTCGTTACCCAATTTCACTTTCCGCATCAAAAGCACCAACCCTTGGCCGAAAGCAAAGCCTAATACGGAACCCATAACGAGCTGAATGACAATCGTTTGGACTATCGGAAGCGCCTCTACTTCTGTTTCGCCGGCCAGCACAATGCCGATAAGAGTAGTCGTCAATACATACGCCATCGGGTCATTGGCGCCAGACTCCAACTCCAATAACGGACGGAGATTATGTTTCAGTCCTATTCCGTTCGTGCGGAGCACGGAGAACACACTCGCACTGTCTGTACTTGACATCGTTGCGGCCATCAGTAACGCCAGCCAGATGGATACGGTCGTAACGGCATTAATCCAGCCGAAAATATAGTAAATCAGGATTCCTGTTATCGCGCAGGTCAGAAGCACTCCTAAAGTCGCAAGCGTGATACCCGGCACCAAAACGGACTTGATATCGCTCAAACGTGTCTCCATACCGCCCGTAAAAAGAATAATGCACATCGCTAATGTACTCAGCGCCTGAGCCGTTTCTGTCTTGATTTCTACCGGTACGCCGCCTACCAGAGATGCTACGCCGTGCGAACCGAACAACATTCCCACACCCAAAAACAGCAACAAGGCGGGGACGCCGTACTTGTAACCGATTTTGTCGGCAAAAATGCTGACAAAGAATAGCAGCGACAATATTAACAAGACTAACTCAACGTGCATTTTTTATCGAGACACTTACGAGACACTTACGAGACAGTATCGAGAGACTATCGGGATCCCAACGTTATTTTTTGTTCAATAGAAACTCCTCGATGATACGAACTATTTCCTCTTTCGGGTACAAACCTTTCAGCATCATCGGCTTGCCTTCCTTCGGAATATACAGCACCTGCGGAATCGAATTGATTCCGAACACGTACGCCAACTCGCGCTCAAGCTCCGTGTCTGACTTATAAAACGTCACTTGACCGCAATATGTCTGACTCAATTCATCCATTATTGGCGCCAAACGCTTGCACGGACCACACCAAGTCGTGTAAAAATCAATAATACATGGCTGATCGCCGCGGTATTTCCACTCTTTGTCTGTCTTGTAGTCAAACACACGCGCACGGAATTGGTCGGTGGTCAGATACACCACATCTTCCGCAGACACAAGCAGCGATACGCTACACAATAATATCTGTAAAAAAACTTTTTTCATAGGCCTTTATAAACAAAAACGACGACAAAATTACAAAAAAGTTTTCATATATGCAAGAAAAATGAAGAAAATCAACAATTACAGCCGTTTTTTCTTGCACAATTCAAAAATTATTTGTACTTTTGCAGCCGATTTTGAAAATTAACATTCGAAAAGATGACTAAATTGAAAGATATCCTTGCCATTACGGGCAAGCCGGGTTTGTACAAATTGGTTAGTAGGGGAAACAACATGCTGATCGTCGAGAGTCTCGTGGACGGCAAAAGGATGCCAACTTATGCACGTGACCGTATCGTGGCCCTTAGCGATGTGTCTATGTTTACCAATGCGGATGATGTTTCGTTGAGTGAAGTGCTGACCAACGCCGGGAAGAAAGAGGAACTCAAACCCGTAGCGATGGATCCAAAGAAAGCGGACAATAAACAACTGCAAGCTTGGTTTGACGAAGTACTGCCCGACTGGGATCGTGACCGAGTTTATCCGTCCGACATCCGCAAACTGATCCAGTGGTACAATATCCTCATCAATGCCGGAATCACAGATTTCAGTTTGGATGAGGAACAACCGCAAGAATAACAACCGCAAAAATAAAATCTTTCAGCGCAGCGGTCTATATACGAACGTTTGCTTTTAAAAAGCATTATTGATAGCATAGAATCTGTAGCGCCACGGAGTGCCCAGGAACAATGGGATAACTCGGGAATGCAGGTAGGTGACACAGGACGGGATATTCAATCTGTCCTCTTGACCACAGACGTTAATCCGGACGTGGTCAATGAAGCCGTTATGTGCGGGTGTCAACTGATTGTTTCGCATCATCCCCTGCTTTTTCATGGACTAAAGCAAGTCTGCGGACAAACACCGCAGGCACGAGCCGTGGAATTGGCTATCAAAAACGACATTGCCATCTACTCGGCGCACACAAACCTGGATGTCGCCCAAAACGGCATCAATACACGACTGGCAAAAAAACTTAACCTAACCGATATCAATTTTCTGACGGATAGCGGTTTAGGTGTCATCGGACATCTGCCGCAACCCGTTTCGTACGAAGAATTCATCCGCTTCGTGCACGAAACCTTAAATTGTACGTACGTGCGTTTCACGCAACCCGCGAAACAAACCGTACAAACGGTTGCTCTATGCGGCGGTTCCGGAGCGGAGTTCATCGGAGAAGCGGTTCGGCAAGGAGCCGATGTCTTTCTGACTGCCGATTGCAAATACCATGAATTCCAGGATGCTGATGGCCAAATAGGCCTCATCGACATTGACCACTGGATAAGTGAACGGCACGCAAGAGAGATTTTTGAAGACATACTCACGCCGCTCGGACTCAAATGTATTATTAGTCAAACAGATAAAACACCTATACAAGTATGGCAAGAACTAAAGAATTAACCGTAGAAGATCGTCTGAAGATCTTGTACGAACTGCAGCAAGTGGACACCAAGATTGACAACTTGCGCACATTGGCAGGCGAACTGCCGCAAGAAGTGAAAGATATGGCGGACGAAGTGGAGGGCCTCAAGACACGTCTGTCCAACATCGAGAACGAAATCAAAGAGTGCGAAACGCAAATCTCTGACCACCGTGTGCGGACGGAGAACGCCAACGCGTCTATTTCGCGGTACAAAGAACAACAGAACAGCGTTCGCAATAACCGTGAGTTCGACAATCTGAACAAGGAAATTGAGTACCAGGAACTGGAAATCGAAGCCTCACAGCGCAAAATCAAACACTACTCCGCTGAACTCGAAGCTCGTCTCCAGGACAAAGCAAAAACAACCAAAGACATTGAGGAGCGCACGGTTGACCTCAACCAGAAACGGTCTGAATTGGACCAGATTCTCGCGGAAACAAAGTCCGAAACAGAAGCACTGGTACTCCGTGCAGGTGAATTGGAGAAAAAAGTGGAAGAGCGCCTACTGACGGCTTTCAAACGTATCCGCAAAAACGCACGGAACGGACTCGCTGTAGTGAAAATCGAGCGTGACTCTTGCGGAGGTTGCCACGCTAAAATACCTGCTCAACGGCAATTGGATATCCGTACTCGCAAGAAAATCATTGTGTGCGAGTTCTGCGGACGTATTCTCGTTGACCCGGAAATGTAAGTACAAGACCAATTACAACTATCAGGCTGATGAGGCCTAACCACCAATTGGAGCCGGCACCGATCGTGTCGGCCCATTTTATAGATAGATGATAACTGACCACGGCAACCGCATTGTTGGTAAAATGCATGACAATCGGTACCCACAAACTGCCTGACCATACAAAACAATATCCGAATAACGCACCCATTAGCATTCTCGGCACGAAGCCGTAAAACTGCATATGTATCGCAGAGAACACAAAAGCCGTTACCCAGATTGCAACATGAACACGGCGTTTTTCTTCTCTTGAAAGAGCATTCTCACCACCCGGATTTCGTCCCAGAATCTGTTGCAAAGTGCCTCTGAAAGTAAACTCCTCCGATAGAGCAGGAAGGAGTGCCAAAAGACCCACATTCAGCACGACACCCCATATACTGTCTGCCTGCAAAAAACGCTCCGTTAATTGTGCGGCATTTTCCTCCTGCTGACGCAAAAAATGTTCGATGAAATCGAGACTTTCCGGCAATTCAACACGGCTGTTCAAATCTGCTAAAAGGTTAATGGCGGGGATTGCACACACCATTATTCCGACACCCCATACAAACGACTTCCAATCTGTCTTTTGACTCAGTCCAAGCCAGCGGAAAGGCTTCCGGTTTTCGTCACACAACATCGCCACAAAAACAGGAGGCAAGAGGAATGTTCCTATGGTCTGAAATAACTGCAACAATTTTAATGATTCTGTCGATTGGCTACCACCGGAAACGAACACCCAGACACCCATCGCCAACAGCGTCAAAGCAGCCATGATTCCCAGCCACACAACTATCTGCACAAAACGGTTCTTCATAACATTTTTTCATTTGAGACTGCAAAAATACAAAAAAATTTGCATATATCAAAATATTTTAGTAATTTTGCACGCAAAATAATTTTATAAACCAATAATGAAACTTTTTAACGAATACAAACATCTGGATTTGCCTGCGTTGAGCCGCGAAGTGCTGGCACAATGGGAGGAAGAACATTTATTTGAAAAGAGTATCCAAACGCGCGAAGGACACACACCCTTCCT